>MDTD01104328.1_pt1 | contig 12717 bp, 12 predicted proteins | sample 811221 | NCBI WGS metagenome assembly MDTD01 (sample SAMN05326646, study PRJNA326480) | marine metagenome | isolation source: seawater | place: Pacific Ocean: South West | collected 2011 | reverse complement strand
ATAAAGGAGAGGACTGTTTATTTTAATTTGAAAATTGATGAGATCCCCTCGCTCACAGAAATTGAAGAGAGAATTTTCGAGATGAAAAAGGTAAATAATCTAACTAAAAATTACTCTCTTACAAATACTCAAAAAATTAGATCACAATCTCTATTAGAAGGTCTAGAGATATGAGTGAAAATCTTTCAAAAAGAATACTAGAACAATCTATGGCTTTATTGGATAAATCTCTAGAAGTAACTTCACCAGAAAATCTAGTAAAAAACTCTATAAAACTCATCAACAATAAATTATCAATCAATGATGAAGAAATTAAAAACTACAAAAAAATTCATGTAATTGGATTCGGAAAGGCTTCCTTGAAGATGTACCAAGGATTTTATGAAGTATTGGGATATAAAAATATAAGTAGAGCACTATTGGTAACACACATAACCAAGTCAAGTTATAGCTATCCTAAAACTAAAATTATCATTTCATCTCATCCTTTTATAAGCAAAAAAAGTGAAAAAGCAGCAAAGTCAATCATTAAATTTGTCAGAAATATTGCTACTGATGATCTACTTATTGTACTAGTATCAGGCGGAGGTTCTGCAATGCTTTCACTTCCAATTGATGAACTAAGTCTTAATGAAAAAATTAATTACATATCAAAAATACTCATAGCCGGTATTCCAGAGAGAGAGGCTAATGAAATTAAGAAATCACTCTCTAAGATAAAAGGAGGAGGAATATCCGAAAATGCGGGATGCTCGCAGATAGTGAATTTATTCCTCTCAGATGAGCGAAATCATCAATTTGATGCGATTGCATCAGGTCCTTCTACTCAGAAAAAATATATAGATCCAATTTCATTCATAAAAAAATACGAACTTGAGGATATAACCTCTGTTAAAATTAGAAACATATTTAAAAAATTATCAGCTTCAAATAATAAAAATTATAAAAGCAAAAAAATACAAAATTTTCTAATTGGTTCAAGAGAAAATTTATTGCAAACAATTGCTGATTATTCATCTGATTTTAATTTCTCTAGAGTATATTTCCTTAAAAATTTAGCTGAAATAAGTACAGAAAATGCAGCTTCTTATCTATCATTTGAATATAAAAGAATATACAAAAATGCTAAGAAAGGGATGAATCTAGTAGTTTCATCAGGAGAAATACAAGTCCCAATTGTGAATCCAAAAACTGCAAAAGGAGGCAGAAATCAACACCTTGCTGCAATGATGATGAAAAATCATCAATTCAATTTTCCTTTTGTCTTCATTGCATATGCTACCGATGGAATGGATTTTTTGGAGGGGGTTACAGGTGCTTATTATGCAGATTATCACTTAAACCTAATTAAAGAAAAACAAGAATATATAACGCAAGCTATCAGAAAAAATCAAACATATAATTTGCATCATTCTTTCAAGACATTGTTAGAGGGAAAAAAGACAGGTAATAATGTATCGGATATCTATCTTTTTTCTTTTTTTAAGGACTGATTTATTATGAAAAGAAAAGTTTTAATCGCTATTGATCAATTTGCAAAAAACTCAACTAAATGTATAGAGATGTTAAAAAGTAGAGATTTTGATGTAATCTGGAACGAATCAAACAAGCCACTTGACTGCGATAATGATTTCAATATGTATAAAGATATTGATTATGTAATTGCAGGATTAGAGCGTTATGATTTTGCATTTTTTAAAAAAGCAAAAAAGTTAAAAGCCATATCCCGCGTTGGTGTTGGAATAGATAGCATTGACACTGAGGCGGCTAAGGCATTTTCAAAGAAAATATTCATCACAACTGATAAACCTTCTGTGGCAGTTGCTGAACTCTGTGTTTCAAATATGATTGCTTTACTCAGAGGAACTTTCATGATGAATACTGACCTTAAGAATGGTAATTGGAATATAATTCAAGGAAGGGATATCAGGAATTGTACGGTAGGAATAATTGGGCTTGGCAGTATTGGAAAACAGGTTGTAAAAAGATTAATACCATTTGGTCCGAAAATAATAGGTTACGCAAGGACATGGGATCATGTGTTTTCAAGAAAGTTTTTAGTCGATAGATGTACAAGCTTAGAGGAAATTATAAATTCATCTGACATTATTACGATACATTTGCCTCTCGAAGAGTCGACAAAAAACTTAATTGATTTGTCACTAATTAAGCGTTTGAAAAAAGATGCAGTTGTATTAAATACATCAAGGGCAGGAGTAATTGATAATGATGCTCTGGCAAACAGTCTAAGGGAAAAACAAATTTTGGGCGCAGCAATTGATGTTTTTGATGAGGACAGAACCATATCGCCATATGATCAATTAGAAAATGTAATAGTCACACCCCATGTTGGATCCCATACGTCTGGAACGAGAATTGCTATGGAGGAGAGCGCAGTCAGTAATATTTTGATTTACGATTCTATTTTAAATCCAAAGAAAGATGAAAATATTATTTCATTATTAGCATCCTTAGAAAAGAATAGTATAAGCTGAGAATGGATATTAAAGAAATCTCATTAAATATGTATTCCTATGGTTATTCAGCAGGATTTATTGAGACTGATGAACCTCGAGATAGGCTATTTAGCTTGGAAAGTCTTATTCAAGAATCTCAAAATCTTGGCCTTGCAGGCATAGAATTCCCGTTTGATAGGTATTTTACAGAGAGAAATCTATCTTCGGCTGTAACTTTCCTTAGAGATCTCATTGAAAAAAAAATTAAGTTTTTTTTAGATTTTGAAAATTTTGATCCTGGGTTTCTAATCAAGATCATACCCATTCTTGCCAGTATGGAGATTGATGTTGCTCGAATTAAAATGGATCAAAGTGGGAAGACAATTTACGGTGGAAATAGGTTTATGATGACTAATTTTGACGTAACAAAAGAATTATTCATCTCAAAACTTCAGAAAATTAATCCATATTTAAAAGAATATAATTTTACTCTGGCTATAGAAAATCATCAGGATCTTCACTCAAAAGAATTAATGGAAATAATTGAAAAAGTGAATACTGAACATCTTGGTATAAACTGGGATGTTGGTAATTCTATCTCATGTATAGATTCACCTGATTCTTTCTATCAAAATACAAGGGAATTCATAAGAAACGTCCATCTAAAAGATTATAAGGTATTCCGATCTGAGGAAGGTATCAGATTGGTTAGATGCCCAATTGGTAGCGGTTATGTAGATTATAAAAAAATATTTAATTTATTGGATATTAATAACGAAATTGAGACTTTTTCGGTCGAGCTTGGAGCACAAATATCAAGAGAGTGTTTGCTGAATAAAAAATCCTATTGGGATGCTTATTCTCATTTACCTCTTTCAAAAAAATCCTTTTTAGATTACGTGAATTCAATCATTTCAGAGGAAACGAAATCTTATTCATGTTACGAGCTTGGACTTGATAATCAGCAATTATTTCAATCTGAGTTGGATGATGTTTATACTTCAGTAGTAAATTTAAATTCATTGGCATAAAAATTATGAAAAACATACTTATAACAGGAGGTACTAGAGGTCTTGGCCTAGAATATGCCCGCCATCTCTCAGAAAGAGGCTATAACGTTGGTCTTACAGATATAAGTGAGAATGCATGTAAAGTATATGATGAGGTAAATTCAACAGAAGAGATCCTATCTGAGATTCAGGCATATGGGGGTAAAACTTGGCTTGAGTTTGCCGATTTAACGAAAAAAGAAGAAGCAGAGAAATTAGTCAAAAAATTTATAAATTATTATGGAAACATCGATGGTGTCGTAACGAGTGCAGGGGGAGATATCAGCGGAGATGATCCTGATGCATCTGGAGGCAAGGCTAAAAACAATAGTTTTTTTATTTCATTCAATGACCATGAAAACATTTTTCAACGTAATTATTATACTTGTCTAAACACCCTTAGAGCAGTCGTTCCATATATGCAAAAACAAAAATCAGGAAAAATCATCACTGTTTCTTCAGTGAACGCAGCTTTTGGTGTTGAAAAAGAAACTACTTATTCAGTCGCTAAATCTTCTATTGTTCAACTCACAAGGTCTCTTTCAAAAGAATTAAGAAAGGATGGAATTAATGTGAATTGTATAATGCCAGGTCCAACTAAAACTGGAAGATTCTTATCAACACTTAAGGGCAGAAATGCTCATGATTTGCAAGGTTTAGATTCCACAGCGAGGTTGGATAGAGTTGCTTTACCAAATGATATTTCCCCTGTGGTTGAATTTTTGCTTTCAGATGGTTCTAACTTTATATCAGGAGAGGTAATTAAAATTGATGGCGGTTTGTTCCCTCAACCTGTCTAAAAAAAAGGAGAAGTATGATGTCAAATCCCTATGATTTTTCAAATAGTAATGCCCTTATAGTTGGTGGGGCAACTGGATTAGGTAAAGAGATTGCAAATGCCTTAGCGTCCCATGGTGCAGATGTTTTAATAACTAGCCGAAATGAGAAAAAACTGAAGACAGTTACTGAAGAAATTAATGAACTTGATATTAATGGAACCTGTTCATTTTTCCCATGCGACATTACTGACACTAACTCATTAAAAAGTTTAATTGATCATGTTTCAATTGTCACAGGAGGTAAATTGAATATTTTATTCAATTCTGCTGGAATCAACATAAGAAACCCAATCGAAAAAATCATTGAGGATGATTGGGATAAGATTCATGATGTAAACTTAAAAGGTGCATTTCTTTTGAATCAATTGTCTTTTGACCTTTTACGAAGTGCCGATTTTGGGCGTGTAATTAATATTGCCAGTATTTTTTCATCTGTAACATATCCTGATAGAGCTGCTTATGCATCAAGCAAAGGTGCTCTCTTGATGTTATCTAAGACGTTGGCATTGGAATGGGCAAAATACAAAATTACAGTTAACACAATCTCTCCAGGTCCTTTTCTTACTGAGATTAATACAAAGGTGTTAGAAAATCCTGAAAATTATGAAAAATTTTGCACCAGAATACCTATGTCTAGATTTGGCGAACCAAGCGAAATCATTACATCAGCACTTTTCTTGGCTTCACCTATGTCTTCTTATATCACAGGCACTGATTTGATAGTCGATGGTGGATGGACTTCTGCTTGATATACGTTTTTATTATAAGCTTTTAGATAATCATGAGAGCAATAGTTTATGCCGCTGGTATTTCAGCTAGAATGAAAGAGCACGTCAAAGATGGTCTGAAAGGCCTCACCAAGCTTGACGAAGAATCTCTGATACAGCATCAATTAAATTGGATTTCGTTCTATAAACCTAAAGAAATCATTATCGTAATAGGCTTACAACATCAAAGATACATAGACGAGATTGGATTAAGTTATAACGGGGTACCAGTAAGATATGTTTATAATCCTGATTATAAGACGAAAGGTAATATGTTGAGTCTATGGCACGCAAAGGACTTTTGTGATGATGATGTTATTTTTACAACAAGTGACTTGCTTTGTGACAAGAGAGATATAGATCTATTCATTAACAACAATAGCTCAGATAAGATCCTTATTGATAAATATAACAAAGAGTTATTTGAGGTTAGCGATCCTGTAAAAGTTAAAGTTGAAGAAAACAAGATTACGAAAATTAGAAAAAAAATAAATGAAATAGACAGGGTAGATGGAATATCAATAGGAGTTTACCAGTTTTCAAAATACCTAATGAATAGACTTATAAATTGCATAGAAAAAAAAATTGACGAAGGTGATGACGATCTATCTTTGTATTATCCGATTGATGAGGTGCTTCATTTTGCAGAAGTAAGGCCAGTTTATACCAAAGAATCAATTTGGCTTGATATTGATACGCCCGAAGAGTTAACTGACGCAAAAAAACTACTCAAACACGGAAAAATAAAAGTTATTAAGCATAATGAAGTATAGTTTTTTCAAACCAAACAATTACCAACTTCCCACAGAAAATCAAGTTGATATTATTTTAAGAGACTTGTTTCCAATCAATAGAAGTTTGACAGGTAATGGAAACAAGAGAACCATTGAGATACTCAGTGATGTTGTAGATCTAAAGATAGATTCTATACCCTCCGGAAAAAAAGTATTTGATTGGATTATTCCGGACGAATGGTCAATCAGAGATGCTTATATAAAGAACTCAAAAGGAAAAAAAATTGTAGATTGGAAAAAAAATAATATTCATGTTCTTAATTATAGCTCACCAATAAATAAAAAGGGTCTCTCAAAAAAAGAGCTGATTAGAAATATCCATAGTCTTCCAGATAAGAAAGATTGGATTCCATATAGAACAAGCTATTATGAAAAAAACTGGGGTTTTTGTGTATCAGAGACATTATTGGAAAGTAAAGATTTCTCAGAGCCTTTTGATGTCCTAATAGATTCTGATCATAATTCAAAAGGAAATATGATTTTCGCAGAATCTTTTCATCAAGGCTTATCCGATAAAGAGATAATTATTTCTTCTTATTTATGTCATCCTTCATTAGCTAACGATAATCTTTCCGGAATTATCACCGCAGCTTATTTATTCAGTGAAATCAAAAAAAGAGAGACTTACTATAGTTATCGACTAATATTATGCCCAGAAACAATAGGTGCATTGGCATTCTTAAGTAAACATAAGAATATTTCAAATATCTATTCCGGGTTTGTCATATCCACGACAGCTGGTCCTGGACCACTGGGATTAAAACAAAGCTTTTTAGGCGATCATGAAATTGACTTGTTAACACAAAAAGCAGTTGAATCAATTGATAAAAATTTTATCAATTATAGTTTTAAACCAGATGGAAGTGATGAGAGACAATATTCCTCTCCAGCTTTTAGGATCCCCACCACAACAATAACGAAGTCAAAATACTATGAATATGATGAGTATCATACATCAGCAGATAATCTAGGGTTTGTTAAATCTAGATATCTCCTTAAGTCTCTTGAGGCATATATCAAAACCTTTGAATTTCTCGAGGCAAATAGAGTTTTTGAAAGAAAGATGATGGAAGGTGAGTTTCAGTTAGGAAAAAGAGGCTTGTTGCCATCGATTGGAGGCTCAATAAATCAGAGCGTTGAAAGTGAAAATAAACTTGGCAGTCACAAGAGAAAGTTTATGTTAGATTTTGAGTTTACAGGTGATCACCTCAACGCATATGAATGGATCATGCACATGGCTGATTCGTCAAAAACAGTTTTAGATATTTCACAAAGATCAAGTATCGATTTCCATGTTATCTATGAGGCGGCTTCAATGTTTTATGATAAGAATCTTATTAGAGTTATTAGATGAAAATATTAATTTTCTCAGGTTCACATAGTAGGCATTTATATATACATAAAGCTATTATTGATGCAGGTTATGACTATCACGCAATTGTGATGCGAAGGGAAAGCATTATCCCAAAACCACCTGAAGGTATCACTCAATTAGATAGAGATAATTTCACAAGACATTTTGTTAAAAGGAATGAAATTGAAGAAAAATCATTTGGAAATCTAAAAATAGAGGATGTTTTTGCAGAGGAAAAAAGAATCATAATTGAGCCGCAAGATCTGAGCTCTATTAAGATTGTCAGAATGATAGAGAAAAATAATTTTGATTTTGCATTTATATTTGGTCCAGACATGATAAAAAATCCAGTTTTAGATGCTTTGCCAAAATACAAAATAAATCTCCATTTGGGGCTTTCACCATGGTACAAGGGTTCAGCAACTCTGTTTTGGCCTTTCTACTTTTTGGAGCCTCAATTTGCTGGTATTACATTACATAATATTTCAGATAAACCTGATGAGGGTGATATCTTTCATCAGTCTGTTCCGGTACTCTCTCGTGGTGATGGTATCCATGACGTCTCCTCAAAAGCCGTTATAAGAGCAAGAGATGAGGTTTTGAGAATGATTTCCAATTATCAAAAATATGGTAAATTGAAACTAATCAAACAAACAACATCTGGCAGAGTCTGGAGAACATCAGATTTTGAACCTGCTCATCTAAGAGTAATATATAATCTCTTTGATGATGACATAGTTGATCATTATCTTGACAATATGCTGTCAGAGAAAAAACCAAAACTTATTTGTGGGCTATAGATAAGTTTAAAATTATTTTGTACTAATAATTTATTGGAGAACTTATGTCCTCAGATGTCCAAGAAACATTAAAGACTTTGAATCTTTTTTTTAAAGAAAATGAAATAGATTTCTGGGTTGAAGCAGGTACAGCTCTCGGTATCTATAGAGATAATGAAATAATGCCTTGGGATCATGATATGGATGTTGCTATCTGGTACGACCAAATGCCAGAACTTAAGAATTTTTTTGATTTCTTTGAACCATTAGGTTTTAAAGTAGTTCCTCAAAAGGATTTTCCATTCTTAGATAATATTATTCAGTTAAAAGCCCAAAATAATGAGAAATTCATGGATGTGGACATTTATCTTTATAAGGAGTATGGGGAATTTGCTTATATGAGATGGATCAATACTCCAGTTGGGTTTCTCGCAAAATTCAAACAGAAACTTTTGTATTCACTTAATGCTTTAAACTATTCAAACAAGACGAAATGGAGGATAATTAGAGGTATCATATCTGAGACTTTAACCTCAAAGCTATTTAAATTTTATCTCTATATTCATATCAAAACTAGTTATTGTATATTTCATCAGTTTCCAAAAAAATATTTCAAGAACTTGACGACTATTAAATTTTTAGGTCAAGACATAAAAATATCAGGTGATACAGAGAAATATTTAGAACATAGATATGGCTCCGGATGGTCTGTCAAAGATAAAACATTCAATCAGGCTGGAAAATGGAAAAAATCCCAAGCAAGGGTTAAGTTAAGAATGAATCATATTCCAATGCCTATTTATTATAAATAGGCCATCATCAATGAAAAAAAGATTGCTTATAACTACAATTCCGTTTGGCGAGATAGATTCTTTTCCACTTCAGATGCTTAAAGAAGCAGATATAAATTTTAAAATAAATCCAAATTCTCGCAAATATAAACCAGAAGAACTAAAAAAAGAGCTTTTAGATATTAACTATCTGATCGCAGGAACAGACAATTTATCCAGTGAAATTCTTGACAATGCAAAAAATCTTGAGTTAATAGTTCGTCTTGGCATAGGACTAGATTCTGTGGATCTATCTTATGCAAAAAAAAGAAATATCAAAGTGTCCTATACACCGGATGGTCCAACAAGTTCCGTAGCAGAATTCACCCTTGGGCTAATTATCTCTTCACTTCGTCAATCTTTTAAATCTCATATTCAGATGAAAGATGGTAATTGGAAAAAATATTTAGGTAAATCCATCAGTGAATGCAATATTGGAATTTTGGGTGCAGGAAGAATTGGAAGAGAGGTGATCCGCTTAATTTCGCAGTTTAATCCAAAAAAAATATTGGTCTGTGACCCATTAGTTGATAAATCAGCATTAAAAAAATTTAAAATTAATTATGTTGACAAGAGAGAACTCATAAAGTTATCAGATTTGATTTCAATTCATATTCCATTGACGAATGAAACAAAAAATTTTTTTTCCACGCAGGAATTAATACAAATGAAGCCCAATTGCCATTTAATTAATACTTCAAGAGGTGGAATCATAAATGAGAATGATTTGTATAATGCTCTTAAGTCAGGAGAAATAGAAGGAGCAGCTATCGATGTTTTTGAGAACGAACCATACAATGGAAATTTGAAAAATCTTGAGAATTGTATAGTAACTTCTCATATGTCACCAATGAGTTCTCAGGCAAGGTTGAAAATGGAAAATGACGTTGTGAGAGAAGTTATTAATTTCAAAGAAAATGGACATCTTAATAATGAGGTCCCAAATATCGAATATAAAAAAAGAGAGAACAGAGGTATATAAATTGAAAAAAAGAGCTTTAGTAATTGGTGGTTCAGGTTTTATGGGAAGTCATACTGCAGACATTCTATCGGATAAAGGTATTGATGTAACAATTGCAGATATGAAGAAATCTAAGTGGCTTCGAGCAGATCAAAAGATGATTGAGCTTGATATCCTAAACTTAGATTCAGTCGTGGAGGCAGTTAAAAATTCTGACTATGTTTATCATTTTGCAGCAATCGCTGATATTGGAGAAGCAAAGAAAAATCCTTATAAAACACTAGAAATTAATTTAGTTGGCACGATGAATATATTGGAAGCCGCTGTTAGGAGTAAAGTAGAAAGGGTTATTTATGCATCCACAATGTATGTATATAACCCATATGGTTCATTTTATCGAGCCAGTAAGCAGTCAGCCGAAATCATGATTGAAGCCTATAGTGAGGAGCATGACTTAGAATATACCATTCTTAGATACGGCTCTTTGTATGGCCCAAGAACTCAGGATTGGAATGGAATATATAAGTACGTCAAAGAAGTAGTTCAGACTGAAAAGCTTAAATATCATGGAACAGGTAAAGAGAGACGAGAATACATACATGTAGAAGATGCAGCAAAACTTAGCGTTAGGGTACTTAGCCATGAATATAAAAATAAAGCTGTCATAGTTACAGGCAATCAAGTTCTTGATTCCAGTGAACTGATAGAGATGATTTTTGAGATTGCCGGGATTGATCAAGATATTGAATATTCAAGCGAGGAAATCAGTAAAGATCACTACGGGATGACACCATATCGCTATAACCCTATGAAAGCTATGAAAATTATACCTGATGAATATATTGACATCGGCCAGGGCATACTTGAAATTGTCGGAGAAGTAATAGAAACAGATAATACTAATTGATGTATTTTTAAATGAATAAAAAAATAGTAATAGATACTATTCAATCGAAAAAATTATTTATTTTCGATTTCGATGGAGTAATTGTTGATTCAGTTGATATTAAAACTGAGGCTTTCGGTGAGATTTATTCTAACTATGGGTCTTCTATTACAGAAAAAGTAAAAAACTATCATATTGAAAATGGCGGTCTCTCTAGATATGAAAAAATTAGATATTTCAATGAAGTATTATTAAAAAATTATAATCAATATAAATCAAAAGATGAGCTTGTCGTTGAATTTTCTAATCTTGTTAAAACAAAAGTTATAGAGTGTCCTGAAATACGCGGAGCTACAAAGTTTTTAGATTATTTATTTAATTGCGGAAAAATGCTGACTGTGAATTCAGCAACACCCTCCGATGAGCTAATTGAGATTATTCAAGCTAGAAATCTTGATAATTACTTTAGAGTTATTTTAGGGTCTCCAAAAACTAAGTTAGAAAATCTTCAGCAAACTATAGAATCTATGAAATGCAATGTCGCTGAGTCAATTTTTTTTGGAGATGCCAATACTGATATTCATGCGGCTGAGTCAATCGGTATGGATTTCATTGGGCTGGGAAATCTATTCAAGGACTTCTCATCAGAAGTTTTAATTGCTTCATTGGAAGATTTTACAGAATTATTTTGATTCTTGGTTGTACCTTTCATGCCAAAAAATACTAAATATTTAATTATTTACTTTGGAAATGAAGATCTTTATGTACCAAAAAAATATGAATCTTCATATATCTACTCGATAGGTTCTGGCAGTCCAGTCAATGGTAACTATATTTCTATAAATAATCCGCTTCGACTGAACGAAATAGCAGAAGAATTAAGAGATGAATACAGTGAATGGATTTATAAAAAAAATGAAATATTCCTTAAAAATGGATTAACTTTCAAAAACGAATTATCCCTTTTCTTTTTAACAGATTTCTCATGCAAAAGATCAGAATTTTTTGATACTTATAATACAATCTGTAATCTCAGTTTAATCACAGAGAGACTGAACCAAAGTGCCATAACAGATATTTTATTAGTTAACTCTTCAACAGAGTTTACAACTGCATTGGAATCATTATTCTCATCATCATCTATAAAGCATTTAAAAAAGAGAAAAGATGATCATCAGTTGCTCAAATATTTTGTAACCAATCATATATATTTTTTAAAAGCTGCGCTCATAAGTTTTTTAAATCTATTTACTAAAAAACAGATCAGTAGAATTAAAAATCTCTATTTTTCAAGATATCCACTTCATTTCATAGACGATAAAGATAAGGAAGATAAATATGGAAAAATTGATAAGTCCTGTGAAAATTATTCTATATCAATCTTAACTGATGATTATCATCAGAAAGTTACAATAAGAGAATTTCTTATATATAGAAAAGAGGTTATCAAGAAAAGATTTTCACTTATTGATGATTTAATTAAAATTAGAGATGTTTTTCCTGCATATCTTAGAGGTTGGAGTTATTTGCTAAAATGGAAAAAGGTGCTCAATAATAGATTTATTTTTAAAGGCATTGATATAACAGTATTTTGTCAAAACGAACTTAAATTCTCTTTCAATAGGGTTATTAGGCTTCTGATGTGGGTTGGAGTTTTTGAGCGATATTTCCTTTCAAATTCTTGTGAGAAATTTACATACTATTTGCATGAGTATCCCTACGGAAGAATTATCTCTTATGTTTTATCTAGAAGTAAAAGCATACAGAGTGTTGGTATGCAGCACGGGCCATCCTCTAAAAGAAAACTTGTTTATTTTTTAGCTAAAGATGAAGCAAGATCAAAAAAACCATTCCTGAAACATGCACCAATCCCTGATGAGGTCCTCGCAGAAGATTATGAATCATCAAAAATTTACCAACATTCTGGTTACCAGAATGTCAAAATTATGAAAAAAATTACAAGGCTTGGTTATCTAGATGAGATAGTCAAATCGAAACCCTT
>MDTD01106121.1_pt1 | contig 12718 bp, 16 predicted proteins | sample 811221 | NCBI WGS metagenome assembly MDTD01 (sample SAMN05326646, study PRJNA326480) | marine metagenome | isolation source: seawater | place: Pacific Ocean: South West | collected 2011 | reverse complement strand
TCTGGAGCGGGCAAAGGGACTTGAACCCTCGACCTTCTCGTTGGCAACGAGACGCTCTACCACTGAGCTATGCCCGCAATCACAAGTATTATATTTAAAGGGAAATTCTTAAGCAAGTAATATTAAGTCACTATTGAATTTAGTTGAGAATTTTTGTTTAATTACAGTTATGAATGAAAAGTTTCCTTTAAAAATACCAGTCTTTCCATTGAGTGGGGTTATATATTTTCCAAAAACCAACTTACCTTTAAATATATTTGAGCAAAGATACTTGGACCTTGTTAGTGACACCTACAGTAAAGATAAATTAATGGGCATGGTGCAATCTAAGAAAGAGGGAAAAGAAGTGTATAAAGTTGGTTGCTTAGGTAAAATTAGTGCACTAAAAAAACTTGAAGATGGGAGAATTTTAATAAATTTATCTGGAATAACTCGTTTTGAAATCGTTAAAGAAATAACTACTGATAAACTTTACAGGAAATTTGAAGTTAACTATAAAAAATTTTCTATAGATTTAGAAAAAAAGAAACAAGATGCAATCCAAAAAAATGAATTTGATTTATTTTTAGAAAAAGCAAAAAAATTTTTTGAAAACAATGGGCTCATGCTAAATTGGAAAGAATTTTCTAGGTTAGATATCGCGCAACAAATAAATACAATTTCAATGATTGCACCTATTACTAACGAAGAAAAACAGAAATTATTAGAAACAATAACTCTGAAGGACAAAACTGATACTTTAAAAAAAATAATTGAATTTTACCTTTACGATAAATTGACTAGTAAAAATACCTTGCAATAGTCAAATTATTTAATTTGACTTGTTCATTGATGTAAAAAAATCTGAGTTATTTTTAGTATTTTTGATTTTAGATATTAAAAATTCTATACCATCCATTGTTCCCATCGGACTTATAATTCTTCTAAGCACATTCATTTTTGAGAGATCATCTTTTGCAAACAACAATTCCTCTCTTCTCGTGCCAGATCTTGTAATGTCTAGTGCTGGGAAAATCCTTTTATCTGCAACCTTTCTATCGAGAATTAACTCTGAATTTCCTGTGCCTTTAAATTCTTCAAAGATTACCTCGTCCATTCTACTACCCGTATCGATTAAAGCTGTAGAGATAATCGTTAAAGATCCACCTTGCTCAACATTTCTAGCAGCTCCAAAAAATCTTTTTGGTCTTTGTAAGGCGTTTGCATCTACACCTCCAGTTAAAACTTTTCCCGAGCTTGGCACGACCGCGTTGTAAGCTCTTCCCAGACGAGTTATAGAATCCAATAAAATAACCACATCTTTTTTATGTTCTACAAGTCTTTTTGCTTTTTCAATAACCATTTCAGCTACAGCAACATGTCTCGAAGCAGGTTCATCAAAAGTTGAAGAAACAACTTCGCCTTTAACAGATCTTTGCATGTCCGTAACCTCTTCTGGTCTTTCGTCAATTAATAAAACCATTAGGTATATTTCGGGATGATTGGCTGAAATAGATTGTGCAATATTTTGCAAAATCATAGTTTTGCCAGCTCTTGGCGGTGAAACAATTAGTGATCTTTGACCTTTTCCTATCGGACTTACTAGGTCAATTAATCTTGCTGTATTGTCTGGTTTTTTTTCGACTTTAGTTGTTTCAATTTCTAATTTAATCCTTTTATTTGGATACAATGGCGTTAAATTGTCAAATGCAATTTTATTTCTGCCTTTTTCTGGCTCATCAAAATTTATCTTATTAACTTTTAATAGTGCGAAATAACGTTCTGCATCTTTAGGTGCTCTAATTTCACCCTCTACAGAATCTCCAGTTCTCAACCCAAATTTTCTAATTTGGCTTGGTGATACATAAATATCGTCTGGCCCCGGCAAATAATTGGATTCGATAGCCCTGAGAAATCCAAAACCATCCTGTAGGACTTCAAGAACACCGGAAGCGCTTATTTGTTCATTTTTCTCTGCTAATTTTTTTAATATTGCAAACAAGATTTCTTGTTTTCTAAGTGTGCTTGGATTCTCTATACCGAGTTTTTCGGCTTCAATAATTAAGTCTGAAGGTGTCTTTTTTTTTAGTTCTTGTAAGTTCATGTGATTGTTTGTTGAGGTATGTTTTATTAATATAAATATTTTTTTAATATTTTCAAGTATTATAATGGTTTAAAAACTACAACAAAAATGATGATAATGAGCAAAACAGTGGGTATTTCATTGATTACTCGAAAAAATTTAGAACTTTTTGTATTAATATCATATTGAAAATCTCTCAGAAAAATCAAAAGATAAAAATGGTATGCAGTCAAAATTATCACTAACCCAAGTTTTATTTGCATCCAAAGAAAACCTAAACTCTCTAGGCCTTGAGAATGAATTAAAAGAAAACCAAAAACCCAAGACAATATCATTGCTGGATTCATAATATAAAAATAAAGCCTTCTTTCCATTAACTTAAATGTTTCGGACTGAGGTTTATTTTCATTGGTCTCTGAATGATAAACAAAAATTCTTGGAAGATAAAGTAAACCTGCCATCCAGGATATAACTGAAATAAGATGCAAAGCTTTATATGTTAAATAGAAGTTCAATTATTTTAAAGCCTTCCTAATTAAATGTTCTAACAAGCTAATGTGATCATCGTTGTCGTTTAAGCAGGGAACTAAATCAAAATTTTTTCCTCCTGAGCTTATAAAATTTTCTTTCCCTTGTATTAAAATTTCCTCTAACGTTTCAACACAGTCTGATGAGAAACCTGGACATATTACCAGAACATTTTTCTTTCCCTCTTTTGGAAGATTTTCTAAAGTCTTATCTGTATAGGGTTGTAACCAAGCTTGCGGACCAAATCTCGACTGAAATGTAGTTTTTATATTTATTTCCTTAAAATTTTCAGTAATAAGTCTTGAGGTCTTTTGACAATAACATTGATATGGATCCCCTTTGTCAAAATATTTTTGAGGAATACCATGATAAGAAGCTAATATTAAATCTGGCTTCCATTTAATTTCTGAAATTTTCAACTTAATACTTTTAACAAGTGCGTTTATGTAAAGCGGTTCAGACTCATAATGAGGAATTATTTGAAGACTTGGCTGCCATCTCATATTCATCAAAACTCTGTAAACTTCATCACACACTGTGGCCGTTGTTGCTGCAGCATATTGTGGGTAAAGAGGCAGCACTATCAATCTCTCACAACCAACACCATGAAGTTTGTGAATTTTACTTTTGATGCTTGGATTTCCGTATCTCATTGCATAATCAACTATGAGATCTTCATCTTTTATTCTATCTAAAAGTTTTTTTGTTTGCAAAATCGTATAGTATCTTAGTGGAGACATGTCTTCATTCTCCATCCAAATTTCTTTATAAGCTTTAGCAGTTTTTGAGGGTCTTAGGTTTAAAATAAACAAGTTGAGTATAATCTTCCAAATTATAGGATTTACTTCTATCACTCTTCTATCAGAAAGAAATTCTTTTAGATATTTTCTTATATCCCACCAGCTCGTGCTGTCTGGCGTTCCGAGGTTAACAAGTAAAATCCCTGTTTTTCCAAATTTTATATCTGGGTGATCTTTGCTCATTTTCCTATTTTTACCCTTTCCACTATCTTTCTTATTATTTCCGGATTAGTACCAGGAAGGATGCCGTGTCCTAAATTAAAGATATAAGGACTGTCTTCAAAAACTTTTAAAAATTTATCTACTTCTTTTATAACTTTTTTTTCGTCATCCAATAATACCTTTGGGCTCATTCCACCCTGGATTATGACATTTTTTAAATTTTTTTTCGCCCAGTCTGGTTGAATTTCATGGTCTATGTTAATTGCGTCTGATTTTACAATATTATTAAAAACTATATATTCTTCCTTTAATCCTTTGGGAAAACAAATAACTGGGATTTCGATTTGTTTACAGAAATCTACGATCTCTTTGTTTGGCTTATAACAATACTCCATTAAATTTTCTTTTGGAATTAGTCCTGCCCACGAGTCGAAAATTTGGACCAATTCTGCTCCAGCTTTTTTTTGTTCATGTATATGAATTTTTAAAAATTCTTGAAGTTTTATGATTATCGACTTTATAATTTTATTCTTGTCTTTAAGTTTATTCTTATCAATTACCTTGTTTTCCTTAAGACCTAGAAGATAAATTATTAAAGTCCATGGTGCACCAATAAAAGATATCAAGGAAATATCTCGTTCAAGTATTTTTCTTGTTTTCTTAATCGCATCATAGACAGGCAATAACCTATTAATAAAATCATCTTTTTTGGTGTTTAAAAAATTGTCTATGTCAAAATCTTTTATATATGGTCCGCCTGTTTCTCCAAATATAACCTTTTGATTTAAAGCATAAGGAACCACTAAAATATCTGAGAAAATTATAGCTGCATCTAATTTAAATCGTTTGATTGGCTGAAGAGTTATTTCTGTAGCCAAATCACTGTTTAAACAAAGTTTCATAAAGTCTGGGTTTTTTGATCTCAAGTCCCGGAATTCAGGTAAATATCTTCCAGCCTGTCTCATAAACCAGACTGGAGTGTAACCTTTATCTTTCTTTTTTAAAGTTTTTAATAATTTACTCATTATAATTAATATATATATAAGTGATTAATTTGTAATAGGTCATGTTGAAATAGGGATTGTTGAATTATACAAAGTTTTTAACACTTTATACTTATGTTTTTTTAAAATTTGCTAGTAAATTCATTATTTATTGTAATTTAGTAACAATCTGATTAACTAAGGCCTTTTAATATCAACATACAACAAAATGTTATAAAAATGTTAATATGTGTTTATCTTTTTATTAATTCTTGTATTAAAATGTAAAAGTCTAACTTGTTAAAAAAATATAAACAGGATTATGAACGAAAAATATAGTGTTTTTTTAGTTTCAGATTCTACTGGTGAAACCTTAGGTAGAATATTTCTTTCTCTACAATCTCAATTCAACAATTTTAATTATGATAAAAAAGAATTTGTTTTTATTAGAACTGAACAGCAAATAGAGAAAATAATTAAAGAAAGCAAGCTAAAACCAAACTCAATAATTCTGTATACAATAGTTGAAACAAAGCTTGCTAAATTTATAACAAAGAAGAGCGAGGAGAACAACATACCATGCTTTGGTATTTTAGGATCTTTAATATTAAATTTTTCAAAACTTCTAAATCAAAAGGCAAGTCACAAACCAAGCGCGCAGCATGTTTTGGATGAAGATTATTACAAAAGAATTGAAGCAATACAATTTACAATGGCTCATGATGATGGAAAGAAGACAAAAGATATAAATTTATCAGATATTATTCTCTTAGGTGTAAGTAGAACTAGCAAAACCCCAACTTCAATTTACCTCGCTAATAGAGGATATAAAACTACAAATATTCCTTTAGTTTTAGATCACAGTATACCTGACGAGATAAAAAGTGATAAGTTTAAAGGTTGCGTTGTAGGATTGTACGCTGATCCCGCAAGATTATCTGAAATTAGGAGAAACAGGTTGGCAATAATGAATGAAACAAAAATAAATACTTATACAGATGTGAATCATATAAAAAATGAGGTAGAAAACTCAATAAAATTATTTAAAAAGTATAGGTGGCCAACAATAGATGTTACTAGAAAATCTGTAGAAGAAACCGCAGCATCAATTATAAAAATATTAGAAATTAAAAAAAGTAAAAAATGATAATATTAGCATCCAAAAGCGGAGTAAGAAAAAAAATAATGGAGCAGAAAAGTATTTCTTGCAAAGTTGTTCCATCAAATGTTGATGAGGATCAGGCTAAATTATCTTTACAGGCTGCGGGAGCAGACCCCGAGATGATATCTAAGAATCTAGCGGAACTAAAATCTATTAAAGTGAGCAAACAATTTCCCAATGAATTAGTATTGGGAGCAGATAGCGTAATATCACTAGATAACAAATTAATCAATAAACCTGCCTCAAGAAGAGAAGCAATGGAAATCTTAAAAAAATTAAATGGAGCTATACATTTTCTTATCAGCTCCGTATGTATAAGCAAGAATAGTTCGATGATCTGGAACTATACAGACAAGTCAGAACTTAAAATGAAAAATTTAAGCGATAACCAGTTAGAAAAGTATCTCTCAAAAATTAAAACTGAGACCTTACTTGCTTACGGAGTTTACCAGATTGAAGCGGGAGGGTTAGAATTATTTGAATATGTTAAAGGGGATAAAAATTCGATAATGGGTTTACCTATTGATGAAATAAATAAATATATAGAAAGATATAAAAATGCCTAAAAAAAAATTTTTTATTATAGGAAAACCTTTATCACATTCTCTTTCGCCAACTTTACATAATTATTGGTTAAAAAAATATAATGTAAACGCGGATTATAATATTCTAGAAATTCAAGAAACTGAGATTGAAAAAATTTTGAGACAAATAAAAAACGGTGAAATACTTGGAATAAATGTTACCTTACCCTACAAAAAAAAAGTTATCCCATATCTTGATAAAATCATAAACGATGCAAATGAGAGTAAATCAGTTAATACAATATACTGTAATCAAGAAGGTAATTTAATAGGTGAAAACACCGATATTTTTGGTTTACAAGCAGGCTATTTCAAAGAAATTATAAATCCTGAAAATAAAAAATCTAAAACTTTAATTCTTGGAGCGGGAGGAGTTTCTTCATCAGTTATATTGGCATTAAGTAAAAGTTTAATAAAAGATATTACTTTATCAAACCGAACTTATGAAAAATCTATTTTTCTGAAAAAACAATTTCCTTTTATCCAGGTTTTAAAATGGGAAGAAATAGAGAAAAACGTACCACAATTCGATATAATAATTAATGCTACAAGTTTAGGTTTGAAAAATGGAGATGATTTTGAATTCTTATTTAAAAATTTTAAAAAGAATTTAATTTATATAGATACAATTTATAACCCACTTAAAACAAAAATGATATCGCACTTAGAAAAAAATAATATCAGATCTTTTAATGGTCTTGATATGTTTATTTATCAGGGACAAAAGTCCTTCTACATCTGGAATAAAATTAATCCTGAAATTGATGAAGAATTAATAAATCTTTTAAAATTTAAAATTAAATGATGAAAATTTGTATAACTGGTTCACTTGCTTCGGGAAAATCTACAGTATTGAAAAGCTTATCGAAAAACAAATATCCCGCTTTTAGTGCAGACAAAATTGTAAGCAAACTATATAAAAATAATTCATTTCGTCAGACTTTGATAAGAGATTTAAAGATTTCAAAAAAAGCAAATTTTAAGAAACAGGTAAAAAAATTTATTTTGGTTAATAAAAAAAACCTAAAAAAATTGGAGATGATAATTCATCCATTAGTGAGGGAAAAAATGATAAAATTCTCAAAATCAAATAAGAAAAAAAAACTTGTTTTTTTCGAAATACCTTTACTCGCCGAAAGTAAATTAAAGAATTTTTTTGATATTACTATCTTGATACTTGCGCCCAAAAATTCAAGATTAAGAAGATATTTAAAAAGAGGAGGAAATAAAAAAATATTCAACTTATTAGATAGTAGACAATTAAGTGATAAAGAAAAAAAAAGAAAGTGTGATTATTTAATTGTGAATAACAAGACATTAAGTAATTTAAAAAATCGTGCTAATAACATAATATCTAAATATGAGTGAAATTTTTTTAGATACTGAAACAACAGGCTTATCTTATAAAGATGGACACAAAATTGTTGAGATAGCCTGTTTGGAAACCAGGGAACTTATACCGACGAATAAAAAATTTCATGTTCTTATAAATCCACAGAGAAAAGTCTCAGAAGATGCTTTTAAAGTCCATGGATATTCAACAGAATTATTAAGCAAAAAAAAGAATTTTTCATTTATAGCAAAAGATTTTTTGGATTTTATTAAAGATAAAAAAATAATTATACATAATGCACCATTTGACTTGGGTTTTTTGAATAATGAACTTCGCCTCTTAAAATTAGAAACGATCGGTAATGAAAATGTAGTTGATACTCTTGAGCTTGCAAGAAGTAAATATCCTGGTTCCTCAAATTCTTTGGACTCTTTGTGTAAAAAATTTAATATTGATCTTTCAAGAAGAAAAAAACATAACGCTATGCTTGACTGTGAACTCTTAAGAGAAGTTTATATTAATCTTCTTGGGGCAAAAGAACCTAAATTATTTTCACCATCTAATTATGTTAGTAAAATTACTGAGGATAAGGATTTTAAAAAAGTATATTTTAAAAAAGTAGTTGCACCTACTGAAATTGAGCTTAGTAGACATCAGATTTTTATAACTAAAGAAATAAAGAAAAACTTTTACTGAATTTTCCTAGACTTATAAAGTTTTTCAAAATCTACTCCTTGATCTATTTTTACATTTTTAAACCCTGAGCTTTCAAACAAAAATATAAATATATTTCTCATATCTGCGTAAACTTTTTTGGGTATTTCTATTAGTATAATTTTTTCTAATACCTCTCTTTTAATTTCTAGATTACTTAATTCTATTAAAGTTGAATAAATTAATTTTGTTAGGATTTTTTCTGTGTTTTTTTCTTTGAGATACAAAGATATTTCGACCTCAATAATTTTTTTTTGAATTTGCTTGCTTTTAATATCTAGATTTATTTTATAATTAGATATATTTTTTGAAAGCTGGGCAAATTCTTTTTGATCATCGATATTAAAATTAAGGTTTTTTATAAATTTTGATAAAATCTTATAGTTCATTTTTCCTCATTTTTTTCGTTTTCATCGATTACTTCGGCCTCGATAATATTTTCTTCACCGTCAATTTTTTTTTCCATCCTTCTCTTCTTAAAAAAATTTAACAAAATATTTCTTGTAAAAGGTATTAGCAAAAGGAAACCAATAAAGTCAGTAAAAAAACCCGGTATAATAAGAAGTATAGCCGCAAATGCTATTGACGCCCCGGAGATTAATTCATTTATAGGTATTTGATTTTTGTACATATTTGTTAAACCGGATTTCAGTGTTTTCAATCCCTGTATTCTTGCAAAAAAAATGCCGGTTGCTGCGGTAAGGAAAATTAGTAAAACCGTATTAATTGCACCTATTAATTGTCCAATCTTAATCATAAGTACTATTTCGATTATTGGTAAACCAATAAAAATAATGAAAAGTGGGTTCATTTGTCTGTTACAAAATTATAATATTAATGTATATTTATCAAATTATGAGTAATAATTTTGGATATATCGACATAATTTTACTAGCAATGATAGCTGGATTTATCATCCTTAGGCTGAGAAGCATTCTTGGCAAAAAAACTGGTCATGAGGAAAAAATTTATTCAGGATATTCTGAGAAATTTCAGGACTTTAAAAAACAAAAAACACAAACTCCCCCAAAAATTTTGAAAGATAAACTTGAGGGTGAGAATAAAAGGCAATTTCTCAAAGGAGCAGAGCTTGCTTATGAAACAATTATTACCGCTTTTGCCAAAGGTGATCAAAAAAAATTAAAGAGTCTTCTTACTACAGACATGGCTAACAGTTTTGACCAAGCAATAAAACAAAGGCAAGAACATAATATAAAATCAGAGCTTACTTTTATTGGAATAAAAGAGACTAATCTTGAAAAATTTGAAAGAGTAAAAAACAATTTTTTTGCTACTGTAAAGTTTGTTTCAGAAATTATATCGGTAAAGAGAGATGAAAATAATAAAATAATAGAGGGAAATCCTGATAAAATAAAAATTGTGACAGATCACTGGAAGTTTACCAAAACTACTATTAGTCAAAATCCAAATTGGTATCTATCTGAAATTGTCAGTAAGTGAAGAAGAAAAAATTTTCTAACTCAGACGATCTTGATGTTTGGAAAAATTATTTGGAAAACCCTGACGATATTTATGATAAAGACGAAAGGGTAAGTAATTCTTCTAATAATAAACGATTTATATTCGACCTCCATGGACTAACTTTATCTCAAGCTAATCAAAAAATAGTAAATATTATAGAAAATTGTATTGAAAATAATTATAGTGAAATCTTACTTATAACAGGAAAAGGATCTCACTCAAAATCAGTAGAGGACGTTTATGTTTCCGACAAATTAAGTAAATTAAAGTATTCAGTTCCAGAATTCATTACAAATGACTCAAAGCTTTCAAAAAAAATAAAGTCTATTACAGAAGCCAATAAACGAGAAGGTGGTGAAGGGGCTTTAATCATTAAATTAAAAAAAACTACAGAATAAATTTTGACAAATCAGTATCTTTTACTAAGTTTCCTAAATTGGTCTGTACATATTTTTTGTCGATAATAATTTTTTCTCCAGATTTATCAGTTGCATTAAAGCTAATATCGTCTAACACCTTTTCTATAATTGTGTGAAGTCTCCTAGCACCAATATTTTCAACAGAGGAATTAACTTCTGCCGATATTTTAGCCAGCATTTCAATACCATCGTCAGTAAAAACCAATTCCACATTTTCAGTTTTTAAAAGAGCTTTGTATTGTTTTATTAAACTATTATCTGGTTCTCTTAAAATTCTTTTAAAATCCTCTTCATTAAGAGCACTTAACTCAACTCTAATTGGTAATCGCCCTTGAAGCTCTGGCAATAAATCTGAGGGTTTTGCCAATTGAAAAGCTCCTGATGCAATAAAAAGTATATGGTCAGTTTTTATAGGTCCATGTTTTGTATTTACAGTTGTTCCCTCAATTAAAGGTAATAAGTCTCTTTGGACACCCTCTCTTGAAACATCTCCACCAACTCTATCTCCTCTGGCTGAAACTTTATCAATTTCATCTAAGAAGACTATGCCATTTTCTTCAGTAGATTTTTTAGCTTCTATTATAATCTTATCCTCTTCGATCATTTTATCAGACTCTTGAGCGATTAAAATTTCATGAGACTCTTTTACTGACATTTTCTTTTTTTTACCTTTTTTTCTTGTACTATTATTTCCAAATATGTCACCGATATTTACCATTCCAACGTTTGCACCTGGCATTCCTGGGATCTCAAAACTTTTCATAGAAGATGGCATATCGTAAACTTCGATCTCAATTTCGTTGTTATCGAGATCGCCACTTCTTAGTCTTTTTCTAAAACTCTCTCTAGTTGCTACGCTCGCTTTATTTCCTACCAATGCATCTAGAACTTTTTCTTCAGCTAATAACTGTGCTTTAGCATTTACTTCTTTTCTTTTTTTCTCTCTTTCCATCGCAATAGCAATTTCTATTAAATCTCTTATAATTTGCTCAACGTCTCGTCCAACATAACCTACCTCAGTAAATCTTGTAGCTTCAACTTTCATGAAAGGAGCTTGAGCTAATTTTGATAATCTTCTTGAAATTTCTGTTTTACCGACTCCAGTAGGTCCTATCATTAGAATATTTTTCGGAAGCACTTCGTCTCTCATTTCTTCACTTAAAGCTTGTCTTCTCCAACGATTTCTTAATGCAACTGCAACAGCTTTTTTCGCCTCTTTTTGGCCGATCACATACCTATCCAGTTCTGAAACAATTTCCCTTGGAGAAAGAGCACTGACTTTACTCTCGTTTTTTTTAGATGATTTTACGATATTGAGATTAGTTACTTTTTTTGAACCTGACATTAAAGCTTTTCCATTGTAATATTATTATTTGTGAAAACGCAAATATCGGAAGCAACCTTCAAAGATTTTTTTGCTATTTCTTCTGCGCTCAAATCTGTTTGGATAAGAACTTTGGCTGCGGCTAAAGCATAATTTCCTCCAGATCCAATTCCTATGATACCATCCTCAGGTTCTAAAACATCCCCTGTTCCAGAAATTATAAAACTATTACTTTTATCAGCTACTGCCATTAATGCTTCTAATCTTCTTAAAAACTTATCAGATCTCCAATCTTTCGCCAATTCCACTGCTGCTCTTGGTAAATTTCCAGCATGTTTTTCTAACTTTGCCTCTAGCCTCTCAAAAAGTGTTAGTGCATCTGCAGTTGAACCAGCAAAACCAGCTATAACTCCTCGCTTGTCAATTTTTCTTACTTTTTTTGCTTTACTTTTGAGAACGGTGTTTCCAAGGCTAACCTGGCCATCTCCAGCGACTACTGTCTGATTGTTCTTGCGTAAAAGAACAATAGTTGTGCCGTGCCATTTTTCAGCTGTATTCATATAATGTTATGTGGAGATTATTTTTTTTTCTTCAATAGAGAATTTGGATTAATTGATATTAAAGTCATTTATATATATACATTTTAAGCTATTATGAAAAGAAAAGCTAAAATTACGAGAAAAACGAAAGAGACAAGCATTTCTGTCGCGGTCAATTTAGATGGTAATGGGAAATATAGTATTAAAACCGGAATAGGTTTTCTTGACCACATGTTAGAACAACTATCAAAGCACTCACTAATTGACTTAGACGTGAAAGCCAGAGGTGATACTCATATTGACCTACATCACACAACTGAGGATACAGGCATTGCAATTGGTGAAGCTATAAAAAAAGCTGCTGGAAATAGGAGGGGAATTGTAAGATATGCGTCATCAATGATACCAATGGATGAAACTTTGAGCCGAGTTTCCATTGATGTATCAAATAGACCTTATCTAATTTGGAAAGTAGATTTACCAGTTGAAAAACTTGGTGAAATGGATACAGAATTATTTAAAGAGTGGTTCCAAGCATTCTCGCAATCAGCTGGAGTCACTTTACATATAGAAAATATTTACGGTGAAAATAGTCACCACAAGATTGAGTCATGTTACAAAGGTTT
>MDTD01037516.1_pt1 | contig 12718 bp, 11 predicted proteins | sample 811221 | NCBI WGS metagenome assembly MDTD01 (sample SAMN05326646, study PRJNA326480) | marine metagenome | isolation source: seawater | place: Pacific Ocean: South West | collected 2011 | reverse complement strand
CTGCGGATTATGAGTCCGTTGCTCTAACCAATTGAGCTATGGGCCCTTTATTATTTTTTAATATTTAATATTAAACAAAATTAAAGTATAATCTATCACATACATAACAAATAATTAAAAGGGAGTTGTCTTGAAAAAAGCATTAGTAATGGGAGCCGGTGGTTTTATTGGAAGCCATATGGTTAATAGACTTAAAAAAGAAGGTTATTGGGTCAGAGGAGTTGATCTAAAACACACAGAATTTTCTAAAACTCAAGCAGACGAATTTGTAATTGGAGATTTAAGGGATGTAAATGTTGTATCTAGAGTAATTGATGAAAACATGGATCTTGTTTATCAATTTGCTGCAGACATGGGTGGTGCTGGATATATATTTACTGGAGATAATGATGCAAATGTTATGCATAACTCTGGACTTATAAATTTCAATGTTACTTTTGAATCAACTAAAAAAAAGGTAAAGCAAGTATTCTATTCTTCATCCGCTTGTATGTATCCGGCATATAATCAAGAAGATCCTGAAAATCCAATGTGCTCAGAAGAAAGTGCTTATCCTGCAGCTCCTGACAGTGAGTATGGTTGGGAAAAATTATTTAGTGAAAGACTTTATATGGCTTTTGCAAGAAACTATGGGTTAAATGTAAGGATTGGAAGATTTCATAATATTTTTGGACCTGATGGTACATGGGATGGAGGTAAAGAAAAAGCACCTGCAGCAATGTGCAGAAAAGCGGCAACAGCTAATGATGGATCAGAAATTGAAGTTTGGGGAGATGGTTTACAAACTAGATCTTTCTTATATATAGATGAATGCATCGAAGCTGTACAACAGCTTATGAAATCGGAATTTAAAGAGCCTGTTAATATTGGATCAGAAGAAATGGTTTCAATTAATGAACTTGCACAAATAGCTATTGATTTGTCCGGAAAAGATTTAAAAATAAAAAATTTAGGCGGAGCAGAGTTTGAAAAAAAGTATGGTTTTCCAGTTCCAGAAGGTGTTAGAGGAAGAAATTCCGATAATAAGCTTTTTAGAGAAAAGATAGGATGGGAACCTAACTATCCTCTTTCAGAAGGCATGAAAAAAACATTTAAATGGATTAATCAACAAGTTATTTCTACTAAAGAATAAATTTTGGATAATAAACAATCAATTATTGTTCTAGACTGTCCTGGACATCCATTTCAGTACGAATTAGCAAAAAAATTAAGCACTATTGAGGATAATAATGTGATTCATATTCACAATCCATCTCAGCTTGGTCCAAAATCTACTTTTCAAAGTTCAAAAAACTTTAAGATTGAAACTGTAAATAAAAAAATATCAAGAAATCATTTTATAAGACTTTTTGATGAAATAATATTTTCTTTTCTTCTTGTACAAAAAATTGCTTCTTTAAACCCAAGATCAATTTTATCATCAAATAATCCTATTATTCCTCAATTCTTCCTTTGGCTATATTGTAAAATTAATAATGTTAAATTTATTTATTGGCTTCAAGACATATATGGTATAGCTGTTAAAAAGATCTTAAAAAGGCAAAAAAATATTCTAGCAAAACCAGTTTCTAGCTTTTTTCATTTTTTAGAATTTTTCATTCTTAAAAGATCTGATCACATTGTAACAATAAGTCCTGATTTTGATAATGTCTTAATAAATCAAAAAATAAATAAAAACAAAATTACATGTATACCTAATTGGGCGCCTATTGAAGACTTACCTGTATTAAAAAAAGAAAATGAATTTTCAATACAACACAATATCAATAATTCTTTTAATATAATTTACTCAGGTACTCTTGGGTTTAAGCATAATCCTGATGTTTTAGTTTCAATTGCTGAATTTTGTTCAATAAATAAATTTGATATAAAACTAGTCATTATTTCGGAAGGTCCAACTGTTGAATATGTAAAAGAGGAAGTGAGTAAAAAAGGTGTTTCAGATACTATAATTTTTTTACCGTTCCAAGACTTTGATATCTTTCCACAAGTACTTGCATCAGCTGATATAAGTCTTGTAATGCTTGAAAAAGATGCTGGAGAATTTTGTGTTCCATCTAAGTTATTATCAATTTTATGTTCGAAACGTATACCACTTATTTGTGTTCCTAAAGAAAATTTATCGGCAAGAATTGTCAATCAAAATAATTGTGGAGTAAGTGTAGAAAATGAAATAGAGCTCCTCGATGCAATTAAAGATATTTACAATAATTATCATAATTATTTTGAAATGCAAAATAATGCTCGAACATATGCTGAAAATAATTTCAATATTAATGAGATATCTAAAAAATTCAGAGAAATTCTCAGTTCTTGAAGTTTCTCAAAGTAAAACTTTTTGTTTTAGAAGCCTTATTGTGAATTCTGTCTATTAAATACTCGTTTGATTCTATATTTAAAAAATTTAATATTTTTAATATAGAATTTTTTCTCAATTTATCAGAAAATCCTTTTTTTTCTCCTGCAAGTTCTTCAAAATTAATATTTAGGATAAAATTGTCATTATAATTTTTCCATGGCTCAAATGCACCATAAACAGTTTCGTGTTTCTCTAATATATATCCATCTTCTGTTTTAAATCCATTTTTTAAAGCATTGATTTTTTGTGATTTACCTTTAAAAGTCTTTAAGGTCTTATGTGCAAAATGTCTATCTAGTGTATTTATATAGTTATATTTTGATTGCAATACATCATCACTTGATCGATTTATATTAATCATTTTTATATTATTTTTTTTTAAGGCTTTATATAAAATCTTATGATAAGGTAAATGTGATAACATAAATTGATGTCCGTTTATTTTACTTAATTTTTTTTCAAATTTATGCATTGATGGATTCCAATCTTCAAAATAAGAGTTTTTCATGCTAACTCTATTGATATCCCACATACTTATACCATATCTTGTGTTAACTAAAAATGGAATTTCATTTAAAACAGATGTCAATAAGTGTGTTCCAGATTTTGGCACGCCATTAATAAGCAATTTAGGACCTTTTCTTAACCAAAATAATGGGGAAAAAATTATAATATGATAAATTTTTAAAAGAATAATTCTAAGGTAACTATTCCTATAAAAAATAGAATCTGACAAAAGTGTTTCTAAATTCATTATATGAACATAATATAGATAAAAAAATTATGAAAGTCTTAATTGTCCATAATTACTATAGAAATCACGGTGGTGAGGAAACCTCTGTGTCTAACAAAATTAAGCTTTTGAAAGAAAATGGAATTGAAGTAAAAACTTTTTCTCGTAATAATTCAAACATTAAAAATATTTATCATAAAATATTAATTTTTTTTAGTTCAATTTTTTCTTTTCGAAGTGCAAAAGCTTTCAAAAAAACTATTACAGATTTCAAACCTGATATTATTGAAGTGCACAATACTTTTCCAATGATAAGTCCTTCAATTTTTTCTACAGCAAAAAAACTTAATATCCCATTAATTTATTATCTTCACAATTTTAGAAATATATGTGGTTCATCTATTATAAGTTCAAAAAATAAATGTTGCGAAAAGTGTAATGGTAATTTTTTTTTAGCAATAAAAAATCAGTGTTATAGAAAATCATATTTAGGTTCATTAAGCTTAGCCACCAATAACTTCATTCATAAAAACATCTTAAAGACTTGGAAAAAGCAAGTGGATACCTTTGTTATTATGAATAAAAATAATCTTAATTATTTTACTGAATTTGGAATTAATTCAAATAAAATACATTTATTACCTCATTTTACTTTTATGAATAGTTCGAGAATGCTCAAAAAAAAGAACTATGCATTATTCGTTGGTGAATTTTCAAGAAATAAAGGTTTTCATACTTTAATAAAAGCTTTCAATGAAATAGACTATCAGCTCAAGATTATTGGACAAGTAAAAAATAAAGATGAAGATTTAAAAAAACTCAATATTAACTTAAATAAAGTAGGGTTTATTAATAAAAAAAGGAACATTGAAAATATTGGTTTTGTTGAAAATAATCAATTATCTAAATATTATGCTGAAGCAAATTTTACTATTTTCCCGTCCGAAGCAGAAGAAACTTTTGGTTATGTAATAATCGAATCATTTGCAAATTTTACTCCAGTATTGTCAAGTAATCAAAAAAGTCTTAAGAAAATTGTTAAAAATGAATATAATGGATTATTATTTGAGTCTGGTGATCATTTAGATTTAAAAAATAAAATTGAATGGTTAGTTAGAAATACATCTTTTACTAAAAATATGTCCTTTAATGCAAAAAAAGATTTTGACAATAATTATTCCTCAAAAATACATTTTTCAGCTTTGATGTCATTGTATAAAAAAGCTATCTCTTTACAAACTAAATAATATCATTTATACGTTGATTAAATTCGTTTAATGATAATGTAGATGTTCCTTTTTTGCTTACAACCATTGATGCTGCAAGGTTTGCTGCCTTAGATGAAATTTCTATATTTTTAGTTATGCACATCATTAAAGACAAAATTGAAATTACTGTATCTCCAGCCCCAGTAACATCTGGATTTATTACTTTATGACCAGGAATTTCTAATAAATAATCATGCTGATCTACTACAAGCATTCCATGTGCACCCCTTTTTAATACAACATGGTTTATATTATACTTTCTCGCTAGCTCCCTACAATGATTTATGATTAATTTTTTTGTATTCAAACGAACTTTTGACGTGGCTTGTAGTTCAAAAATATTTGGGGTAATAATATTTGAGTTTGAGTATATACTAAAATCAGTTTTTTTTGGATCAATTATTACATTATAATCTTGATAATCAAATAAATCATGCTCGACAACTCCTTTATTATAGTCAGACAAAATAATGGTATCAAATTTTTGGAGTAAATTTTTTGATATAATATTAGAGAAATCTTTTTTTGATAACTTGATTCTTTTTTCAGAATCGATTCTAAGTTGCTGTAAATTATTTGAAATAACTCTGTTTTTTAATGTTGTCAAATGCCCATGCATAGTTTTTAGAAAATTAATATCAGCGCCTTCTTTTTTAAGAATTTCTAATAAAGCAGCTCCTTCACTATCATCGCCGACAAAACCCATGCAAGAAACATTAGCTCCTAAGCCTAACAAATTCAAGACTACATTTCCGGCACCTCCAGGACAATCTATAATTTTATCTTGTAAAATTACTGGTACGGGAAATTCAGGGGACATTCTAGTTGAATTTCCAATTGTATATCTATCCAACATGAAATCTCCTATTACCAAGATTCTAATATTTGAAAAATCTAATTTCATTAATCATCAATTATTATTTAAAAAAGAATTTAAATATTTGTTTAATAACAATTATGATTTAAAAATAATTTAAGTTTAGATTAACGCATGGATAAAAAATACCCTAATCTTTTCATAGTGGGTGCCCCTAAAAGTGGTACAACAAGTATTTACAACTTCTTAAAATTAAATTCAGATGTTTATATGTGTCCAATTAAGGAGCCTCACTTTTTTTCAAAAGATATTAAAAGTGAAAATTTTAATGAAAAATACAGAAAATTAAATGAATTCAACATTGATGAATATTTAAGTAAGGAAAGATTAGCAGAAAAACACATAACATTTATATCCAACCAATCTATTGATAAATATTTGCAACTTTTTAGAGAAAGAAAAAGTGAAAAATATACTGGTGAAGCAAGTACATGCTACCTATTTAGTAAAAATGCAGCACATAACATTCACAAATTTAATCCGGATGCAAAAATTATAATATGTTTAAGGCAGCCTCTTGAAAGAGCATATTCACATTGGAAAATGAATTTCAAATCTAGCATTACTGAAGCAAGCAACTTTAATGAAGATTTAAAAAAAGATTTTTCAATCAATGATAAAACTTGGGGCGGGGAATCACAACTATTGGTTGAAGTTGGCCTATATTATAAACAAGTAGAAAGATATTTAGAATTATTTGGTTCTAAAAACGTTCATATTATTATTTTTGATGATTTAAAAAAAAATACGTTAGGTGTTATTGAAAAGTTATTTAGTTTTTTAGAAATTGAGCACCAATTTGACCAAAAATCTCGTACAGAATATAATATTGCATTATCTCCAAGAAATAATGTAATTAAATTTCTTTTCAATCTATTAAAAGGTAATTTTCTAATAAGTGGTTTACCAAATAGATATAAAAAAATAATAAAAATGTTCTTTTTTAAAAAAGACGAAAATGCTTACATGACAAATAAAGATTTTCAACTAAATAATAATTATTTTATTGATGATATTTTAAAGCTTGAAAAATTAATCAATAAAGAGTTAGTCAATTGGAAATAATAATATTTTAAGAAAATTTAAAATGCAAAAAAAAATAATAATACTAATCTTAATTTTTAGTTTTTTATATCCCAATGAGAATAGTATTAAAATTGTATCAAACAATACTCAAAGTAAATTTTTAAATAAAAATAATTTTTACAATAACACTTTTATACAGCTTACTTTTAATTTTGAAAAAAATGGAGCTAAAATGACTCTGTCTCCTTCAATTTCGGAAGGTGAATTTTCTCTGGATCAATTTATATTTTCCAAAAAAATAAAAAAAACAAACGTTAGAATTGGGAAATTTAATTTAGAAAATAAATATTCACATAATCTATCGTCCGGTCATTTAGTCAATAGTGGATTTGCTTTGCCTTATTTTAAATTTATGTTTGAAAGAGATTTAAAGTTACCTTTTGATTTATATCTAAACTATCAGCAATCTGAAGGTGTATTTGAAAAGAATGATATTTATCTCGAAGCTCCTTATATACATCAAAAAAGTTTATATTTAAATAAATCATTAAATGCTTCACTTTTTTCTTTTGGATTGTCTCATGTAGTTACTTGGGCTGGTACTACAGAAAGGCACGGAAAACTACCAAGGTCTCTTGATGATTATCATAATATCTTTACTGGTCAAAAAGGCAGCGAAACCGCTCCAACTGCAGAGCAAGGAAATTCTTTAGGTGACGGTTGGGGTATTTGGGACTTTAACTATAGATACTATAGTCCAAAAATATCTCTGGGATTTTATTATCAACATATTTTTGCTGATAGAAGTGGTTTAGAGTTCAAAAATGGTTCTGATGGTCTGTGGGGCATTTTTTTAGAAAAAATGGTTTTAGATAAAAAATATGTGTTTCTTTTTGAGTATCTAGACACCACTGATCAAAGCGGTACCTATCATCCTCCTGGAGGAGATTGCTATTATTGGAATGGTATTTATAGCCATGGTTGGAAGTATAAAAATAGAATTATAGGCAATCCATACATAAATGTTTTTGATAATCGAATTAAACTAATACATGTAGCTTCTAGCATAGAACTTAATAATAACACAAAAATTACTATTACAACATCTTCATCAAAAATTTTCAAAAGTTATAATAATAAAGATTATACAAGCATTGAAAAAGATGAGAATGGATTTCGATATATTTTTGGGGAAGATCTTGAAATTGGTAAAAATCAAGAGACAAATATCTCAATTAACAAGACATTAAATACAAAGTATTCAATTAATGTTGGTATATCAGATGTAAAAGGCGATATTGGAAGTTATGTTTCAGTAAGTTATAAATTTTAATATTACTATTTGGCTTTACCTTGATTAATTACCATTTCTTTTTTTTCTTTTAAAATTTTTTCATCAACCAAATATTCTTTGTTAAGTATTTCTCCATTTTTATCAAAAGAATACACTAACGGAATTCCTGTTGGTATCTCAACATTAATAATTTCGTTATCATCAAGATTTTCTAATATCTTGATTATTGCTCTTAATGAGTTGCTATGAGCAACTATTAAGTGATTACCAGGATTACTTTCTAAGAATGATGTATACTTTTTCCAGAACGGACTTAGCCTTTCTACAACATCTTTTAAACTTTCACCTGCAGGTAAATTATTTTCAATTTTATTAAATTTATCATTGAATTTTGGATGACGATTATCACTCTCTGATAATTTTGGTGGTGGAATATCATAACTTCTTCTCCAAATTTTAACCTGATTTTCACCGTATTTTGATGCCGTTTCAGATTTATTTAATCCTTGGAGAGCGCCATAATGCCTTTCATTTAATTCCCAATTATAAACGATCTTATTTTCATCAAAATTAAGAATTTGACAAACAATTTTTGCAGTATGAACAGCCCTTAAAAGTATTGATGTATTTACAGATTTTATGTCAATATTTAATGATGATATTTGAGATCCAGAAAATATTGCTTCGTTTATTCCATTGGGAGTCAAATCGACATCTGTCCAACCAGTGAATTTATTTAAGCTATTCCACTCACTTTCACCATGCCTAAGTAGGATAATTTTCACAGTTTAATTAGTCTGAATTTACTCTATCAATTACAACAAAAATGGTTAGTAGATTTGCCAATGTAGTTGATAGGTCGCTAAAAAACTGATTTAATTCTAGACTTTCTTCCTTTTTTGGTACAAATATTGAGTCACCATAATCTAATTTTTTAACTTGTTTTTGTAGAAAAGTAGGCTTGTAAGATACTCCATTTATTTTTGTAACTATAATTCCTCTTTTTCTAGTTTCTTCTTTAAGACCACCGCTTGCCTCAATCGCTGATGCAACTGTATATCTTTTTTTTGAAATATCTATAACCCCAGGATTGTAAATGTTTCCTTGTACTTGCAGTATTTTATTTAGCGTTGGAATATTTATTTCCATGTTGTCAAAAACCTGAGAAGAAAAATCGGCGTTAATTAAGGTAGAACCGTTAAAATTTGTTGTGACAAATTTCTCATTTGCAAACTCTGTTAATCCTCCAGCTTTATTTATAGCATCTTTGATAGTGAAATTTTTAATAACTTGGTATGTGCCTGGACTTTTTACTTCTCCAGAAATTTTATATTTTTTTGAAAACAGGTAGTTTGTATTACTATAAACCAATACTGTATCATTTGGTTTTAATATAAAATTATTAGAATCATTATAATCTATAATGACTTCATCATTGTAGATGTTATCAATACTCTTTCTTAAAATAACAATCTTTGATGTATCAATCGATTCCTTAAAAATCGGATCTTCAAATCCACCAGCCAATTCAAGCAAGCTTTTCAGTGAAAATTTTTCAGAAATAGGAAATTCTCCTGGATTTTTAACTCTACCATTTACAGTTACTTTACTGTCAACGTTGGTAATAGAATTAACAATGAAAATATCTCCATTGTTTAAGGTAATATTATCTAAATCTTCATCAATATTTAAATTAAGTGTTTTTTTAGCAAAATCATCTGAGATACGTAATTCTTTAGGCGTAGTCTGGATTAGTGTAATTGTTGTTCCAGAGTTTTTTGTAAAGCCAGAGGCAAAAAATAATAAATCGCTAAAACTTTCATTAGGCAATAATTCAAATGAAGATGGAGAAAGCACAGAACCTCTAATTTCAACTCTTTTTTCAACTGGCGGGATGTGAATAATATCTCCATCTAGTAATCTGTCATTAGAAAAGTTATTTAATCCATTTAAGAAAAATGTGTAAAAATCATAAATCCTATGTGTTTTACCATCCCTAATGAGTGTTACTTTTCTTAAACTTCCATTAGAATTTATCCCTCCTGATTGGACAAGCGCGGAAAATATATCTGAAAATGGATGTATCAGATTTATACCTGGTTTATTTACTTGTCCTGTAAAATAAATATTAATTGATTTTGTCTTGCCAAGTTCAACGACTAATTTTGTTTTTCCATCTTTCAAAGTTGAATAAATTTTTGACAATTTTTGCGTTAATAATTCTTCAGTATCCTCAATATTTTTGTTAGATAAGTTTATGAAACCTATGTTCGAATAGTAAATTGCTCCATCTTTATTTAAAATGAAACTTTCTCTAGAATTTGTTTCACCCCACAACGAAAGAATTATCTCATCTCCACTCCCTAATTTAAAATTTTTTGGTGTTGGAATATTATCAAAAAAACTGATTGGTCCTCTTAAAAAATCATATCCAAATAAACTATTATCGATTGGTTTCTTTGATGGTTTAATTTCTATTTTGGATTGAGAATAAACATCTTGAGGTAATTCAATTTTATCATTGGAATTTGCTTCTTTAGTTTGATTTTGTACTTGCGAGCGAATTGCATCTAATTGATCATTAGATAATTTAGATAAATCAACCTGAGCATTAAGCCAAGAGATTGAAAAAAGAATAATTGTAATAAGAATATTTTTTTTCATGAAAAAATATACAAAAGTTTACAAATATAACCATCTATCATTTTGTAGTGTCCAATTGACAACCGATTCTAAACTATCATATGCAGATTTAGGTTCCCAACCCATTATCTTCATTTTTTGACCATCCAAAGAATATCTTAAATCATGTCCTGGCCTTTGCGAATGAAAATCAACCATAGAATAATTCAGTGATTTTTTCTGTACCTTAGCAATAAATTTGGCCAATGAAAGATTATCAATTTCATCTTTACCTACAATATTAAATTTTTGACATTTTATACCAGTTTTGTCATTATCCAAATTTGAAAGGTCATAGTTAAATAAAAATAAAAGCGCATTTGCAACATCATTTGCATGAATGTAATGTCTTGAACCGGCTATTGTCTTTTCGGGATTTGCATGTATTGTTACCTCTTGATTGTCTCTTACTTTTTTAATGACCATTGGAATGAACTTTTCAGGGTTTTGTCTTTCCCCAAAAACATTCATTGTATGAGTAATGAATGAGGGTAATCCATATGTATTTTCATAAGCAACAACCAGTTCTTCAGCTCCAGCCTTAGTGGCAGAATAAGGATTGGTAGAATTATATCTATCATTTTCTTTAAAGAAAATTCCATCAGGAGCTGGACCAAACACCTCATCAGTACTAAAGTATGCAAACCTTTCAAGATTATCTAATTTTCTAGCGTATTCTAAAATATTAGCAGTACCAACTACATTATCCATCACAAACTCTAAAGGATGGGTTATTGATCTATCTACATGAGAACCAGCTGCTAAATGACTAATTAAATCAACATGTCCAATAGTTGATTTTATCTCATTGTTTATTTCAGCTTTCAAATCGTGGTGTATAATTCTAACTCTCTTTTGTTCGCTTTTTGGATATGAAGATACTACCTCATTTAATCTATTTAAATTGCCACTGAAATCAAGCCTATCTAAAGTTATTATCTCCCAATCAGTTTGCAAAAGAATGTTGTTTATTATATGATGAGCTATAAAACCCGCGCCGCCTGTAATTAAAATCTTTTTACTCATTTTCTTCCTCTAAATATTTTGTAATCCATGATTGCACATCTTGTGTGGGCTCCCAATTTAATAATTCTTTTGCTTTATTGTTATCTGCAAGTGTTTCAAATGGTTCTGATACAGGATCAATATATCTTATTTCATCACTAATATATGATGCAACTTGATTAATTGAACAATTATCACCATTACCAATATTAATAATTTCGCCAAAATTTTGAATTTTAGCTTTTGATGCCAAAATATTGGCCCTAACAACATCTCCAACATAAGTAAAATCTCTTCTTTGATTCCCATCTCCTCTAATAGTCAATGGGGTATTTTTTGATTTCTGAGAAAGAAAAATTCCAATAACTAATGAATAAGCTCCATCAATGTTTTGCTTCTCTCCATATACATTAAAGTATCTTAAAGATATGGTTTCCAAATTATATACCTGAGAGAATGTTTTACAAAGAATCTCCCCGTATAATTTTTGTGCTCCGTAAGGAGACATAGGGTTTGTATCAAGCTCTTCATTTTGTGGTAACAGGTTAGAGTCACCATAAACAGATGAAGAGCTACTATAAACGAATCTTCTTACTTGTGCATCTACTGATGCTTTTAAAATATTGACTAAACCAATAGTATTATTTTTTTCATATTTTATTGGATTCTTAATTGAAGGTTGTACTCTTGCAATACACGCTAGGTGGAAAACCGTATCAGCACCCTTAAGTATATCAACTAAATTTTCAAATTTGGTTGAATCTGAAAGATCCATATTATGATATGTTGCCTTAGGATTACAATTCTCTTTTTTACCTGATATAAAATTATCAATGACATGTACTGTTTGACCACTATTAATCAGTTTGTCAACCAAATTTGAACCGATAAATCCTGCGCCGCCTGTAACAACATATTTCAATTTTTTTCTTGAATTGTTTTAATAATTAAACTTAGATCATCTTGAGATAAATATGGATGCATTGGAAGGCTAATAATTGTACTTGACAGTAGTTCTGAAACAGGAAGATCGCCTTTTTGATATTTGAGATATTTAAAAGCTTTCATCAAATGGATTGGAAATTTATAATAAATAACAGATGGAATGTTTTTATTGGAAATTCTTTCAATTAAACTTTCTCTTTTTTCTTCAGATCCTAAAGTAATAGAAAATAACGCATGTGCTGACTGATATTTTTTGGGATGGTATTGGGCATTATTTAAAATCTTTCTATAACAAGAATCTATTTCATTCCTCATATCAAGCTCTTCATCAAAAATAGTTAGTTTTTCTAATAGCACTGCCGCCTGTATGCTATCAAGCCTTCCATTTAAACCAATCATTTCACTATTATATTTATCTACTTTAGTTCCATGTATTCTAATTGCTTTACATTCCTCTGCTAAACTATCGTCATTTGTAAAAATTGCTCCTCCATCACCGTAACATCCCAAAGGTTTTGCAGGATAAAAT
>MDTD01187495.1_pt1 | contig 12719 bp, 4 predicted proteins | sample 811221 | NCBI WGS metagenome assembly MDTD01 (sample SAMN05326646, study PRJNA326480) | marine metagenome | isolation source: seawater | place: Pacific Ocean: South West | collected 2011 | reverse complement strand
TGCCCGTGTCCATGATGCGTAATTTGTGATCCGGCGTGATCGTCAGTGACCAGGGCGTCATGAATTGATCATCCCCCCGACCCGTCTTGCCGAACGTCGCAATAATTTTACCCGACAAGTCCATCTCTGTGACCCGACCTGCACCATATTCTGCGATATAAAAATGTTCGCGGTCATCCATGGTCAGATCGTACGGTAAATCAAGGTGGTTTTGGCCGAGTGTATCGACATGCTTGCCCGTTTGGGTGTCAAAAACAAGGATACGATTGTTGATCGCATCAGCAACATAGAGTTTGCCATCGTGCAGCAGACAACCGCTTGCCCGTTGGAACTCACCTTCACCCGTACCGGCCTTGCCGAAGGTCATGACATGTTGCATGTCTGCGGTGAATTTCTGCACGCGGTCATTGCCACCGTATTCCACGACATAGACAAAGCCATCCTTGTCCTGCGTGAGTGACACGGGATAGATGAATTGGCCCTTGCCTTCACCCCGTTCACCGACCATGCGCGTGATCTTGCCCGTCTGATCGAAAAAGACGATGCGATGGTAATGCGTGTCGGCAACGGCGATCGTCCCATCCTGCATCAGACAGGTGCCTTCGGGATTCCCATTGGTATTGGTCGGCAGATGCCAGATGTCGGTGACCTTGCCGGCGTTGTCATACAGCAGCACGCGACCGGCAGTATCGAGCACCACCATGCGCCCATCAGGAAGCATCTTTGCTGAACGCGGCGCGGGGACGCTGATATCATCCAACGGCACGGACCAGACCGCCGTGTTTTTCACGGGGATGGTGGCTTGATTGCCCGACGGTTTACATCCTGTAACAAGCAGTAAACTCACCATCAGCAAAACGGTGATCAAATTCAAACGAACACGATCCAGTGTCTTTAATCCCGCAGTCGGTAGATGCCAGAAGTCGCGTCGGTTCTCTTTGTCGTCTGCAAGACTGGAGCATTGCACATGCCCATGAAATTGCGTGCGTTTGATGGTCAATGGACTTTGCGCATCGGTGATCAATTGCAATTGTTCAGGACGAATGCATTGGGCTTGAAGTTCATGATCCGGGAGGTAGATGGGCATTTGCGATTCAGTCATCCAATTAACGGGGCCGAGTAATTCTGCAATCTGCTGTGTTTGGGGCTGCAGATAAACTTGCTTGGTGACGCCTTGCGCAAGCACCTTGCCATCCCCCATACAGATTACCTGGTCGGCATAGGCAAGCACACGCGATGGATCATGCGTTGCAAAAATCAGGGATTGGTTCTGGCGTCGCAGTGTGTCGATGATCACCTGCCAATAACGCATCGCATCCTGATGGGCGACGTGGGCTAAGGGTTCATCCATGATCAGAATCGCTGCGTCGCTGACCATCGCGCGTGCAACGGACAATCGGTTTTGCTGCCCACGTGAAAGCGTCTCCGGCTTTTTGTTGGCATGGTCCGCCAGGTCCATCGTCTTTAGCCAATGGTCGGCGGAAGTCTTGTCGGATAGCGCGGTTAAATGCTGCTTCACTGTCATGTGAGGCCAAAGTCCGTCATCCTGGGGCACCCAGTACACCGGCAACTGCTCTTTATCCTGCGTCGGTGATGTGAAAATAAGTTTGCCAGCACTTGGTTTTTCAAATTCAACCAGCAGGTTCAATAGCGACGTCTTACCTGCGCCAGAGATGCCCACCACCGCGGTGATGCCTGGCGTAAAAGACAGCGAGATGTCGGTCAGACGACCGGGCATGTCGATGTACTCTAGTTGCCAAAGTGTTTCACCCATGATCAGGCAGTTTTCTTCCTCTTGCAATGACGAGTAACAAGCCCAACACCGTTGGCGGGAGCATGTACGTCAGCACGACCATCGCGCTGAGCGTTTCATACTTGCCATAGTGCATCAGATTGTACAGGCGAACGACCGCGCCTTGCATGCCCGGTGGAGACAGCAGGGCGGAGGCAGGAAGATCGTGATACGTGATGTAGGCAATGATGCCGGATAAGAGCAGCAGGCTGCGGATCTGTTGTTGCCAACGCAGATGGCTCGCCAGTGTTTGATGCTGTTTATTCAGGGATAAACGCGTCAGCCATGTGAGATGCTGGCTTGTTGAACGCTGACGGAGAATCGGCGCGAGAATCAATGCTGCTGGCAAAGCGATCCACGTCAATGCCAACACCAATGGTAAGGGCGTGTCATACATCGCATTAAACAGGTTCATTTGGAAGAGTCCAAGGATGATCAAGCCAACCACCAGTGAACCGCAGAGTCCGGGTAGACACATCAACCAACGGACCCAACGTGGCGTGAAGCTGAGCATCCACATTAACATGCCCACGAGCAGGGTTGATAGCGCAGCATACATCACGCTGTAACCAATCTCCTGCCAAATCTCCGGCTTGGTGATGACGGTGGGCATCGCGCCGATCGCAGGTTTGAGAACCCACCACCACGGGATGATCAAGCACAACAGTAAACTCATCAGCCACCATCCAATGAGAAGACTCAAACGAAGACGCATGCTGCGACTGGAGGGTGTGGGGTGAAGCGATGTCCGGGGTGTGGTACTCGGTAATGCCATGAACACCAGCCACAATAACGCAAGACTCACACTGCCGGGCAGGATCAGCCATTTGAGGGTTGAACGCAGCGGTGCGCCACCCACCTGTGCATCAAACAGCCAGATACTCCAGTGGGTGCAAGCCATGCGCGAGGTAATTTCAAACTCGGTGAAACTGAGCACGAACACCATTGCAAAGGCCATGGCCAGGACGCGGCCCTGACCATGAAGCATGAAGCTTGTCCAACGTGAACGGCGAGCGAGTTTGAGATTATGCATCGCAGCAGCAGTGAGCGGGGCAGACGGAGCCATGTGCAATAGCAACAGCGTCACCGGGAAAAATCGAATCGCCAACAGCAGTGAGTACAACAGGTCGTTGAGGATTGGATGTCGAATCAATGACAGCGCGACATTGGAATACGCATAGCCGATGACCAACGGTGGCATGAAGATCGGCAGTAGCAACAACCACCAAAGCCGCTTGATGAACCGCACCTGTTTGAGGGTTGGCAAGCAGATATGAGCTAAAAGTGTACACAGACCCGCGACAGCCATGCTGCGACATAACGTGAGCATGACCGCCCGGAACAGTGCTTCACTGATCATTACTGCAGATACTCCGCCTTGAGCCAGTTCAGGGCAGCCTGACGTGCCGGCTCAAGCTGCATGAGCGGATAACCTTCCGATGCCCAGACTTTGAGTTGCTTCACTTCGTCAGAGAGCTGTTCTTCATCAACGGGCCCCAGGGGAATCTGGCGGGCGGTGGATTGACTGAGTTGAATCTCAATGCGTTCACTGAGCAGATAGTCGATGAGCTTTTTGGCAAGCTCAGGCTGCGGACATCCATTGATCATCATAACGGTGTTGGGGATGCAGATGGTTTGTTCGGAGTCTTCGAGGCGATAGGGGAGCATCTCCACCGCGCGACCTTCGTCTTTGGCCACGAAAAAGTCATCGGTGTCGGTCCAGCCGATGGTGCAGTTGGCCTGGGCGACGAGGTTTTTGGTTTGGCCGTTGGATTGGGCGATGATCATGCCCCGCGATTTCATTTCTTCGTGCCAGTCTTTGAGCCCGTCTTCGCCCAGGGTTTGCCAGAGCACGGTGTAGTGCGTGCGCGTCGTGCCGTAGAGCGGTTTGGCGATGGTGACACGATCGAGATTTTCTTTTTCCATGATCACGTCAAGGGCTTGTGGTGTGGCAGTGATCAGGTTGGTGTTGATGATCCACACTCGCAGGCGTGCAGCAAATCCGGTCCACAGGCCATCGGGATGCTTGAAGGCTGCGGGGATGCGTTCGTAGCCTTGGCCCTTGTAGGGTTCGAGGATGCCTTTGGATTGGAGGTCAAGCGTGCCAAGGATTTCATTGTTCCAGAAGACATCGCATCGCGGGTTGTCTTTTTCACGGATGAGGGATTCGGTGAGTCCCAGGGATTTTGTCGCTTCAGTGTCGAACCGGATGTTGAGTTTGATGCCGGTCTCTTTTTCGAACTGCTTGAGAATGGGTTCGGAGTACACCGAATCGTGCGCACAGTAGACGGTCAGTTCACCTTGTACGGGTTTGGGAGCAGGGGGTTGCTGAAAGACATAAATCAGGCCTGCAACGATGCAGAGTCCGGCAATGAGGGTGATGGCTGTGATGAAAAGGGAGTGCGATTTACTGGGGGGCTGGAGACCTTGTTGATTCATTTTGCGCCTGTTCTATGGTGTCAAAGTACTTCTTGATGGCATCGTGATAGCCGGCGGGTACTTGTTCAGAGTCAATGGCCTGGGCGGCATCCTGCTTGACGGTGTTTAAGGATTCCTGATAGTCCTTGTTGGCGGTGCCGGCGGGGGCTTTACCCTTGGTTTTCCAGGAGAGCAGTATCTTGCCAGCGTTGAGCTTGGACTTGTCTTTTTCAGTTTGGAAATTGGTGGTGATCGAATCATCTTCCGGTGCGATGTTGCCTTGACCCTGTCCCGGGCCACCCATGCCACCGCCTTGACCGGAGCCTTGTCCCTTGCCCTTGCCTTTGCCACTGCCTTGACCTTGTCCCTGTCCTTGCCCTTGACCTTGTGCATCAGCCATGGACGGGCTGGGTTGTTGACCTTCACCATTTTGCTGCTGCATCATTTTGTCATAAAGCTTCTGATAGTCCGACAGCGAGTTGCAGTTGGAACAGGCTTCACCGTCGAGCGACTGCTGATTGTTTGCCTGCTGGGCTTGTTGAATGGTCTTGAGCGCCTGCTCGAGTTTCTTCATGTCGCGGACACTCTGGGCAAGCTGCTCAAGTTCCTGTTGCGAGAGATTCATCGCTTCCTGCATGGCCTTGGCGGCATTCTGGTTCATGTTCTCCATTTTGCTCATGTCCAGTTGCTGCAACGCCTGCTGCAAAGACTCGGCAAGTTTCTGCCCGCCGTCCTGTTTGGTGGCATAGTCTGCCATCTCCTGAATGGACTGCTTGATGTCCTTCTGGAGTTTCTGTTTTTCTGCAGGGTCTTTGGTTTCGCTGAGTTGCTGGGCTTTCTTTTTGATCTCCTCCATCTTGCTTTGGAGGTCCTGGCTTTGGCCGTTCTCCATTTGCTTTTTCCACTGCTTTTGTTGATCAGAGGTATTGCCAAAGCGTTGATTGGTCGGATTGTTTTTCAGTGATTGGGCAAGTTTTTTCTGTTGCCACTCCTGCTCGATGCGCTGCTTCTGATCCGCCAATCGCTGGAGATTGCCCTTGGGGTCCTGCGGCTTCATTTTCCGAAGCGCCTGTTGCAACGCATTGATGCGGGCTTCAACCTGCTTGGAGTTCTCCGCCTGGAGGTCCTGTTTTTTGAGTTGCTCGGTGCGTTTGACGATGGCCTTGCGCGTCTCTTCCAAACGTTGCTTGCGGTCAGCAATTTTCTGACGCTGCTCTTCTTGACCCAGTAAATCAAACTGTGGCATCCACCAGACACCGGCAAGTAAAATCAGCAGGACCACCACGATGTGCATGAGTTTGTTGCCCGGCGCAAACGGGACGACCTGCTTGGCGGACACCGTGGGGGCTTTGTGATTGGCTTCGTCAGCCACCGCATCCTGATACTCACCGGTGGCAGTACTCAATGATGTGGCGGTGAGGAACAGGTCCTTGGTCTTGGCATGTTCGTCTGCCAACCGGGCGGCCTGTGTCTGCGTGATCCCACGATGGAAAATCCCAGCAACCAGTAAACCCACCGCTGGCACGATCAGGACCGACCACCATTTAAATGGATCTTCAATCACACTCACCAAACGCAGCGTGATCAAGGCTGTGACAAAAATCACCGCGCAGACCAGCGAAGCAACATACCAACGCCGGGCCAAATGGATCAGACGCTTGCGTGAAGCAATTTCACTGAGTAGTTGTTGCGGTGTACTTGCCATGAAATCTCCCGGGTTCAGACCCCTTCTATCATACCATCTCCAACCCATAGACGGTGCGGTTAAGGCGAAATTTCAGACAAAACAGAATAAACCGCAGAGACGCAGAGGTCGCAGAGTTAAAACGGGATATAAACGCCAATTGCTTGCCTGTTTGATCTCTGCGTTCTCTGCGCCTCTGCGGTTATCAATCAATCCGTGATTTTCATGATCAGTTCATCACTACCTGCATCAAGCCGTGGGACGTACATCGCAAAGACGCGGGCAGGCAGGGCATGGAACACGCCGGGGACTTCGGCTCGCAGGCGATAACGCAGCAGGTGTTTGCCCTGGGCGATATGCTCGATGAAGAACATCGTCTTCTGATCGCGCAGTTCGCGATACGTGCCAAAGCCTTCCTGTCGGACATAGCCACTTTGGACATCAATCGGCTCGCAACCTGCCGGTTTGAAATCTTCAATCGCCAGATACGTGTAGTCATTGTCTGCTTCGAGATTCAGTTCAACCTGAATGATCTCGCCGCTGGCGACTTCGTCACCATCATTGAGTTTGATGCGTTCGTAGCGCAGACGGTTTTCGGTGATTGTTTCACCTTTGCTGTTGTCCACGTCGACCTCAAACGGGATTTGCTTCAGACGGTAATAGGTTCGTTTGAGATGCAGTTCATGACCGTATGCCGGGATGTGTTCCTGCATGCCGAAGTAGGTCAGGCGACTGTTCAGATACAGCGCGCCGGTTCCCTGTTTACGGATCGTCAGCGAGTGTTTGCCTGCTGGCAAGCTCACACCCTTGATCACGAACGTGTTGTCGTGGGTCAGCAAATTGTCCTTGTTGATCTTGACCGTCTTGGTGACCTTGCCACCATCAAGTTCCAACGTCAGTGTGTAGTCGGCATCACTTTCACCACTGGTCTTAACGTACCGGCTCATCGCGTCGATGCACAGCGCGGTGTCGCGCGTCGAACGCCAGTAATAACCATGTTGACGGTGATTAAGCAGCCACTTGATCACACGTGGTGAGGCTTCATCGTTGGGTGTGATCGTGGTCATCGCCCGCAGAATCCATGCCTGTGTTTCAATGTCCGAGTTATACCAGTACCACCACCCCCGGAAGTTATTATCTGGGTCATCGAACCATGTTAGTTTGGTTTCGTTGTTATCGCGGCGGTACTGCATGATGTTGCGAAGAACCGTCTTGGCATCATCGGTTTTATTCAAGCGATGCAGACTCAACGCCAGTAGCGCCTTGCCATAGAGATTGAGTTTGTCTCTACCGTCGTAGAGTTTTTCCATCCACGGGCCGGACTGTTGATGCAGTGCAAGGACGTATGCAGCATATGCCGTCTGCGTGTTGACCGACCATTTCTCTTCCTTGATCTCCTGTTGTACGGCACGGTTTAACCAATTCACCGCACGGCGGAGAATGTTCTGATCCATGTCCACGCCACTTTCCTGTGCAGCGTGCAAGGCATAGAGCACATGCGTGGTCAGGTAAATGCGTGAGTCGGTTCCTTTCCACCAACCCCAACCGCCATCACCGTTCTGCATGGAGAGAATGCGATTGAGTCCATCATCAATGAGCTTGTTCATTTGCTTGTCATCAAAGACAGGACTGTCATGCCAGGGATGGATGTAGGGCTTGCCATCAACTTGCTTGGCAGGGAAGTCCTTTTTGATGTCCGCAAGCGTCAGGCCCATGTCCTGTAGTGTTTTTCGCACTTGGACGGCAGGGACAAAGCGACTGATCGTCTGCTCGGTGCAGCCATAGGGATAGTCGAGCAGGTAGGGCAGGGCATCAAGCATTGTGCCGATGAGTGTGGGCGAAAAGCTGACGTATAACTCGGTCTGTTTGGGATCGATTTGTTCGGGGAGATTCAATTCGACCTTGATGGTTTTGTCATCATCGCCGCTTGCAATGACCGCAGTCTGCGCCTGCTGTTGCAGTGAGCCATGAATGATCACCGGGATCGTCATCGCCATGGCATCGGATGCGTCCTTGCCCTTGGCAGTGACCGCGATACGAGCCATGCCTTCATTCATCGCACGGACGCGCCAGTTGATGGTTGCTTCGCCACCCGCTTTGATGGTGACCTGACGTTGTGTAGCCATGCGATCGACAAAGGCAAGCACGTCATGCGGGATCTCCAGGTCGACCATGACCGTCGTTTCATGATCCAGATAATTATGCACGTTGGCAGTCAAAATGAGTTGATCGCGTTGGACCATGAATCGCGGGGTTTGCAGACGCACGAGCAGGTTCTTGGTTGCGGTTGCCTGCGTCTCGCCTTGACCCACCTGTGTGGTTTTGCTCATGGCCCATGAGTCGATTTGCCACGTGGTGAGATTGTCGGGCACAGTGAAGGTTGCAGTCGCTTTGCCGTTGTCATCGGTGGTGATGGCGTCAACCCACAACGCGGTGTCGGCAAAGTTTTCGCGGGTACTCACCGGTTGGTCGGTCTGACTTTGGGCTTCCTCCATGGCATCATCGCCGACGACTTTGAGTTCGGACTTGGCCATGCCGCTACTGTCAAGTCCGATTGCTTCTGTCATCGGCATGGCAGACGGTGCGGGGGCGTTGACCGCACCATCCGCGAAGCTGGCAACTCCACCAGATGCACGAGCGCCACGTTTCTGGAGCATTCCCAGTTCACGGATTTCGTCGCCACTGGTCACACGCCAGTCTCCGACCTGCGGACCCCATTGGCCATCCCAATCCTCGGGGGTTGCATAGCGATAAACCGATGGGTCGGTGATGTTGCCTGCGTGTGTGAATTGCTTGCCGAGATTGGTTTGACTGTTGAGGTTGTGATCGTTCTGCTGACCGTGATAGTAGCTGCCCATGTTGCCGGAGGTTCGGCCTGCGATGTAGAGCAGGGCTTGGTCAAAGGCGCTGAGCACGACCTGCGTCTGCGCCGGTTTGCCGGTCATGTCCTTGGCGGTGATGTTGACCGTTGCGGTCTCGCCGGGTTGATAGGTTGGCTTGTCAGTTTGGACGGTGATATCAAGCATGCTGTCTGCGGGGGGGACACAGATTTGTGCCAACTGCTGATGGAGTTTGGCATCGCTGACCGTTACCGCTTCGATGAAGAAGTTGGGACGGTGTTTGTTTTCAACGGGGACATCAATGACCGTGGATTTACCATCCACGTGAATCAGCTTCCAATTTTTGAGGACACCGTTTTGCGCATCGGTACTCAGCAGCACATAGCTATTAGCCTGCTTGGTGTTGATCATGACATGCGCGGTTTGTCCGGGCTCGTAGGTGCGTTTGTCGGTGATGAGTTCCAGTTCGTTGAATCGGTGAAGCTTGCCATCAAATTGATTGCCGACCACCCATACGAGGCTGAAGCTTTCGACGGTGCTGCCCCAGCTATCCGGTGAAGTGAAGTGGAATTTGAGTTGGCCGGAGTTTTCGTAGCGGTAGCTGATCGTTGCCATGCCCGATGCGTCGGTCTCGATGGTTTGGCGATCCAGTTCAACTTCGTTGATGGTGGTGTTTTGCGCCCCGGTCCATTGGACTTGGGAGATCACCAGTTGCCCTTTGGTTTGCACCGGTGAACCATCAGGGTTGCGGCAGATGATTTTAATTTCCATCTGATCACCACTGCGGTAATACCCGCGTGTCGGTTGAAGTGTGGTGAAGTAGGCTTGTCGTGTTGCAAGGACATTACCTTTGCCGGTGATCACGCGCCGTGAGGCGTCGCGGACTTCTGCTTCAACGATGTACTGGTGATCCTGATCGCCATGTTGTTTGAGTGCATCCGCCGAGTCGATGGTGATGGTGAGTTTGCCTTGCTCATCGAGTTTGCCTTCACCTTGGGTGACCAGTTCGCGGACGTTGGACGGTTGCCACCATGGATACCAGCCGTACCACCAGTCGGGGGCGATGACACAATCGCGACCCCACCAGCCAAACCACGGCGATTCATACCAACTCAGACCATAGCCTTGGCCGTAAAGCCAATCCCAGGGTCCGGGGAGAAACTGCTTGTGCGTGTAGGTTTCGCGGTAGACTTTGTAGGTCACATCACCATGGGTGACCGGTTGGCCGAAGTAGTACCGACCTCCGATATCGACTTTGATTTTTTCGCCGAGTTTGACCTGTGATTCACTGGTTTTAACGGTGACTTCAAATTCGGGCTTTTTGTATTCTTCGACGCGGAAGTTGCCCCCAGCTGATTCCTGGTAACGGCCGTGGAAGTCGATGCGGTATTGGCCCAGTGTTGCTTGATCGCCAAGTTCCAGTTGGCCGGAGATACCACCGAAGCTGTCGGTGGTCAGCGTCATGTCCTTGAGCTTCGTGCCACGCGGGTCATAGATGGTGATCGATAGTTGGCGTCCCGGTGCATTCTCCCATTGCCCATCTTTGAAATCGCGGACCCAGGATTTGAATTTGACGGTTTGGCCGGGACGATAGACGGGGCGGTCGGTGAGGGTGTACACCGACGGGGGGCGTTGGGTGTTGCGTTCGTTGTAGGGGTTCCAGTAATCCAGATCATTGGTTGCAAAGCGATCGCCGTTTTCGACCATCACATGCAATTGACTGCCACGATTGCGTTGGCCGGTGAACAGGGCAAAGCCGTTGGCATCGGTGACCAGATCGTGATCCACCTTGTGATAAATCGTCTTGCGGGTTTTACGGTTCCATTCGTTCCAAGTTTCAAGGATGGAGAGCTTGCTGTTTGCAAGGGGCGCGCCGTTGCGACTGTCAGTGATGAAATAGAGATTGCCTTTGACGGTCTGCTTTTGGACGATGGCCATGTCGCTGATCATCATGACCGTGCGACTGTGACCGTGGTTATAGGGATGTCCTTGGACTTTGCCTTTGGGTTGGTCGTACCAGGCCCAGACGATGTACGTGCCGTTGGTGTCGATGGGGCTGTCCACGGTGGCCTGGGCATCGCGGTGATCCACACCGGGTTTGAGTTTGCGATCCCATGAGATGACAGCATCATCCAGATGCTCAAGAATCAGCTTGTTGATCGGGGATTGGAGGGATTGCTGGTGGATGAGTAAGGAGTCCCACTGTCCGAGTTGCCAGACATTGATGTGTTCGTCGTTTTTGCGGTCAAAGGACAATTCGCGCATGGCTTTGAGAAAGCCGGGCAGGTTGAATTTTCGTGCTTCAAACCAGACATGATCGACATTGCGGTAATGCACATTGAGTTGTGCCTGATTACCGGGTAGTTGCATGCCGGGGACATTGACGCTGATGGATTGTTCGAGGATGCGGGACTTGTTGTTCTGAGCGTGTGCGATGCGATTGGATTTGGGGAAATCCTTGATGAGTTGGTCATAGGTTTGGATTGCTTTGGGATACTGCTTGCGACCTTGCAGGTAATACCCGCGCGCAAAGAGCGCTTCGTCTGCCTGCTTGCCTTGAACCTGATCCAGTAAACCGAGAATGTTCCATTGCTCGGGAAGGACGACCTTGCGCATTTTGCCGCCTGCAAGGACGATTGCCTGGTTGTCCGCCAACTCCCATGGGACGATGGCATCGAGCTGCTCACGGTAAGGGCGGGTGCTGCCGTCGTGATACATGTTGGCATAGACATTCATGCGATCCATGCCAAAGCGTTTGCGTGCGAGCATGGCCTGGCGATAGAGGCTGAGGTTGGCATGTTGTTTGTCTGCGGTGTCATCCAGCTTGCGGATTTCAGCCAGTAAAAACAGGGCTTTTTCGTCATCGGGCAGTGATGTGTCCCATGCATCGGGCATCGCTGGGAAGATCGGTTGGTCTTTGTCATCGACGAGTAAACCGATAGGGCGTTTGCGGTGATACTGCCAGACGTTCTGGTTTTCGTCGAAGTCTTCTTCGCCTGCGGTGTCGGCAAGTGTGTCATCACGTTGTCCCCAGTACCAATGCCAGTAGTGTGGTTGCTGTTCAAAGATACCGAATGCCGCGCACGCCGAGGCAAAGTCAAAGAGATTACGGATGCGGCGCTCGTGCCAATCTTTGATGTCGGTTTTGCCTTCCCATTGAGCGTAGAGTTCCCGTGCTTTGGCAAGTTGTTCCAGAGCCAGTTTTTTGTCATGACGATGCGATTGCAGGCGGATACCTTGTTCATGTTTGGCACGTTTGAACTCGCCGCCGGAGCGCGTTCCCCAGTGTGGCAGGATCATGTAGAGATTGCCCAGGGCTTGACGTGCCATGGCTTCTTCGGGTTTGCCTGCAAGACGTTGGATGCTGTCTTGTGAAGTTTGCACAGCCTTGTCGAAATCGCGCAAACGCAGGTAACAGACGAGCAGTTGTTCTGGAGCAGTCTGCGGATGTGATTCGATCAGCTGCTGATACATCACTGCAGCTTCTGCATAGTGTTTGTCTTCAAAGAGCTTGGTTGCCTTTTGAAGTGTTGCAGGCTCGGGTTGCTGAGCGACAGCTGTGATGATCGACAAGGGTAACAGTAACAATGCGCTGATGAGCAGGATCCATTTGGTCATGATACATACCTTTGGTGGTGCGTTTGTCAGGTGGGCTATGAGGATGTTGGACGCACGAATGGGCGAAAGGTTCCGCCCGGGGATGAAATTTTATGTGATCACATGAGATATGGGAAGTGTTTGGTGTTTTCAATGGATCAGGCTTGGCAGTGACGCGGTGCATCATTGCATGTGATGGACATGTGAATTGGATGGAATACGTTTTGACTGGCCAGGGAGCTTCGCCCCCCGGACCCCCTTGCGAGGTCGGTACACCTTGGCAAGTTGTGTTGCAGTGTTGCATTCAAATGATGGAAGACCAAACTTGCGATGGGGTTCCACCCCAAACCCCGCCAACGGGCAGCCGTTGGATCGCTGCCCCCGGAAG
>MDTD01119030.1_pt1 | contig 12719 bp, 15 predicted proteins | sample 811221 | NCBI WGS metagenome assembly MDTD01 (sample SAMN05326646, study PRJNA326480) | marine metagenome | isolation source: seawater | place: Pacific Ocean: South West | collected 2011 | reverse complement strand
ATGCTCCAGAGCTTTTTCCATCCCTTAAGAGAAGAACTGATCTTTACAAGCGAACGACACAAGGCAAGCGAGAGACGATGATTCGTTTGACAGGCTCGAATCAAATCTTGATGGATAAACAAATTAAAGAGTCACTCGCAGGCAGAGCCAGCTTTTTTGAACTGAACACTCTCAGTGTTTCTGAAATTTTAAAGTTTGAAAATCAACCCATACAACAAATACTCTACAAAGGCGGATGGCCTGAAGTTTACTCGCAAAAGATTTCCAATCCCAATCGATATTTAGACAATTATATTAATACTTACATTGAAAAAGATATTGTGTTGTCAGCAGGGATTCAAAGATCAAATGAATTTTTAAAATTTGTTCAATTGCTATCAGGTCGAATAGGTCAACTCCTGGACTACGCGAGTTTGGGAAACGATGTTGGAGTCGATGGAAAAACAATTAAAGACTGGCTTTTTACTCTTCAGAGAATGCACGTGATTGACCTGCTTCCCCCATTTTCTTCGAATCTTTCATCTCGCTTGATTAAATCGCCAAAAGTCTACTTTATTGACACCGGCTTGGCATGTCGAATGCAGGGGTGGCAATCGTCCGAAGCGATTCTGACCTCTCCTCAGCAAGGCCCGTTATTCGAAAACCTTGTTTTTAGTGAAATCTATAAACTCAATATCAACTATCAATTGGGCTGGAAACTATTTCATTGGCGATCAAAAGAGAAAGAAGAAATAGACTTCCTGATCCAAATGAATCCAAATGAGTTCCTTTTCATTGAAGCTAAGGTGAGTGCCCAGCCAATAAGTGACATTAAAAAGTATCCAGAAGTACGAAAGGTATTTAAGTCAAACCTACCTGATATTTTGCTCTGTCATCAAGAAGGGGAAAGGATTCTTGGAAACCAAATCCCCATTGCTTTTTTGAAAGAAAAACTAATGGAGCGGGTTTCACGTAGTTTTGATCAGTCATAGAATTAAAGACTTAGGATGGGATTTGTGGGAGCGGAAGTAAATCACTTGCTAGCGGTCTTAAAGGTACAGGATTAGAACATCGAGATTGGGACATGCCTCCGGTTGAATACTTTCAGGCTAAAGCCAGTCAAAAAACGACTTTCCACACGGAGGTGAGCGCCTTTGCAGTTCCTTGAACAAGTTGTCTCGATGCGCCTGTTTTGGTTTGATAGGGAGTCCCAAACGATAAATTATAGATTGAAAGGAGCAATCCTTCAAAGCCTCCACGTTGAAAGGTGATTGGGTGGAGGCCAATTTCTTCTGGTTTTCGTTTTGCAGGATTAATGAAGCGTACAAACTTTTGGCCATTTAAATCGAAAAGTTCATCAATCAAGACAATGTGGCCCGACCCATTCCGTCCAATAGGCGAGAAGTCTCTTGACACAGCTTCTAGCGTTAGATGCTTACGTGTCGGTGACCTATCAAAGTCATTCTGAATGGCACGCCAAGTGGATCGATGGAGCTTCTTGGATTGCTCTGAAACTTCACCGTCTTTAAAAAAGACTCCGAAATGTGCAGTTTTTATAAAACCTAGAATAAACCCTCTTTCAGATGGGCCAAGATTTAGACTTTCTTCTTGGATGTCTGTCCCTTCTTGAGACCAACTCCATTTTCCAGTAATTTTAAGTTCATATGGAAGGCCCATTTTTTTAAGCACTTCTTCAAGCACGCTTTTTAAAACGGAATGTTCTAAGCCATTATTTTCCAACGCATATCCATCTCTACGTGTGCGTCTTGCCATCACATGCAAAACGTCATTCAAAACTTCTTGAGCATCTAGATTTGTGACTCTAGCAATTCCATTAGCAAGGGGTTTTGAAACAAGAGACCTCATTGCTTAGTAGTTTCTTTGACCCATTAGAGAGCAAGGGAATAAAATGGCCTAAAACTACAATAGGAAAGATATTTCTGAGGTAATTCGGAAATAGTTTAGCTCAACGGATTTTTGATCAGCCTTAGAATTAAAGACTTGGGATGGTTTTATGGGAACGGAAGTAAATCACTTGCTAGTGGTCTTAAAGATACTTGCCAAGAGTCTCCCAGAGACCATCAATTCCAATGTGGGTGGCGTCTGGGATGGGGATGTCACTTCGAAGTGACACCACGACATGATCTACGATTGGGAGTTTCAAGCTTTTTAGGAGTGCATATTGCTCTTTATTGAAAGGACGAGGGTTCATCTTTGCCTCAATGGCAAGATACTTCTGATTCGGTAGTGCTACCAGAAAGTCGACTTCAACTTTTTCCTTGGATCGAAGATGGTAGATTTTTGCTGTTTTGCTGCGATTAATAATGCTTCGGTGAATTTCCGTGTATACGATGTTTTCGAAAAGATGGCCCATTTGTGGACTTACGTAGAGCGGTGAAAAATCAGTCCATCCTTGAAGACGTACTGCAAACGAGACGTCATGAAAAAATAGTTTTGGACTTTTGATCAGTCTTTTATTGGCATTGTTTGAAAACGGCTGAAGAAGGTCTATCAGTCCGTTTTGCTGCAAAAGCAGATTCCAGGATTGAACCGTGGTTAGGTCTATCGATGCTAATCGAGAAACTTCCGAGGCAACGTAGAGCTGACCTGTTCTTCCTGCATTGAGCTGCAAAACTAACTGAAATGCAGAAAGTTTTTCAATACCGGCTGCCATGGCAATATCTCGTTCTACAAAGGAAGAGATTAAATCGTTCAAATAACGAACGGGGTCGAGTTCATTATGTGCCCTTAAATCAGGCCATCCTCCACGAAGACACTGTTCTTGCAAATTAAAAGAGCCTATTTCATGGACTGACAGGGTGTTTAGGTCAAAAAAACTGGCTCTTCCTGCAAGTGATTCTCCGACGTTTTTTTTCATGAGAGTTTGATTCGAGCCCGTCAGCCAAAAGTCTGATTTAATGGAGCCTGTTCTACGCTCTTCGTCGATTCGCCGTTTGAGCTCACCAAACAAGGCTGGGGCAAGAGGAGCTTCATCTAATATGAGCTTGCTTGCTTTTTGATCCAAGAATGTCCTCGGATCCTCTTGGATGATCCTTCTCAAAGATGGATCGTCCAGGGAAACGAGCTCAAAGCCTGAAGCTTTTACGAGGAGAGAGGTTTTTCCTACTTGACGAGGGCCTCTTAAGACCTTAATTGGCAGTGAACCCGGAGTTTTGACGTTAAAATCTCTGTTAAACCACATATTTGGCCATATTAGGATGACATCCAAATAGAGTCAAGGTCTTCCGGTATGCTTGTCAAATCGAGCTTTGCAGTCGTTATCTTCAGTAACTTCCTCTAAGAACACGGGAACCTCAAGCCCACCTAAACTGACATTGCTTTTTGGGGAGTCTAGATTTGAGACAGCTCTTGCCCAAGGCTGATCGCTGACCCAAATGTCATTGATTCCAAGTGCAAAAGAATGGGGGCGCACATCGACCGAGTAGGACAAACGGAAGTGTTCCTCATCACCCGGAGTTCGAAGTTGGGAGGGATGAACGTAATCTTGGGCAATAAAGCGATACCCATGGGGATAGTTGAGCTCACTAAAAAAGAAATCCTGAACAAGTAGTCTTTCTAATTCTTTGATTGCCTCGTCGCTCAGATCCGCTAACACGTGAACATTCCTGCCCCGAGAGCCAGAGGCATTTTTGATCACCATGGTTCGGTCTAACTGATCAAAGAGACTTCCGTTGGGAAGATTTGGATCATGTTGTGAATCGCTTTTTACCTTACTGAATAATCTTGCATGAAGACGTGTGCGAATGCCTTTTAAGATGGGTTTTTCTCCCGTCACAATCTCGATGATGTCATCAGCAAACATCGTAAGGAACTTGTTTCCGATGAGCTCAAATCCCGGCGCTAAAAAAAATGGTATTTTCATTCTGGAGAAAAGGATTCGATAAAGACCAAAAAGTTCGGAAGCATAATCAGGATCATGATAATTGACCACAGCTTTTACATCAGCCAATTTAGGAACTTCTGGTGAGGCATGCTCTCCTCTCAGGAGTTCTCTGATGGGCGTTTCTTGAGTCGGGTCTATGATCACAAAGCCAAGTGACTCTAAAATTTTGATGTCTCTATAGGTTTCTAAGTCTTTTTGACTTGATCCCGGTCCGTGAGGCGTCGTGCTCGGTCTTTCGACAATTGCAATCAAGCCCTTGTCGTGGGGCTTTAAGTCGTGATAATCCAAAAATGCTCGGATCATTTTTGCAAACACAGTTTGATCTAATTCGGTTTTCGTAGGCTTGTGAACGACTGAAAGATAAGCGTCGTTGACAGCGTCCACGTCTCCAAGGCCTCCCACTCTTCCAACATTATCTTCCATTACCCTGAAGTTGCCGCTTCCATCGCGAATAAAATCACTCCCAGCAATGAAATGAATGTTCTCTGGAGGGTAGTCTTTGTAAAAAGTTCTCATAAACTCAACCCCCATGACTCGATACTTTTCCTGACGAAGCATTTCCTCTAACGTCGCTTTTAGGGGTTGAAATCCGTACTCTTCTTTTTCTCCAGTGCGACGAACGAGTCTTCTGGAGAGACGATTCACCAATGAATAGTCGCCCTTTAAAAACCGATGCACGAATACGCCCAAGGCATGAAAGCGTTGGCGTGTTCCTGCCTGAACGATCTCGGTGTATTCTCTTTTATCTAAAATTAAAGGAAGGGGCAGTATCCTAATTCGATCTCCAAGAGGGTTGCCTCGCATTAAGGTTCTCACTAGATCCTGAGTGAAGACATGACTCTGTATTCCAAGTCTTTGATTAAACCTTTGATAAGTAGGTCTAAGATTCCCGTCAGTTGTGTAAATCTCATCATAGCCATCTTGTGCCCGACTGACTGTAGCTCCCAGCCAGCACAAAATTAAGATGAAACCCTGAGCCTGAAGCTGACGGGAAAATTTAAAATTCAGCATGAACAGTGATCTAGCAAGGCACTTAGTACACTGCAAATAAAAACAAATGAAAGAAGCTTTTGATGAATCGGGCAATTCCCTTTTTTTGTGGGTTTGTCTTGAGGGTGAATGAGGCCCTCTTTCGAGAAAGGCCGTTAATTTTTGGATGATTCTTCTAGCGATTTAGTTCAATCGGCAGATTCGCTTGTGCCGACTCATAGAGAACCATTGGGCGCTGTAACTAAAGTCTTGATTTCGCGAAGATTGACCGCTAGGTGGTTTTGACTAGATGAGACGATCCATAGGTTTAGTTTTAGACCTACGGCTTTGACTTCAAGAAATTTCAATTTTTTTGGTTGAGGGGTTGTCTGAGTTGAGGAGAAATTCAACTAAGGTGACTAAAATAGATTTTTAAAGTCAGGTAATATTTGTTAGAATTCGTAGGCTTTAAACATTGAATGGATGGTTGGTGATGGAATGAAGCATCTAAAAACCGTGACTAAAATCAGTCTCTTAGCCTTTGGTTTTCTCCTTCAGGCCCTAAGTTCTTTTTCTTTGAGTGCCTATTCGGGCGAGGCCTCCCAAAGTCGTAAAAGCAATTTGTCGTCTTCTAGTGTTAGAGGCCACTCTGAGTTTGAAGACTACCTTCGATCTCGAGGCAAACTTCCTAAAACCTTTAGAGGTTTAATAAAAGATGGCAATGAGTTTACTGGGTCGATCTTTAAGAGCACTGACTTTAGCCGGATTCATTCGCTTCTGATCCCTGATTCAAGATCTTTAAAACGAGATGAAAGCAGCTACACCCATCCTCGACGATTAGCTCGTTGGGAGAGTTTTAGAACCTTTTTAGGGTTTAACGAAAGTGATCAATCTCTTGAAGTGATTAGTTGGGATCCTGCAATAAATAGTTCAGCTTTTTTCATCGTAGAGAGATTTGGAACTGACCATGCCGAAGTGAAGCGACTTCCAGATGAGGGTAATCTTTGTCTTAGTTGCCATCAACACCAAGGTCCTATTTTTCCAAGAGCTCCCTGGAGCGAAGTTGCTGAAATCCTGGGTCGAGATCGCAGTGTGAGTAAAGAGTTCGGTCGAGAAATTGATCGAAAAGTGAAAGAAAACTATATCGATCGTTTCAAGGGCAAGGAATTGCCAGAGCTCTCAGGAGGGGCGACTTTTTTTGACTTAGAACTTAGGAGCTATAATAGTGGGATGCAGACTGCGAGAGTTTGCCAAGAAGCTTGCGGCGATGATCGTCAGTGTCGCAGGTCTTTGATTGAGCTAGCTCTCATTCAGAAAATTAAACGACACGTTGAGGCAACTGAGTTCAGTTCAGAAAGACTTCAGGAAGTTTATAGGAGAGAAGAAAAGGTCAAAAATGAAATTACTAGGAGAATGTCTCCTCATTGGCCAGCTCATGGTTTTGAGTACGTCTCTGATGTCATTCCAGATCGAGAGCCACTAGCAGGAGGCCATCCAGAAGGAGAAGTGACTGAGATTGTCGTCACAGATGCCGAAAAAGCAATGGCAGGGCTTGCCCAAACAAAGTCCAGGCTCTCTCCACGACCACCTTTGAATCTTTTTTCGGTGATGTTGTTACCCTTTTCCGCTGATCGATCAGCAGTTTCTTTTGATGAGAATCCAATTGAAGTTTTAAAAGAGATTGCTGGCATTGAGATTGTAAAGCATCAAGGGTTTTTAGGAAATGTGGGCGATCCAAAGATGAAAAGGCCGAAGATAAATCAGTTTCGTTCGGCTCAAGAGTTTAAAGATTTGAATGGATTCTGGGCTGTAGGAAATTTCTGTTTTGGTCTCTACCCGGGGAGCTTATTTGAAATTGGTCAATTAGGCTCGGTAGCACTGGTTAAAAAAATCACTGAGTCTTCGCGCCAGGATTTTTCCTCTCTCATTGAGCATTGGCCTCCTTCTCGCGAGGCATTCTTAACGGTCGTGCGAAAAATCATTAAAGATGAACCTGATTTAGGCCATGAAACAGTAAAGCAACTTCAGTACTCTCCCGTGACTTCCAGACCACAAGCCTTAGAAATAACAGCAGTCGATCAAAAGGGAATTGCAAAAGACTTGGTTCAGTACTGCGGTAAATGCCACGCAGGACAAGATGTCCTCGATCTGCCTCTCACAGATCTAGATGCCTTGGCAAACTATGAAAATGGATTGGTCATTGAGTATTTGAAAGACCAAGAAATGCCCCCCGTAAGTGCCCCTCAGTTGAGTGAGAAGCAGCGAAACCACATCATTCAACAACTCGAGCATCATCGGAACTAAATCGGTGTTCTATTTTATGAATGGGAGCACGAACGATTTTTTTTTTTTTTTTTTGCTTTTTGGAGGTGACGGTGAGAACCCCAAAATTCAAGCATTTGGAATCATTAGAGTAATAGAAATATAACAAACACTTGCCAAGAAACCTTCTCCACCGAGATCCACTGATATGTAAAAAAGTGGTCGCAGTGGCCGCAAAATTAAAAGTTCAAATATTGAGTTGCTATCTAGTAAATATCTATATATTATATAGATATATGAAGTTTGAGTGGGATGAGAATAAAAATCGAATCAACCGTAAAAAACAAGGGATTTGGTTTGAAGAAGCTCAAACGGCTTTTGCGGATGATTATTCAAGAGTGTTCTTTGATGGAGATCACTCAGATGATGAGGACCGGTATATTTTGATTGGAATGAGCTCATCTAGGCGTTTGTTGCTAGTGGTTCATTGCTACCGAGAAAGAGATGGAGTGGTTCGAATCATCTCAGCAAGAAAAGCCACTCGAAAAGAACGAGGTGTTTATGAAGAAGGAATATGACTTAAAAAAAATGAAAGAGGTTAAGAATCCGTACCGAGGAAAGGTGAAAAAGAGCATTGGGATTAATTTAAGTCCTGAGGTGATTGACTATTTTAAAGCTCAGAGTGACGAATCTGGAATTCCGTATCAGCGGCTGATTGATCTCTATTTACTTGATTGTGCCAGGAAAAAAAAGAAGCTCAAAATGAAGTGGTCAGCTTAATTGATTTTAGGAACTATTGCACCAAGGTTGAACTTAAGGCCACTCGGACATTGAGTGACTCGAGCCGTATCCTGGCTGTTTAAGCATCCAAGGAGACGCTTTATTGTGTTTTATCCTCACATTAACGAGTGGAGAGCGAGATTGCATTGAATGAAAGAGCCATGGAGATTTCAGAATCTAGTTGATCCGAAGATAGGATCACCACCAATCCAATCGGTCATAGGTTGAATAGTCCAGAGGTTCATACGTTTTGAAATTTAGGTGGTTTCCCCCTTCCGCTTTAACATGCAGACTCAGGCTCGAGATGATCGGTAAGTTTTTAATTTTGCCTGCAGTCCATTTAGGAGCAGGACCTGGAATTTCATTTTCTGAGGCTTTTAATTTTGTTTTCCTTTAGAGTGAGCGACTGCTTCTTTTATACTTTTCGTTGTCATACTACTTTCTTTCTAGGCTACAGGATGAATACAAGAATCAAGCGAAAGTCATATTTATGCACAAAGCTTATGAATAATCTTAGAGACATTATCCAGCGTTGGGTTACCTTGATCAGAAAGCATTCTAAATAACGTCCTTCTAGAAATTCCTACTTCTTTTGCAAACTCATCTTTATTTACCAGTTCAAGGTTAGTTTTGAGTATTTCTTTAAACCCGTCAGGATCATCTTCTACTAAGCATTCCCATAAAGCTTTAGAGACAATTTTTCGAGTTCTGAGTCTTTGTGAAGCATTGACCTTTTTAAGACCCTTTGAGTTTCTAATCTTCAAATTGGGCATATTTTTGAATGAGAAGTCTTGCTTTTTTGATGTCCTTTTTTGGGGCATTTTTCATTCCTCCATACAGTAATAAAATAACAACATTTCCAACTTTGGTGAAATAAACTCTTCTTCCGTTTTTCCAGGGTAATTCAGCGAGTCCGTCACCTAAGTCTTTTGCATCTCCAAAGTGTGCGTACGTTTCAATACGAGCAATTCTTGCATCAATTTGAACTTGTTCTTTGATGCGTAGATTCTCAAACCAATTTTCATAGTCAGGAGTTGCAATGACTTTGATGAGCATTAAGTTAATGGTGCCATAAATGGCACCATAAGTCTAGTTCTGATTTTGAAAATTAAATAGCGAAACTTGGACGCAAAACCACTATTGTTTGTAATTTTATCAATGATTATAATTGGTTATGCGTTTTGGTTCTATGTCATGAACGGGGGCAGGAACGATTTGTTAAGCTTTTTGTTGACAACACAGAAACATAGCAAAGGAGTCGTCCGTGCCCGACGTTCATATTTCGAAAGAATGATGACTTTGTTTTTTTGCCTCGTCTTGAAGTTTTACTTCAAAATCAATTTCCGGTCGTTCTTGTATTCTCATAGAAACCTTATTCCTAGATCCAAATTTCAGGATCGGATTTTAATCATTTCATACAGTTAGTGCGGTTGAATTAGGGCACATGCAGCATGAGTTAATTCCTATTGCCTACTTCTCACGAGAAATGAGAAAGCTGGATACATACTTTTGGACAGAAAATGGAGTGCAAACTATGGACAAGAGAGCCCTTAAAAGACGGCTGAAGTCTCGACTCGAGTATTTTGCAAAAAATTTTAACGAAAAGTCGAAGTTGACCAAAAAAGAGCAAAACATGGTGGTTGATTTAACAAATTTCATATTTCCAGCACTACTTTCAACTTGTTTTGAATCTATTGACTGGATTCTTGATACGGCAGGTGCTTTTGTTTCGGATGTAAAACAGTTTCGCAATCCCGAGACTGGAGTTTTTGTTTATGTCAAACCCGATAAGAAAAGAGTTATGTTTTGGAGAAAGCAAACCGAAAAAGCATTTGGATTGATCTCTAAAACACTTGAAGATGTGAGCAAGTACTTTGGAAGTTTTCCAAATCCTCAAACCGGAAAATTCGAACAACCTTTTTATGATTATCTTGCTCAGAGCGAAGAGTATCTCAGGTTAGCATTGGCTGATTTGGCAAAAGGTAAGAGCATGGATTATGGCGAAAGTAGAAGCTACTCAGAAAAGAGAAACCAAAATAGTCGTTATGATAGTAGGAATCTTTAAAAAATGGGAAAAGCTCCATGAAGTGCCAGTCTACATTGAAAAAGGCCCTGTTTATCAATTTAGAAAATCAGAGGGTCGAAAGACTTCTTCGCGTGGAACTCGTTTCAAATACGAAGCAAATGCTATTAGAATGGCGATTTATTTTTTAATGCTCTTTGGTATCGACTATTCAGAGAAAGCTTTAGCGGAGTTGTACCGAAAAAACAAATCGTTATACAAAGGATTTGTTTAGATACGGAATTTAGTTTGTAAGTGAATTGAACGCTCCTATTTCATCACGAAGCCTACATGCAGCGGCAAAAAAGAGAAGGAGCGAATTCTTTTTTAGGAGCTTTCACACTAGGAATGTCAGGTCTACACGCGGTCAGCGCGCTGGGGTTTAACCAACTTACTCTATTTCTCGAATATTCTATCGCCCAAAAATAGCGTTACTCGTGAAGAAAATAGCTTCTAAGAACCCCTGTGTCGCCCACATGGGTATTTTAATGGCAAAGTATCCGTAACCAACGGCCTTCACTAGTACATAGATATTTGACATCCGAAGCGGATCTATCCAAATTCGATCGACCAATACTTGAAAATTTCTAAAAGACGAATTGCCAAGTTCGACAATTGTCGACAATAGATCCATCCCCAAATTTTTAGGAAGTAAAATTTCTTTCAGACCTCGCTTAGAAAATATCTGTCTAATGGATTTTTCTGATGCTCTTGCTTCTCCTATATGACTGACATACTTCTCTAAGTTTTTAATCATTTTTTGTTCTTTTTTGCTCAACTGTTTCTTTGTAAGAATTTTCTTTATCTGCTCCCCGATTCTTTTCGGCAAGGGTGGTATTCTCGATAAGAAACTCTGAGTATCCACTATGTAATCCATTGCATGTTGCAATTCATGATTAACAAACAAAGTGCCTTTTCCAAGCAAAGATCTTGGAATCTGCAGAAATCCTGAGGCATGAGGCGAAAAATCGCTAGCAGAAGAGAGCATGGCTCCAACACCAAATGGGAGTTCATCTACAATTAGGATTCCTACGCGGTGGGCTCTAAGTTTTTCAAAAGATTCGCTCAACTTGCTTCCCAATAAATAAGACGGAGGCTTTGACTGGAGAAGAACGCCAGCCTTGTGTACGGACAATGCTTTTCCTGAGTCTGTGTCAATGGCAACATAAACACCTTCAGCCGCTGTGACGCCATGGCTGTTTAACCAGGTAATCAATTCTCCTCTGCCTGTGCTATTCGTAACTTTTTCTTGAAACTTTACAGTTAATCCAGAGTTCGAACCCAGCCTTCCGAGAAGTGCACTGTAGAGGCAAGAGTCGTCAGCGTCTGACCGAATTGGATTGATTTGCAAAGCTAATAAGCACAGAAATAGTATTGTTAATAATTTTTTTTCTAGAACAAAAAACTTTTTAAAAAACATAAAACTCGAATCGTTTCATTAAAAAAATCCATCTCGCTTTTGATCATAGCATTTTTAGGAATTTTTTATAAATTAAGGATTGAACGAAACCGTATCGAATCGATAATTCCATTGGCCTAAATTTCCAGCACCTCTGAACCTTAAGTGTCTGAAATAACGTGCATTTAAAGCCTGGGTTTTATTTAGGTCTTTCTTTTTGCTGCTCGAAAATCCTTTGGGTAGCGTTTTTTTACGTCTTTTACGGCATCCAAGATGAGCTGCTCAATGATTTTGACTTGGCTTTGATTAAGCGCCTTTGATAGGGCTACGAGCCCATTATGAGCCTCGTCTGTTAGTCTAAAGGACACGGGCTGTCCTTTCCTTGCGCGCCCAGATTTTGCTTTTTCAAGTGGCATAATATGATTCTCACATACAATTTAATGCACTACAAATTCCACTACATGTGAAGTGGACAATATCAATCAGGCATGAGATGATTTAAGAGTCTTGATAGTGTTCGTCGTTTCGAACATGTTCGGAAAAACGAAATCTAATCAAGGGGTTCACGATATTGGTCGAACCGAGAATCACGATGACTAAAGAAAAAATTGAATCAAAATTTGGAAAAAATCTATCTCGACTACTTGCAGAAAAAGAGATCGGAGTAAGAGAAGCAGCGAGGATCGCAGGAGTATCGGCCGTGTGTCTCGAGAATAATCTGTTACCCATGTCTCCGGAATAGACCTGGGCTTTTTGGAGGTGACGGTGAGAAGGCTGTAACAGCCCGAAATCACTAACGCCACTCTTCCAATTACCACTGATTACCACCAGTACCCGAAAACTGTACAACTTTTCCCGCCTCTCGGCTGGGGTTGTGAAGCTTTAGGCCATCCGTGATGCCTCGAATGCTAATACCGGCTTTACGCATGTAGACCATCATTGTCTTCATGTCCTTCCATCCGCCCATCACCATGACTTTGGCTGGCTCAACACCTTTACTGAGCATGATGGTCGCCCATGTGGCTCGTAAATCGTGAAATCGCACAACCCGCAGTCCAGATCTTCTAATTCCTTTCTTATAGTTTTATCTTTTAGCTCCGGAGAGATTGACGGAGAATTACACGGAGAAGGATTTGTTTCATGGTTAGGGACTGAAACAAATCCTTCTAACTCTTTGCGCTGGGCTTCTAGCATTTTTTTATCAGATACAGCCTCTAGGTATTTCAAAATGTTCGCATGAGTGATTTCAAAAATGCCTGTTTTTCTATATTTGGCGTTTGCCTCCTTTACGCGCTTAAAGATTTTCCTCTCATAGGCAAGAGACAAGACTGCGTTAAATTCCTTGTTTATGGCACTAGTTCTTT
>MDTD01038137.1_pt1 | contig 12720 bp, 10 predicted proteins | sample 811221 | NCBI WGS metagenome assembly MDTD01 (sample SAMN05326646, study PRJNA326480) | marine metagenome | isolation source: seawater | place: Pacific Ocean: South West | collected 2011 | reverse complement strand
TTATAGTCAGTAGCAAGAGCCACAGGTAAATCATTTTCCATCAATTTCTTGGCAGGTCCGTAGGGTATACCTAAAAAGAACGAACACGATGGTAATAAGGTTGGCATACACTCACTCCCTTTTAATGCTTCTATGTCTTCATCGTTCATTACTTCTAAGTGATCAACAGACAATGCTTTGTATTTGACACTTGCCTTTATGCCGCCCTGAATTGTGAATTGATTGACGTGAGTTTTGGGTATTAAACCATAGCGTTGAGCAGCCTCAAGTAGTCTTTCAGTATCTTCAACAGAAAAATAACCTTCTTCACAAAATATATCTATGTATTCTGCTAGTTGCTCTTGTACAATTTGAGGTAACATTTCATCAATGATGAGGTCTAGGTAAGCCGATTTATTGGTCTTGTATTCTTGAGGGATAGCGTGAGCTCCTAGAAATGTGGCTTTAATGGTTAGAGGGGAGATTTCTTTTAATTTCTTTATCACTCTAAGCATTTTTAGTTCAGCTTCAGTTGTTAGCCCATAACCACTTTTAATTTCGATAGCTCCAGTACCCATTTTCATAACTTCCTTGGTACGTTGCAACGCTTTTTCTAGTAACTCTTCTTCAGAAGTTTCTTGTAATTTTGTGGCGGAGTTCAAAATGCCGCCACCTTTTTTAGCAATGTCTTCATAACTAGCGCCTTTTATGCGTTGTACCCATTCGTTTTCTCTATTTCCTGCAAAAACTAAATGGGTATGGCTATCACAATAAGATGGGAATACCATTCCTCCGTTAGCATCAATAATTTCGGTATTGTTCCAGTCTTCAATACCTGTCCATTGGTCCATACTACCAAAAGCTGTGATAATACCGTCTTGAATCTCTATGAATCCATCTTTTATAGTATCAATTTTACTCATTTCAGAGCCGCTTACCCACTTTCTGATTTGGTTTTCAATTTGAACGAGCTCAGAAATGTTTTTTATTAATGTTTTCATTAGAATGATTAAATCTTAGCGAAAATAGAAAAAATAGCCCATAAAATGCTCCTTTATATTTGCTTATATTTGTAGGATATGAATTCAATAGGAAAGCTATTTCGTTTAACTACATTTGGAGAATCTCATGGTACTGCCATAGGTGGAATAATTGACGGTTGTCCTGCTGGATTATCATTAGATTTAGAATGTATCCAATCTGAATTGGATAGAAGAAAACCTGGTCAATCTTCCATTACTACTAAAAGAAAAGAAAGTGACATTGTTCAGTTTCACTCTGGAATTTTTGAAGGCAGAACAACAGGAGCACCTATAGGATTTACTATTCTAAATAAAGATTCTAAATCTCTAGACTATAGTCATTTGAAGGATACTTTTAGGCCGTCCCATTCCGACTTTAGTTATACAAAGAAATACGGTTTTAGAGATTATAGAGGAGGCGGTCGTTCTTCGGCTAGAGAAACTGCCAATTGGGTAGTTGCGGGTGCAATTGCTAAGCAATTACTTTCAGATTTAAATATTAATGCTTTTGTCTCGTCAGTAGGGGCAATTTCTATTAATAAACCTTATCAAGAATTAGATTTCTCACAAATTGAAAGTAATAGTGTGCGTTGCCCTGATACAGCTACGGCAGATAAAATGATGGACTTGATAGATGAAGTTAAAAACAATGGTGATACAATTGGTGGTATCATTACTGGAGTAGTTCAAAATGTTCCACAAGGATTGGGGGAGCCAATTTTTGATAAGCTAAACGCTAGTTTAGGAAAAGCGCTTTTTAGCATTAATGCTGTTAAAGGAGTAGAGTTTGGTAGTGGTTTTTGTGCTGCAGAAATGAGGGGTAGTCAACATAATGACATTTTTAATTCTGATGGATCAACCCAAAGTAATCTTTCTGCTGGAATACAAGGAGGAATAAGTAATGGTATGGATATTTACTTTAGAGTAGCTTTTAAGCCAGTTTCAACTTTAATGAAAGACCAAAAAAGTATTGACGAAAGTGGAAAAGAGGTTATTTTGAAGGGAAAAGGTCGTCATGATGCCTGTGTATTGCCTCGTGCTGTCCCTATTGTTGAAGCAATGACAGCATTAGTTCTAGCTGATATGTATTTACTAAATAAAAATTCAAAACTTTAAAGATGAGAAAGCTTGCTTTACATTGGAAGATAATTATGGGAATGGTTTTTGGAGTGCTCTACGGACTTTTGGCTAGTAAAATGGGTTGGATAGATTTTACCAACGACTGGATAAAGCCATGGGGTAAAATCTTCATCAATTTATTAAAATTAATAGCTGTTCCATTAGTCTTCGCTTCTCTTATAAAAGGGGTTAGCAGCTTAAGTGATATATCTAAACTTTCTAGAATTGGCGGTAAAACTATTGGCATATACCTTTTTACAACTGTGGTTGCAGTGACTTTTGGTCTATTATTGGTTAACATTATTCAACCTGGAACATCCTTTTCTGTAGAAAAAAGATTGGAGCTGAAAGAACAATATGCTTCAAATGCTGCTAGCAAAATAGCATCTGCTAAAGATGTTAAAGAAGATGGTCCTCTACAATTCATTGTTGATATGGTACCCAGTAATTTTATTCAAGCAACAGGCAACAACAAGAATATGCTTCAAGTTATTTTCTTTGCTATTCTTTTTGGTGTTGCTATGGTAATGCTTCCTGCAGAAAAGACTTCTATTGTCAAAGGTTTCTTTGATGGCGTGAATGATATTATTTTACAAATAGTAGATTTAATAATGTTAACTGCTCCCTTTGGGGTATTTGCATTACTAGTTGGTTTAGTTGTTGATTTTGGAGGATCTGCTGAGCTTTTTCAAGCCCTAGGTGTATATTCTTTAAGTGTTATTGTTGGTTTATTATTAATGATAATGTTGGTTTATCCTCTTGTTTTAAAATCTTTTACTAAGCTTAAGTATTTTGATTTTTTTAAAGGAATTGCCCCTGCACAGATGTTAGCATTTTCTACAAGTTCAAGTGCAGCAACTTTACCTGTTACAATGGAAAGATGTGAAGATCATCTTGGTGTTTCAAAAGAAGTATCATCTTTTGTTTTGCCATTAGGAGCAACCATTAACATGGACGGAACCTCTTTGTATCAAGCAGTAGCGGCAGTATTTATTGCTCAAGCTTTTGGATATGATTTAGATTTAAGTCAACAATTAACAATAGTTTTAACCTCTACTTTAGCCTCAATTGGTGCCGCAGCAGTGCCTGGTGCTGGAATGGTTATGCTAGTTATAGTGCTAAGTTCTATTGGTATTGATCCTGAAGGAATAGCACTTATTTTTGCTGTAGATAGATTATTAGATATGTTACGAACGGTGGTAAATGTTACTGGCGATGCAACTGTAGCTAGTGTAGTTGCGGCTACTGAAGGGCAATTAAAATATGTAACGGATAAAGAATTAATGAATTAATGAGAGTTCTAATTTATATATTTTTGAGTTTCAATTTTACTCTATTAGCTCAAGATAATTGTAATCTTGATGTTGAAGCGGCTGCAAAAAAGCATTATAACAAGGCTAAACGATTAGCTGATGGTCTCCGTTATTCAGAATCCATTAATAATATCAAGAAAGCGTTAGAGATTCAATCCAATTACCCTAATGCCTATTTTTTGATGGGTAGGATATATGAGCTTAAGAAGGATATGTCTAATGCAAAGTTTTATTACGAAAAAACTATTGAAGTATGTCCTATGCATTCACCCTTAGTGTATTGGTTTTTGGCATGTGCAGAGATGGAAGACAAGTCATTCAAACAATCCATAAAATATTTAAATAGCTATTTAGAGTTTCTTTCCTTATCTGAAGAAAGTAAATTAATGGCAAGAGAAAAAATTAAACTTTGTGAATTTTATTATAATTTATATTCTAATCCTGTACCATTTAATCCAAAGTCAGTTAAAGGTGTGTGTACTAATGATGATGAATATCTTAGTGCTTTATCACCTGATAATAAGTATGCTTATTTTACTCGAAGGAGAGTTAAGAATGAGGTAGGAATGTTGAGATCAGAAACAGTAGAAGAGTTTACAGTGTCAACTAAAAAAGATGGTAAATTTGATGAAGGCAAAAAAATGCCATATCCTTTTAATTTAAGATCAAATGAAGGAGGGCCATGTTTATCAGTAGATAATAAAGAATTATTTTTAACAATTTGTACTGTTGAAAATGGATATAAAAATTGTGATATTTATTGTGCTACAAAAATATATGAAGATGAAAAATATGAAGAATGGTCTGATCTTAAAAGATTAAAGTACCCTGTTAACAAAAGTGATAGTTGGGAGTCTCAGCCAACCTTATCCTCAGACGGAAATACATTAATTTTTAGTAGTACAAGAGATGGAGGTTTAGGTGGTTCAGACCTTTATAGTGTTGAAAGAGATGAAAATGGAAGTTGGGTTAATTTAAAATCTCTTAATATAAATACTCAGGGTAATGAAAAATCACCATTTTTGCATGTTGATAATCAAACATTATATTTTTCGTCTGATACACATTTAGGATTAGGAGGATTGGATATTTTTTATTCTAAAAAAGATTCATTAGATAATTGGCAAAAGCCCGTAAATATTGGATATCCAATTAATAGTGTTAATGACGATTTAGCATTCTTTGTAAGTGCAGATGGTGTTACAGCTTATTTTTCCTCTAATAAATTGAATGGTATTGGTGGTTGGGATTTGTATGAATTTCCTTTGTACGATAAGGCAAAGCCAGAAAAAGTGCTTTTTATTAGTGGACAAGTAAAGGCTGAAACGGGAGAGTTGTTATCTAATGCTATTCTAGAAATAAAGTCAATGGCTACAAAAAAAGTTAAACGAATTGATGTAAATCCTGAAAATGGCAAGTATGTAGGTATTGTAAATGTTGAGGAAAATGAAGATTTTTTGGTTACTGTTAAAATAAAAGATTATGCTTTTAATTCTCATTATATTTCATCAAATGATAGATTTTTTGATAAGCCAGCAGATTTAAATTTCATAATGAAATCTATTAAAGAAGGTGAATCTTTTAGAATTAATAATATATATTTTGAAACTGATGAGTATGATCTCAATATTCAAGCTAAAAATGTACTAAATAGTTTTACAGAATTTATGTTAATTAACCCAAATATTTGTGTAGAAATACACGGTCATACTGATAATGTGGGTGATAAAAAATCTAATTTAGAATTATCTGATAAAAGAGCGCAAATGGTACATGATTATCTTTTGAAAGCAGGTATTAGTTCTTTTAGACTTTCATATAAGGGTTTCGGAGAGGATAAGCCTTTGATTGTAAATGATACTGAGGAAAATAGGGCAATCAATCGCAGAACAGAGTTTTTTATATTAAAAAAGTAAAAAAAATATTAGCAAAAAAATGTTTCTTCTTTAAAAGAAGTCAAAATTATTATTTTCTACTTTCTTTAATTCTTGCTTTTTTTCCAGTAAGACCTCTCAAATAAAAGATTCGTGCTCTTCTAACAGATCCCTCTTTGTTTACTTCTACTTTTTCAACAGCAGGTGATAAAACTGGAAAAATTCTTTCAACCCCTACGCCGCTTGATATTTTGCGTACAGTGAAGGTTTCAGTATTCATTTTTCCTTTTCTTTGAATAACTACTCCTTTGAAAAGCTGTGTTCTTTCTTTGCCGCCTTCTTTTATTTTGTAGTGAACGGTGACAGTGTCTCCTGCACTAAATTTTTGAATATTATTTGTATTTAATAATTCGTTTTCAACGTAGTTAATGTGTTCCATTATAGAAGTTTTAATTTTCTCTGAAAAAGGATTGCAATATTACAATATAATTTATGAAAAGCCTAAAAAATTAAAAAAATATTTATTCATCTAGTAAGTCTGGCCTTCTTTTTTTTGTTCTTTTTATTGCTTCTTTGTTTCTCCATTCTTCTATTTTTTTAAAGTTGCCTGAAAGTAATATCTCTGGTACCTTCCAGTTTTTGTATTTAGCGGGTCTTGTATAGACAGGTGGTGCAAGTAAATTATCTTGAAAAGAATCGGTTAAAGCTGAGGTTTCGTCGGAAATAACTCCCGGTATTAATCTAATAATACTATCGCATACTACGGCTGCTGCTAGTTCCCCTCCCGTCAATACATAATCGCCAATTGATAACTCGTCAGTAATATAGTTGTCTCTAATTCGTTGATCTATTCCTTTGTAGTGTCCACATAGCAAGATAATATTTTTGAAAGTAGAATAGTGGTTAGCTAAAGATTGTTTGAGTTGTTTTCCGTCTGGTGTTAAATATATAATAGCATCATAATTTCGTTTTGATTTTAATTTATCTATACAGTCTACAATTGGTTGTATGCACATAACCATTCCTGCGCCTCCGCCAAATTGATAATCGTCAACTTTTTTATGTTTGTCTCTTGAGTATGAGCGAATATCATGAATTTTTATTTCGACTATTTTTTTGTTGATAGCTCTATGTAAAATAGAGTGTTCAAAAGGACTTTTTAAAAGTTTAGGATGTAATGTTAAGATATCAATTCTCATCTTTCAAATTTACTAATTTCTTTTGTTAGATATTCTTATGTTTTTTTTAATAAATACGTTTTTGGATAGACTGACAAAATGTCAATAAAATTTATAATATTATTAAAATCAGATATATATAATATTTATATAAATTTATAGTTTATATATATTTTCAATAATTCAATTATATAAAAAACTATATAAAATATGAATACGAATAGCTGTGAAATTAAACCTAGCTATATAATTGTGCCCAAAATGGGATTTGAACCCATACACTCAAAAGAGCACAGCCCCCTCAAGACTGCGTGTCTACCAATTCCACCATTTGGGCTGAAAAAAAACCCGAATAAACGGGTTGTGTGACCTGGCTGGGGCTCGAACCCAGGACCCTCTCCTTAAAAGGGAGATGCTCTACCAACTGAGCTACCAGGTCTAGTTTAAGAATTAAGTTTGCAAATATAATTGCATTATTTCAATCAACAACAAATAATAATAAATTTTTAATTTTTTAAATAGATTTACAACGTTCAAAAGTTGCATTTTTATCAAATAGTTTTCGGTATGTTCTTAAGGTCATATATTTTTTTGTTCCAAGGTTATTTACTATTTTAATCATTTTTGGATTAAAATCACCAATCCAAGTAATAATAAGTTCTTTATATTGTTTACTTTCAATCTCAAACTGTTTTTTAACTGCCATAATAATAGCGCCTTCTAAGCCCTTTTTTTGAAAATCAGGAGTTACTCCAAAAGCAATGCCAAATACATTATTACATGTACCTTTAAATTTATGGTATAAAAATTTAAGTTTTCCAAACCAATTTAGATTTCCATTAATATGTTGAAAAATTTGATTAATTTCAGGTAAAGCAATAAAAAATGCTACAGGTTTACTATTGTAATAAGCAAACCATATAAGTTTTTCGTCCATAATTGGTTTCATTTTTCTCATGATGGATCTTGCTTGCGATGCCGGCATTCCTTTGAAATTACTATGTGTTTTCCATGCCTTGTTATAAACAGTTCTGAAATCTTCAGCATAATCGAACATTTTATTTTTTTCTAAATGTCTGAAAGTGTAGCCTTTATCTTTTAATATTCTTTCCGATCTTTTTTTATATTTTTCGGGAATGTTATCAGAAATTTTTCGAGAATACATATACTGCTCAAAATATGTTTTGAATCCATAATCTTCAAATAATTTTTGATAATAAGGAGGCTGATATGGATTAGCATAAATTGGTCTATTTTCAAAACCATCAATTAACAATCCCCAATATCTGTCTCTTTCTCCAAAATTAATAGGACCATCCATGGCTTCCATTTCTCTTTCTTTAAGCCATTTTTTTGCAGTTTCAAATAATTTAAATGATGCATCATGACTATTTATACATTCAAAAAAACCTAATCCTCCTGTAGGTTGTTTTTCAGAAAAAGCTTTTTTTCTATTTATAAAAGCTGCGATACGACCAACATACATGTTTTTTTCATCTTTCAATATCCATCGCACAGCTTCACCGTGCCTGAAAAATTTGTTTTCTTTTTCGTTAAATACTTTTTCTATATCTTGTTTAATATGTGGTATCCAATTGGAGTCTTTTTTATATATTTCAAATGGAATTTGATGAAATAATTTTACATGAGCAGCTGATTTTACTTCTATAATTGTCATTTAAATTCCGTTTATTTGTAAATGCAAATTAAGCTTATAATTAAATGAAAAACAAGGTTGTAGTTGTAACTGGTGCGTCTTCTGGAATTGGTAAAGCTTGCGCTTGGTATTTTGCAAAGAATGGTAGTAAGGTTATATTAGCCGCTAGAAGTTTAGAAAAGCTTGAAATAATATATAAAGAAATGATTTCACTAGGATGTGAAGTTCTTGTAGTGAAGTCTGATGTTAGTGTTGAGTCAGATTGTAAAGATTTAATATCTAAAACAATTACTAGATTTAATAGAATTGATATTCTTATAAATAATGCCGGGATTTCAATGAGAGCTATTTTAGAAGAAATGGATTTGTCAGTAATTAAAAAAGTTATGGATGTCAATTTTTATGGAACAGTGTTTTGTACTAAATATGCTTTGCCATACCTTTTACAATCAAATGGATCCGTTGTTGGAGTATCCTCAATTGCAGGTTATAAGGGTTTGCCTGGAAGAACTGCGTATTCGGCCTCTAAATTTGCAATTCACGGATTATTAGAATCATTAAGATTAGAAAATCTTAAAAAAGGATTGCATGTACTTATTGCATGCCCAGGATTTACTGCTTCTAACATTAGGAATACAGCATTATCCAAAGATGGGATGATTCAGAAAGAAAGTCCAAGAGATGAAAGTAAAATGATGACTGCAGAAATGGTTGCTGAACATATTTATTATGCTGTATTAAAAAGGCAAAATTCATTAGTTTTGACTTTTAATGGAAAGCTTACAGTACTTTTAAACAAATTTTTCCCCAAATTAGTAGATAGATTGGTTTACAATCATTTAAAGGAAGAACCAAATTCACCTTTTTAAACTTTAATCGAAACTTTTTATTAATAATGACTATATTTTTGCTTGGATTTATGGGTTGCGGAAAAAGTACATTAGGAAAAAAACTTGCAAAGAATCTTGATTTTAATTTTATAGATCTTGATGATTTTATTGAAGATTGTGAAACAAGAACAATCAAAGAAATTTTTGAAAGTTATGGTGAAGATTATTTTAGAAAGTTAGAACGATTTTATCTTCATAAAGTAATTAATAATAAAAATATTGTTATTTCTGTTGGAGGAGGAACACCGTGTTTTTTTGATAATATTAATCAGATGAATAAAAATGGTCTTACAATCTATATACATATGTCTACAAAAGCTCTTCTTAATAGATTAAAATTATCAAATAAATCTAGGCCCTTAATCGAAGGAATGAAAGACATTGTTTTAAAAGATTATATTAATAAAACCATCAAAGAAAGAGAAGTTTTTTATAACAAATCTCACAAAATTGTAAATGGTATTAATTTATCTGCAAAGCAACTTCAGAAATACTGTTTTGATTAAAAAATATTTTTTATGTACAAAATTGACAACTCCTATTTGACTCTAGAAAAATTATATAAAATAATTAATGAACAACAATCAATTGAATTATCAAATGATGCAACTTTAAAAATTATAGAATGTCGTTCTTTCTTAGATAAGCAATCAGATAACAGTACGCCAATATATGGTGTTAATACTGGTTTTGGTTCCTTATGCAACGAATCCATTTCTAAAGAAAATTTAGAAGAATTACAAGTTAACTTAGTCATTTCTCATGCCTGTGGTTTTGGTGAAGAAGTCCCACTATCTGTTGTAAAGCTTATGCTTTTTCTAAAAATCAAGTCTTTATCTTTTGGATATTCAGGAGTTCAACTAGATACTGTTAATAGGCTTATTGATTTTTATAATGAAGATATTTTACCTGTTGTTTACCAACAAGGTTCTCTGGGTGCCTCTGGTGATTTAGCACCTTTGGCTCATCTGTCTTTACCATTAATTGGTATGGGCGAAGTTTATTATAAAGGTCAGAAAGTAAAATCTGAACATGTTTTAAAAGAAATGGCTTGGAAACCTATTTGTTTAAAATCTAAAGAAGGTTTAGCATTACTTAATGGCACACAATTTATGAGTGCATATGCAATACATTCTTTATTCAAGTCATATAAACTATCTTATTTAGCTGATTTAATCAGCTCTATTTCACTTGAAGCATTTGATGGTAGAATAGAGCCATTTAATGAATTAATTCATCTTATACGTCCTCATAGAGGTCAGGCAGAGACTGCAAAAAATATTTCAGAATTTTTAGATGGTAGTTCTTTAATTAAACAGGAAAAAGTTAATGTACAAGACCCTTACTCTTTACGTTGTATACCGCAAGTACATGGAGCAACTAAAGATGCTTTAGAATATGCTAAAAATACTATTGTTACTGAAATTAATTCAGTTACTGATAATCCTAATGTCTTTGCTAAAGAAGGTAAAGTAATATCAGCAGGAAATTTTCATGGTCAGCCTCTAGCATTAGTAATGGATCATATGTCAATAGCATTATCCGAGTTAGGCAGTATTTCTGAACGAAGAATTTATCTTTTAGTATCTGGACAAAGAGGTTTGCCTCCTTACTTGACGCCTAATGTTGGTTTGAATTCGGGTTTTATGATACCACAGTATACGGCTGCAAGTATTGCTAGTCAAAACAAACAATTATGTACTCCTGCATCTGTAGATAGTATTGTGTCATCTAATGGTCAAGAAGATCATGTTAGTATGGGTGCAAATGCTGCTACAAAACTGTATGTAGTCACAGAAAATATTGAAAGAATATTAAGTATTGAGTTAATGACTTCCTCTCAAGCCTTGTCTTTCAGAACTAAAAAGTCTTCTGATTTTATAGAAAATTTTGTTAATAGTTTTAGACAAGAAGTTGCTGTTTTATCAAAAGATGTTTTATTGTATGATGAAATGAAGAAGTCGCAGCAATTTATTCAGAATTTATCTTTAGATGAAAGTTTAATATGCTAACACTTTCTACATATTAAAAGTCTTTTTTCTTCATTTATTAAAGTAGTGGCGAAAATATAATCATTCCCACCATCATTTAGAGCTAGTTTTTTGCGAATCTCATTTACTGAATTAGGGAAGTTTCTCTTAGAAATATTTGCTTTTTTACACTTAATGGCCATTTGAATTTCTTTTTTATTAAATCGGCATATTGTATTCAGTTCAAAACATCTTCCAGGAAATCCTTTTATATATCTATCTGAAGTGTAGAGATGACTGTTAGGGTGAAGTTTACTTAGCTTAAAAAATAAGGCAATAGACTTAAAAGCACCTGCTTTTAATATACTTGCATTGGGTTCGTAAATGTACTTTAAAGGTAATGATAGGTTTATTTTACAATTTTGTTCTTGCTCATTGTCAAATTCAAAAGTGAAGTCTTTTGCTAAATCTTTACAAATTATAGATGTTAGCTTTGTACTTGAATTAGCGTCAATGAGAAACAATAATTCTTTACATTCATTATTTAGTGATATTACATGTATTTCTTTGATGTTAGGCAATTGCTCTATGGCTAGTTTAATATCAAGCAATGGAGATACTTTAACTAAAATTTGCTTTCCTTTTTCTAAAAATAAGTTTAAGTTTTTTATGATATTTGGTTTGTACTCCTCAAGTTTTACGACTTTTGAATTATTTTCATTTCTTCTAGATGGATCAATGTAAATTAAGTCAAAGTTCTGTTTTGTATTCTTTAAAAATTCAATACCATCAATAAAATGAGATTCAACTTTTGCTTGTAAACACTCAAAGTTATGTTGTGCAATAAATTGTAATTCAAAATCCTTTTCGCAATGAATAGTATTTTTAAATGATTTACTGATAAAAAAACTGTCTATTCCTAAGCCGCCAGTTAAGTCAATAAAGGATTCGCCATTACAAATTTTAGACTTATATAAAGCAGTATGCTCAGATGAGCATTGTTCCATGCTAACTTGTTTGGGATAGATGAGATTTTTATAATTTTTAAAAGAGGGTATTTTTGTTTCAATAATTTGTCTAGCCTTGATTTGATTGGCTAATATTCTAATATCTAAATCTAGTTTTTGATTTAATGAAAAAAGAATTTTGTCAATAGGTTTCTTATAATTTTTTGTTATAAAATTTTGCCAGTACTCGTCGTTCAGAAAGTTATATTTATTTTTAATGTAAATAAACATTAAATGTTTTTAGTCAATTCTTGAACGAGTTTGAACTCAGATAGAAACTCTTTGGCAATAACTCTAAAAAGTGTGTATAATGGTATAGCTATAATCATTCCTAAAACACCCCATAATGTACCTGCTGAAATAACAATTATGAAAATTTCTAATGGGTGTGCCTTCACTGAATTTGAAAATATGAGTGGTTGTAGAACGAAATTATCAATTAATTGCATAATGGCAAATACAACACATATTTTTAGACTTAATGGAATTACTTGTGTATAAAAATCCAAATCTAAATTAGTTGAAATGCCAATAATAACACCAATTATAGCTCCAATCATCGGTCCTATATATGGAATAACATTTATAATACCGGCTAAAAATCCAATTAGAATAGCATTCTTAATACCTATAATAGAAAGTCCAGTACTAACAATAATAGTTATGATGCTTATTTGTAATATTATTCCAATAAAGTATCTACTTAATAAT
>MDTD01024027.1_pt1 | contig 12721 bp, 14 predicted proteins | sample 811221 | NCBI WGS metagenome assembly MDTD01 (sample SAMN05326646, study PRJNA326480) | marine metagenome | isolation source: seawater | place: Pacific Ocean: South West | collected 2011 | reverse complement strand
ACCAATTTCACCACGAGGGCATGAGTTATTTTCATGAGTATTTATGCTAATATTTATAATTGAACAAGATGAATAAGTAAATTTTTTTTTATTTATCTCCCTAGATCCAAGAATGATCTAAATTCTTTTATTTGATGTCACATAGGCAAAAAAATAAAAAGTTATTGCCAAAATGTATAAGAATTTAAATCCAAAATACATTGAATTATATTCAAGTAATCCACCAACAATAGCTCCAAGAATATTACATGAAAGAGCATTAGCAGTAGAGCCATAGGATAATAGCTCTTTAGAAAATGCTAGACCTGAAAAGAAAACTGGAAAAGTCAATATTATTGGAACTAAAAATTTTAAATATATTGTAGGATAATTATAAAAATCTATAAATGTTATTAAGTAGGTTGCAAAAAGTGAGACGATTAATAAAAAATAAATTTGATTTACACTAATTTTTACTTTTTTAATAATCATCAGATTAGCCAAATATGCCATTGATAAAATAGCCGTTATAACCACACTTACTACAACCCAGGTGCTTCCATAAATTTTAGCAAGCTCTGTTATTCCTTTGGTTTCCATTAACATAAACCCAACACCAAGAAAAAAACATGTGAAAGAGAATTTATTATAGTTCATTTTTGTCATCTTCTTTAAGAAAATTAAAGAAATGATGAAAATAACTGAAATTAAAACTGCATATGAAGTAGGATAAATTCTATATGACATATAAAAAAAAGGCCAATCATCAGTTGAAACATCTACCTGGTCGTAAAACTTTTTATCTTTAAACATCTTCGTTTCAACGTAATTTGTCTCTGACAAATCTAGCGATAGTTGTTTATCAGACACAGCAAATGCATATATTCCCTCAATAAATTTATTTTGTTTTGCTATACCTTCACTAGTCAAAATAATTGGATCGTTTTTAAAATTCATTTTTAACATTTTATAAATTTTATTTCCCATTTCTTCTGTAGAAATAGCAAAACTTAAGAATATCATCCCATCTTCATTTATTTTCTTTTTTGCCTCAAAAAAAGACTCAACAGTGTAAACATAACTATCTAACCTCACACCTCCTTTTGATGAAAGATTTGCATGTGAGTCGAGTAAACTATAGACAATCAAATCATATTTTTTTGTTGTCTCTTTTATAAAGTTTCGGGCATCATTTATAATTAAATTTACTCTTGAATTTAAATATGGTTTTTCTGGATGAAGCTTTACTCCAATGTCTGCAACAAGTGGATCAATTTCCACTGCCTCAATATTAGCGTCAGTATTTCTCAAGGCTGATGCAACATCATTTCCAGTACCACTACCAACAATTAAAATATTATTAAAAGTTTTTTTAGTTGAAACATATGGAATTATATAAAATTTATGCCAATGAGATTGTTCTCGAAAAAACTCTGTTGACAAGTCTAATGGTGTTTGTAACCAAATGTTATTTGATTGAACCACTACTGGTGTGGATGAGCTATTAGTGAATTTTATTGAGACATTTTGATAAGGTGAATGTAAATCCATTTTGTTTGGGTCGGAAAACGTATTAAGGCTCAAAATTAATATTACAAAAGTTATACAATTAAATTTAATATTTAACTTAAGATTATATTGAAAAAAAATTAATAAAGTGAATGAAATGATTAACCAAACTACTGGTCCAGTCCATAGAAACGATAATATTGTAAAAAGTACAATTCCAAATATTGCACCGATTAAATCATAACTATAAGCTTTTAAAGTATTGCAATTTAGCATCAACTTTGCAACTAAATGACCTAAAGGAATAAAAGCTAATGCATTTAACAAAAAAATAACTGATATAAAAAAATAGATTATAATTATATGTAAGGATCCAATTGCAATCGATTGTCCCATATTCCAAATTTCAGAAATTGGATTTTGAAAAAATAAAGTTACTGGTGTATCTTTTAATAAATACATAAAAGATACCTGAAGAGCTATTAGTGGAAAAGTCCAGTTTAATGAAAATAATTTAATTCTCGAAAAAGAATATCCTATTCCTAATCCTAAAAAACATGATAACAAACTTAAATTTTTAAAATACGCAAATAGTTGAAAATATGAAGAATGTATTCTTATAATTGATAATTCTATGAATAAGCCCAATCCTGCTGCTATTGCAATTAGAATATATATATCTTGTTTAAGATTTTTTGGATTAAATTCATCAACTTTAAAAAAATCATAAAATTTATTTGAAAAAATAATTTTTTTTGAATTTATTAAAAATAAACACATCAATACAAAAAAAAGAAAACCAAACATTACTTTAAAAAAATCAGTATCTAGAAGTAAAATTAAATCTGATATTCTCTCTGTTGATTCCGATTTAATAACTAGAGCAAGAATATCATCAAAACCGTTTTGATATAAATTTAAAAATGGAGTTCCATCACTAAAAAAATACCAACTAATAATAGATAATAAAAAAAATAAAATTAATAATATTGATGGTTGTTTCATTTTATTTTTATTAATCATTTTATGGTTCATATATTAAAAAAAATTTTATTCAAACAATTTGGTGAAAAATATAGTTTTATTTAAAAATATCAAAAACTTGCTTTTTGAATATTTTTTCTTCTTCTTGTAACTTTTTTCTGTAATTTTCAAAACAATCAAAATTATTTTCAAAATTTTTGAATATATCCACAACTTTATTTTTGATAATTTTTAAATTTTCTCTTTTTTCCTCAAATTTAAATTCTTCATCAATAGGCACTGCATCTTGATAATAAGCGCTTCCTTCTTTATTTGTAATAATACAATTTTTCAATATAGCGGCTTCTCTAGGAAGATGATCTACACCTGGATGAAAACCAAAATCCATATAAATTTTACTTTGCGACAAAATTTTTATCAATTCATTTGTGCTGTAACCTCTAAGAGGAATAAATTCTATATTTGAATTCATCTTAATTATTCTGTCCATAAAAATGGAGCTTTTTACCGGATTATAACAAATAATATCTTTCTTATCTTTAATAGATATCTTTTTTGATGCTTCAAAAAATTCATTAGATATAAAATCACAAAGTAAGTGAGAATCAATTTTTTTTTTTTTTAATACATTCTTTTGATAAAATGATTGAGATAAATTCAGATTGATATTCTTTATTTTAAATATATTTATAAAAGGAAATTTCAAATAAATAAATCTTAAGTACTTTGAAATAACTAAGTTTCCAAAATAAAAATTGGAAAATCGATTAAACAGATTAATAAGATTAAATGGTAGTTTGATTATTGATCTTAATATTTTTGGAAAAATGAAATTAAAATTTGAAAGGAAAAAATAATCAAGACTTAACCACCAAACAACTTTTTGAATTTTTTTATATTTTTTCGATATTTCAATGTTACTGCTAATTTCTCCAATAATTAAAACATTTTTTTTGTCATCAATTATATGATTCGAGTATGGAATTTCATAAATTTTATAATTTGGATGGATTGGATTTTCTATATCATCTGGAAAATAATACATAAAAACTTTTTTTCCCAAATTTTTTAACTCAAACCCTAGTTGATGTAAGTCTTTAGGTCCCCCAGTATGAGTGTTGGCTGGCACAACTAAATAAAAAATTGTTTCATCTGAAATTTCTAAACTCATTTGATTTTTTAATTTAAAATTAAAGCTTTTTTCAAATATCCTATATCTAATTTACAATCTTTATATCCTCTTTTAATAACATTTAGATATCTTTCTGTGGGATACCTAAATGCAGTTTTTCTTGTCATGGTATAAGTCATGACTTTTTTTCCATAATAATAAAAATAATACTTCTTATAAAGAATTGGAAAATCCTCATAAACATCTAGTTTTTTTTCGTCACTTTTTGATATTTCAAATAAAGCACCTGGAACTATTGAATTCTTTTTAGGTTCTATATCGGCGGCTCTATATTTGCTTCTAAAAGTTAATTTAAAATCTTTTAAGTTTATTTTTTTTAAGAAAATACTATCTTTGCATCTACGCTTCATTTGAAAATGATGAAGATTACTACCGTAAGCAAAATAAAACATTTATCTTTCTACAACTTCTATTTTTTTTTCATTAACAAATTTTAAAATTTGAGAATTACAAGTATCAATTTTTGATTGATTATCAGAACGAATAACTATGGAGACACCCAACTTACCAGAATGAAAAAAAGGATAACTTCCTATTTCAACATCTTTATTTTGATCTTGAACTTTAGACAATGAGTTGGCAATTTCACTTTCGACTGTTCTCAAGCTAATTGTATGACTTAAAATTGGTTTTCCACCTACAATTTTGTTTTTTAAGCCACCAAGCATTGATTTTAAAATTGACGGAACTCCTGGCAAACAAAATACATTATCTACCATAAAGCCTGGTGCACCACTTGTAGGATTTAATATTAATTCAGCACCACTTGGCATCCACACCATTTTTTGTCTGCCTTCATTAAATTCTCCAGGCTTGTAATATGACTCGAGAATTTTAAAAGCTTCATTATGTATTTCATACTTTATTCCAAAAGCTTTTGCTACAGATTGGGCAGTAATATCATCATGAGTAGGTCCGATACCCCCGGTCGTAAAGACATAATCATTTTCAGATCTCAAAATATTTAATGTATCTATAATTTTATTTTCTAAATCAGGAACTACTCTTACTTCGTTTACTTTTACACCAATTGAATTTAACCAATTGGCTAATGTACTGGTATTCGTATCTTGAGTTCTTCCTGAAAGAATTTCATTTCCAATAATTAATATCGCGGCATTTACTTTTGTGTTTTTTGTCATTTTATATGTATAATTTGATTATGGAATTTACCAAGTCTTTAATAAAAGGCAAATTAATCAAAAGATATAAGCGTTTTTTTGTGGATGTAAAATTAAATAAAGAGATAGTCACTGCTCATTGTCCAAATACCGGATCAATGAAAGGTCTTCTGGATAAAGGAAATGATGTTTTTCTTTTTAAACACGATGATCCTAAAAGAAAATTAAAGTATGGGCTTGAAATAATTAAGGCTCAAAATAATCTTGTTGGTGTTAACACACATAAAGCCAATAAAATTGTTAATCATGGATTAGTTAATAATCTAATAAATGAGTTAAAAAATAATGATAAGATTAAACCTGAGGTTTTTTTTAATAAAGAAACTAGATTTGATTTTTTATTAGAAAAAAACAAAAAGAAAAGCTTTTTAGAGGTTAAAAATGTTACACTCTTTAGAAATGATAAAATTGCTGAATTTCCAGATGCAATAACATCAAGAGGATCTAAACATTTACTTACTCTTATTGATGCCATAAAAAAGGGTTATAAGTCTTACTTAATTTTTTTAGTTCAAATTGAAAATATGGAGTATTTTAAAATAGCTAAAGATATTGATATCAAATACTATGAAAATTATTTAATTGCAAAAAAAGCTGGAGTAAATTTTCTAGCTTATAGATGCAAATTAAGTTCAAAAAAAATTTATATAGAGAAAAAAATTAAAATTATAAATGAGTGAATACAAAGAAAAGTTTAAAAAAATGAGAATTGCAGGAAATCTTGCTGCTAGAACTTTAGATATGCTCACTGAAAATATAAAAGAAGGTATATCTACAGAGGATATTGATAAACTTGGATATGAATTTATAAGAGATAACGGTGGTTATTCTGCTCCATTATATTATAGAGGTTTTAAAAAATCTTTATGTACTTCACTTAACCACGTTATTTGTCATGGCATTCCATCAAAAGATAGAATTTTACAAGATGGTGATGCAGTGAATGTTGACATAACTGCTATTGTTGATGAGCATTATGGTGATACTAGTAGAATGTTTTGTATTGGCAAAACATCGATAAAATTGAATAACCTTATTGATACTACCTATGAGTCTATGATGAAAGCAATCAAAATTCTCAGACCTGGTATTAAATTAGGTGATATTGGACATGAGATTCAGTCTTTTGTGGAAAAAAAAGGATTCTCGGTTGTAAGAGACTTTTGCGGTCATGGTATAAGTACTACATTTCATGAGCCACCAAATATTTTACATTATGGAAATAAAAATACAGGCATGGAATTAAAACCAGGGATGACCTTTACAATTGAGCCAATGATAAATGCCGGAAAATTTGCAACTAAAATGCTTGATGATGGATGGACAGCTGTAACAAAAGATAAATCTTTATCCGCACAATTTGAGCATACTATTGGGATAACAGAAAATGGTTATGAAATCTTTACAGAATCTGTTAAAGGTTATTCAAAGCCTCCATATAATTAATGATAAAAAGATACTCGAGAAAAGAACTCACTGATATTTGGTCAGAAGAAAATAAATATAAAATCTGGTTAGATGTTGAAGTTGCAGCAGCACAAGCAATGGAAAAGCTTGGTCAAATCCCCAAAGGGGTATCATCCGTTGTAAAAAAAAAAGCTAGAATTAATGTAAAAAGAATTCATCAAATAGAAAGCCAAGTTAAGCACGATGTAATTGCTTTTTTAACTTCAGTCACAGAAAAAGCAGGATTAAAAGCTAGATACTTACATCAGGGAATGACTTCATCAGATGTGTTGGACACAAGTTTCAATATTCAACTAGTTCAGTCAGGAAAAATTATTCTAAAAGATATAGATCAAATCCTTAAAGTACTTCAAAAACAGGCAAAAAAATATAAGTTCACTCCTTGCATGGGAAGAAGTCATGGAATACATGCAGAACCAATTACTTTTGGATTAAAATTGGCATCTTTCTATGAGGAATTTAAAAGAAATAGAAAAAGGTTAGTTGATGCAATTAATGAGGTTTCCACTTGTGCAATTTCAGGTGCAGTAGGAACTTTTGCAAATATAAATCCAAATGTTGAAAAACATGTTGCGAAAAAACTAGGTTTAAAAGTTGAGCCTATTTCAACACAAATTATTCCTCGTGATAGACATGCTTTTTATTTTTCTATATTGGGAATTATTGCAGGCTCTGTAGAAAGAATTGCTATTGAGATAAGACATCTTCAAAGAACAGAAGTTTATGAATTACAAGAATATTTTTCAAAAAATCAAAAAGGTTCATCAGCAATGCCACACAAAAAAAATCCAATTTTAAGTGAAAATTTAACTGGTCTTGCAAGAATGGTTAGAAGTGCAGTCACCCCTGCTTTAGAAAATATAGCTTTATGGCATGAAAGGGATATTTCTCATTCAAGTGTTGAAAGAAATATTGGACCTGATGCAAATATAACAATAGATTTTGCATTGGTGAGATTAACAAATATTTTAGACAATATGATTGTTTATCCAAACAAGATGCTAGAGAATTTAAATATTACGAAAGGATTAATTTTCTCTCAAGAGTTGATGCTTGAATTAACAAAAACTGGATTAAGTAGAGAAAAATCTTATAAAATGGTTCAAAGTTACGCAAAGAAATGTTTTGCTGAAAATTTAGATTTGTTTAATGTTATCCAGTCTGACAAATACATAATGAACAAGATTTCATCAAAAAAATTAAGAGCTATTTTTAGTTATTCTAAACATTTTAAAAATGTAAATCTGATATTTAGAAGAGTTTTTAAATAATAATGAAAAAAGGCAAAAAACTTTACGAAGGAAAAGCAAAAATTATTTACGCAACATCCGATAAAAATTTAGTAATTCAATATTTTAAAGATGATGCAACTGCGTTTAACAATCAAAAAAAAAGTACAATTGAAGGTAAGGGAGTATTAAATAATAGAATTTCTGAGCATATACTTTCAAACTTGTCTCAAATAGGAATTAAAAATCATTTAGTCAAAAGACTTAACATGAGAGAACAGCTCGTAAAATATGTTGAAATTATACCTATAGAATTTATTGTGAGAAACATTGCAACAGGCTCATTAACTAAACGATTAGGAATTGAGGATGGGAGTATATTAGAGAGACCTCTCATAGAATATTGTCTTAAAGATGATAAGCTTGGTGACCCGATTATAAGCAGAGAACATATATTAACTTTTAATTGGCTTAATAATGAGCAATTAAAATTAATTGATGAAAATTTAAAACGTTTAAATGATTTTCTTTTAGGTTTGTTTAGAGGAGTTGGTATCAAACTGGTTGATTTTAAAGTTGAATTTGGTTTTACTTATGAAAGTAGTAAGAATGAAATAATTTTAGCAGATGAAATAAGTCCTGATACTTGTAGATTGTGGGACTCAATTACTGAAAAAAAACTTGATAAAGATAGGTTTAGAAAAAATTTAGGAGATTTAATTCCAGCTTACACTGAAGTTGCTAAAAGATTGGGTATACTTCATGAGCAAACAAATGTTACAGCTGTAAATGTTACAAAATTATCTTCGGTAAAAAAGAAAAATAAATGAAAATTTCAGCAATTATAACTCTGAAAAGAGATGTGCTAGATCCTCAAGGTAAAGTTATTCATCAGACACTAGATGGTATGGGATTTAAAGATATAAATGAAGTTAGACAAGGAAAATACTTTGAAATTGATGTTAAAGAAAATGATCCAAAAAAAGCTAAAACAATTGTGGAAGATATGTGCAAAAAACTTTTAGCTAATCTTGTTATAGAAAATTATCAAATTATTGAGACACAATAATTAATGAAATCCACTGTAATAACCTTTCCTGGTTCAAACTGTGATAGAGACATGGATGTTGCTCTTAAAAAATTTGGTTTTCAAAATAAAATGGTTTGGCACGATGATAATGAATTACCTAAAAGTGACTTAGTCGTATTGCCAGGTGGCTTCTCTTATGGTGATTATCTAAGATGTGGAAGTATGGCTTCAAAATCTAAAATAATGCAATCTGTAATAAATTTTGCAAAATCAGGTGGTATGGTTATGGGAATCTGTAATGGATTTCAAATATTAGTTGAAACAGGTTTATTACCTGGAGTTTTATTAAGAAATAAATATTTGGAATTTATTTGTAAAAATATTTTTATAAAAATAGAAAATAAAGATAATTCTTATTTTAAAAATCTTGATAAAGATATTTTTGAATTTCATATAGCACATAATGAAGGAAATTATTTTTGTACAAAAGATCAACTTAAGGAAATTGAAGATAACAGCCAAGTTGCTATTTATTATTGCGATAATAAGGGCCTTATAGATGATCAATCTAATCCAAATGGTTCAATAAACAATATTGCAGGAATTTTTAATAAAGAAAAAAATGTTTTGGGAATGATGCCACATCCAGAAAGAATGATTGATCCAAGTCTATCTGGAGAAGATGGATCTTTATTTTTTAAAAACTTAATAAATAATATTAGATAATGTTAGTTAATGAAAAAGTTGCTATAGAGCATGGTCTTAAAGCAGATGAATTTAAAAAGATAATTGAGCTTTTAAATAGAACACCAAATTTAACTGAACTTGGTATTTTTTCAGCAATGTGGAATGAACATTGTTCTTATAAATCCTCTCGACTTCATTTAAAAAATCTACCCACATCTGGAAAAAAAGTCATTCAAGGACCAGGAGAAAATGCTGGAGTAATAGATATTGAAGATGGAGATGCAATAGTATTTAAAATTGAAAGCCACAACCACCCTTCTTTTATTGAGCCTTATCAGGGTGCAGCTACTGGGGTTGGCGGTATCATGCGTGATGTTTTTACTATGGGAGCTAGACCAATCGCCAATTTAAATTCAATCCATTTTGGATCTCCGCAACATAAAAAAACAAAAAATCTTTTAAGAGGGGTTGTTCATGGAATTGGTGGTTATGGAAATTGTATGGGTGTTCCAACAGTTGCTGGTCAAACATCTTTCGATAGTTCTTATAACGGAAATATTTTAGTTAATGCTATGACCCTAGGACTTGTAAAAAGAAATAAAATATTTTATTCAAAAGCAGCGGGAATAGACAAGCCAGTTATTTATGTTGGATCTAAAACTGGTAGAGATGGTATTCATGGTGCAAGTATGGCTTCAGCTAGTTTTGATGAAAAAATTGAGGAAAAAAAACCTACAGTGCAAGTTGGTGATCCATTTACTGAAAAACTTTTACTAGAAGCTTGTTTAGAACTTATGGCAGGTGATTCTATAATTGCAATCCAAGATATGGGGGCTGCCGGTCTTACATCCTCAAGTATTGAGATGGCTTCAAAAGGTGGTTTAGGAATAGAAATAGATTTAAATAAAGTCCCTTGCAGAGAAACAAAAATGACTCCTTATGAAATTATGCTTTCAGAGAGTCAAGAAAGAATGTTGATAGTTTTAGAAAATGGAAAAGAAAAAATTGCAAAAAAAATATTTGATAAATGGAATTTAGATTTTGCTGTAATTGGAAAAACTACAAACTCTAAGAATATTGAATTATTTTTTGATAATAAACAAGTTGCAAATATACCCGTAAACATATTAGTTGAAAATTCTCCCATGTATGATCGAAAATGGAAAAAAGCTAAATTACCAAAAAAAAATAAAATAAAAAAAGAAACTTATAGTAAAATAAAAATAAAAGATGTTTTAAAGAAAATTTTATCAAATCCAAATATTTGTAGCAAAGAGTGGATTTGGCAACAGTATGATCATACAGTTATGGGAGATACTATCCAAAAACCTGGGGGTGACTCTGGAGTAGTTAGAGTGCATGGGACAAACAAAGCTGTCGCCGCATCAGTTGATTCTTCAGCTGTTTATTGTTGGGCACATCCACTGACTGGTGGTAAACAGGTTGTGGCTGAAAGTTGGAGAAATTTAATTTCTGTTGGAGCATCACCGATAGCCATTACGAATTGTCTTAATTTTGGGAGTCCAGAGAATGAGGATAGTATGGGTGAATTCGTAGAATGTGTTCAAGGAATTGGTGAAGCAAGTAAGTATTTAGATTTTCCAGTGGTGTCAGGAAATGTATCTTTTTATAATCAAACAAAAGAGGTTGGAATTAAGCCCACCCCTTCAATTGGTGGGGTAGGATTAATTAAAGATTATAAAAAGATGGTAACAATGGATCTTAAGGAAAAAGATAATTTAGTTTTGATTATAGGAAAAACTGAAGGCCATATTGATCAAAGCTTATTTGCAAGAACAATATTAGACGAAAAAAATGGTCCCCCTCCTGAAGTCAATTTATTCAATGAAAAAAATAATGGTGAGTCTTTACTTAATTTAATTGAAAAAGATTACATTAAAAGTGCTCATGATGTTTCATTGGGAGGGATTATTACTGCTATAAGTAAAATGTGTATTAAAGGGAATAAAGGTTTTAAATTTAATGATTCCAAAAATTCAATTAATGAAATTGTGTACTTATTTGCTGAAGATCAAGGCAGATATATTGTTGAAATCAACCCAAAAAATTTAAAAGAAGTGATCAGTATATTAAATAAAAATTCAGTTCATCATGAGGAATTGGGTGTTATTATTGAAAAAGATATGATTATCAACAAAAAGACAAAAGTTACAATTGACGAACTGAGATCTTATAATACAAACTGGTTAAAAGAATATATGAGTTAATTATGGCGATGGATTTAAAAGAAATAGAAAAATACATTAAAGAAGCATTACCTGATGCTTTAATTGAAATTCAAGATTTAGCAGGTGATGGAAATCATTATTCTGCAACTGTTACCTCTTCTCAATTTTCGGGTAAAAGTAAAATTGAACAACACAAAATGGTTTATAATTCTCTAAAAGGAAAAATGGGAAATGAACTTCACGCTTTAGCAATTAAAACAAAGGAACAATAATGGATGATCAAACAAAAAATTTAATTCAAAGTCATATTAATGATAACGAAGTATGTTTGTTTATGAAGGGCACACCAGATGCACCACAATGTGGATTTTCAATGGCTGTATCAAATATGCTTAAGATTCTAGAAGTAAATTACAAAGGAATAAATGTTTTAGAAGATCAATCAATCAGAGAAGGTATAAAAATTTTTAGTGATTGGCCAACTATACCTCAACTTTACATAAAAAAAGAATTTATTGGTGGATGTGATATTGTCAAAGAAATGTATGAGAGCGGTGAATTAAAAAAAGTTTTTGATAATAAAGGGATTAATTATAAAAAATAATTTTATCTAGAATAATACTCAATTACTAGATTTGGCTCCATAACTATTGGATAAGGAACTTCCTCTAATTTAGGTACTCTTACAAATTTAAATTTTTTATTTTTTTCATCCATTTGAATATATTCAGGGGCTTCCCTTTCTTTATTAGCAAGAGCTATATCAATTATCGCTAACTGCTTAGATTTATCTCTAATTTCAATTGTATCTTCTTCTTTAACTGAGTAGCTGCCAATGTTAACTTTCTTGCCATTAACTTTCACATGTCCATGGTTGATCAACTGTCTTGCTGAAAAGATTGTAGTAGCAAATTTTGCTCTGTAAATTACAGAATCTAATCTTCTCTCTAGTAATCCAATCAAATTTTCTCCTGTATCACCTTTTAACATACTAGCTTTTCTATAAATATTTCTGAACTGTCTTTCGTTTATATTTCCATAATAAGCTTTTAATTTTTGTTTTGCTTGTAACTGAATACCATAATCTGATGGTTTTGATGTTTTTGTTTGACCGTGCTGACCTGGTCCGTAAGCTCTAGTATTAAAAGGACTTTTTGGTCTACCCCAAAGGTTAACTTTAAGTCTTCTATCCACTTTATGTTTAGAGTTTAATCTTTTTGTCATTTAATAGAGGGCTTTATAAACTTACTCATTATTTTGTCAATCAACGTTTT
>MDTD01195677.1_pt1 | contig 12724 bp, 16 predicted proteins | sample 811221 | NCBI WGS metagenome assembly MDTD01 (sample SAMN05326646, study PRJNA326480) | marine metagenome | isolation source: seawater | place: Pacific Ocean: South West | collected 2011 | reverse complement strand
TCATTATTAAAGTTTGTCATGTTTGAACACCAAGATGCATTTTCAGGAGCATCAGTTAATTTATCAATTTTAATAATATAACCTCCTGACAAATCTTCAAAATCAAATGCTTTGATATTAACTCTGTTTTTATCTCTTTTTATTTTTTCTATTAATAGATAAGTACCCTTATATTCGTCATTTATAAATAACTCACAATACTCTGACCTTGGGGCATAATGCCCCATTTGATTTGATAAATAATAAGTTAGATTATTTCTAATCAATGTTTTATCAGAGTATGGGCCATATAAAATCCAGTCATTTTCTTCTGGCATTCCTAGTAAAGATACATTGTTATTATCACCATTTGTTGTTTGAGTTTCTAAACTATAAGATTTTTTTGGAAAAAATTGTTGTGAAGAACTTCCTCTTAGTTCTATACTAATTTTTCCATCGTACTCATTAAATGTATCAGTAAGCTTATTTAAATTTTTATTATTTATTATTCCCATATCACACGAAATCCTATCCTCATCTAATATCTCATTTCCGTTTGTATTAATAAAAACAATGGGTAAAGTAGATTCAAAATTTTGTGCAAAAAGAAATTCGGTTGCAAATAATATGAATAATATTAATTTCATTAAATACAGTAAGTATATTTTATTTATTTTTTAATTCAGGATCATTATCTAAATCTCTTTGTTGCGCATTATTTGATTTGATGATGATAGTAAATAATGTAAATACATAAGAACAAAAAATAACAAAACCAATAATAAAAATTGTTATATTATCTACCATCATTAATTTTTTGTTTCATTTTTATAATCATTCACTCTTTGTCTTATTACAACAGAAAGTATTAAAATAGATGGCACCCAAATACCAACAAATATACCCTCAAGTTGATAACCCGAAAACCATAGTGAAACAGAGTATAAAAAGGATAAGAATGCTAAAATGACAGGATAAAAAACTTGCCATATTAATATAATTTTCTTCATAGCTTTTTTCACAAATATAATTTATATTTTTTTATTAGACTTCATTAAAACTGGAAGGTATATTAAATCAAAAAAAACAGCAATTATAGCAGCTATTATGGTTATTACTGCTAGCTGAGAAACTGATTTAAATTCAGAGAAAATAAGTGGAAATAAACAAAATATAACTACTAAAGTTGTTTTCACAATTGCCCTTCCAGTTGTTCTAATAATGTCATTAATTATTTTTGAGTTATTAGTAGCTTTATTTCGAATGTAAGCACTTATAATATGAATTGAGTCGTCAACTATAAGCCCAAAAACTATTGTAAATATAAATGCATTAGATAAACTGAAATAAAAGTTGAAAAATTGTAGAAAAACTAATGTTAGTATAATCGGTACAATATTTGGAATAATTGCAATAAAAATAAACTTTGGATTAAATTTAGTTAATACAAAAAATATTACTCCAATTGAACATATTGCTATCACTAAACCAAGTATTAATTGCTTTGTCAAGCTTTCCGAAACATTATCAAATAAATAACCTACTCCTCCAACTTGGATTTCTAATGAAGATTCAAAATCATTTAACATAGATTCAATTATATTTTTAGTTTTTTTTGATCCCAAATCAGGCATTCTACATAAAAACAGATAATCTGAGTCTAAATTTTTAAAAACTGGTAATGTATTTGAAAGAAGTTTATTTGAAAATTTTGTGTTAGAAAAGTCCACTGTTAGGTTATTTAATGACAATGTTCTTTCAAAATTTTGTAAAGCAAGATTATCTTTACTAATGTTATTCACCTTAAAATAAATTGATTTAATTCCGCCAAAATTTTTATCAAAAAAACTTACTTGTTTATACATTTTTGATTTTGTATTTACTTCGTCGGTTAAATAATTATCAATATTAATATTTAATAAATTATACAAACCACATAAAATAAATATTATCATTAATAAATGAAAAAATTTACTTTTTCTTTTTAAGCTAAATTGAATTATTGAATCAGTTAGAGATTTAAAGTATTTAGACTGCTTAGTAAAATGAAATTCATAGTCTATTGCAATGGCATATACGATAGTTACAACAATTAATGTGATTAAAATTCCAAAAGAAGTAATCAAACCAAATCTTGCTACTGGAATTATATCATTAATTAAAAATGTTAAAAAACTAATGGAGGTTGTAAAAGATGTTAAAAAAATAGCAACTCCAATTTTACTCAACCTATCCTTAAAAAATAAAAATTTATCATTCATAATTTTTTTTTGATTTGTTGTGTAATGCATGGCATCAGAAATGCAAACAATAAATAGAATGGCCGGAGTAATAATCATTATCATTTCAATTCCTCCGTATAAAACAACTGATAAAGAAAGTGTAATAATTATACTAAAAATCACACTTAATATTATCATCAAAATGAGTTTAATATTAGTAGTTAAAAGAAATAGTAATACAAAACATAGTATCGCGCTTAATGATGTAAGTACAATAAATTCATTTATTACATTTTTTTGCATGTATAACTCACTAGGGATCCTTCCTGAAACAAAATTTTCATGTTTCAAATCACCTATGCTGATTTCAAATAATTCATCGACTAATTTTTTTGTAGACTCCCTTTTTAATAACTCATTAACTTCAATTAAAAAAAATATTTTTGACCTATCATCGTTGATAAAGTTACTTTTGTATTTTTCTAACTCATCTAAAGATTTTTCATATTTATTTAAATTTTCAAGATTCAATGCTTTAACCGGTATCGGTAAGAATCCTTTATTAATAACTCTTCTTTCATTGATAATGCTTTCAACTCTTTTGACATCATTCTTCTCAACTAGAGATTGATGAAATTCTTGAATTTTTAAAAACCCATCATAACTCAACGAACTATTAAATTCGAATCCTACAAAAATTAGATTTTCATCATTTAATAATTTAGCATACTCAACTTCCTTTGAAATATCATTAATAATTCTTTCGGTATCAAAAAAGATTTTAGAACTAAAAATTTTAACTAACGAAAAAATGAAAATAATCGCAACTAATACAAATATTTTTAACTTATTCTTCCAAAGAAAATACATGTGGACATATTATTATTATATCTTGTGATGTTTTATTTATATCACTTTATATAACAAAATTTACTTTATTTAATATTATCTATTTCACTAAGAATATCACTTGCTTCTTTTTCAAGCCTATCGCTTTCCTTTCTATTAGTTTTTGAAAGCTTAAACGCTTGTTCTTTTTTTTTATAATACATATCAGTGAGTTTTTCTTTTTTAGTTTTTGTTTTGAAAAATCCAAACATATATTGCAACTTTTTTAAAAATTAAAAATTTTGTAAAAACAGTTATAAATTTAATTAAAACCCATAACCTAATGTAACTTGTATATTTGGGAGGGCGTTTGAAAAATAAAAGCTATCTTTTATTTCGTCATTATACTCCCCGTCAGGGTGTGATCCAGGTCCAATTATTGATGGACCAGATGTATATAACATTCCTAAATCAAATGAAAAGTTAAAGCCTTTAACAGGACCTGAACCGAAAGTCCAACCAACATATCCAACTGGATTTTCCAAGTAATGTGCAGTGTATATATCACTATCATCATTTGAAACTTCAATTGTGTTCTCAATATAGCCAACACCAAAACCTGTAACAAAACCTACCCATTTTGCATTATTAAATGGTCTGTGTTGTAAAAAAATACCCATCCAACCACTACTAGATTTTAATGTAAAATCATCATCTATTTCAAGATCACTTGCAAAACTACTTAAGTCGGTTTCCAATAACCCGCCAACCGCTACATTAATGGAAGTTTTTTCTGATTTATGATAAGTATAATTTAAAGACCCCCCAAACGGGCTAATACCGAGAGAAAGAGAGTAATTAGCTTGCTCTTGAGCAAAAGAATTCATTGATATAAACATACAAATTAGTATTAAGGAAGATATTTTTTTCATTTTTATTTATTTTTTTTAATTATTTTTTTTGTTTTATTAATTAGAAAATGATACTTCATTTTCTTGAATCTTATATTTTTTTACTAAACTTTTATAAATTTTATTAAGATTATCTTTTTTTGCTTTCGGTGAGTCAAATAAATGGCCAACTTCTGAAGTTCCATGTATTTTTGCCATCGTTTGAAGCAAACTCTTACATATTTCTATTGCTTTTTTTCTATTCATAAATTTATTATTTGAATTATTTACTTTTTAAAATAAATTAATAAGACATTGTAATATTCAAATCAAAATCATCGTAAATTAAGTTGTCACCTAAATTGCTAAAAAAAGTTCCTGAACCATACCTTACATTAAATTCTGATCTGTCTAATGTTAATTTTGCTGTTGCTAAACCATCTTTTAATTCTGCTGTAAAATCTATGTCTTTTGTAATACCCTTTATTGTTATTTCAGCGTTTATTTTATATTCATTATTTCCCATATATTTACATTTCATTAGTTCGATTGATGAAATTGGAAACTTTTTTGTGTCAAAGAAGTCCGAGGAATTTAAATGATCTTCTAAATTATTTTTATAAGATCCACTCAAATCTGTGCAAGTTATTGAGCCCATATCAATTTCAATCTGACCTGACACCAACTTTTCATCTTCAAAATGTAAATGACCAGTCTTAATAACTATATTTCCTTCGTGTTCTCCCCCAACCTTTGAGGCCCTCCATGTAACTTTACTTTGCTTTGAGACAACGTCTTTTTTTAGTGATTTTTCATTATGAGAATGAGTATTTTTTTTGTTCGCTCTACAACCACATGTACCACACGCTAGAGATGTTGAAAAAGTTAAAAAGGTTACCAAAAATGTTATTTTAAAAATTATTTTTTTCATAGTTTTGTATAGTTTTTGTTAAACAAAGTTATACAAAATTTATTATTATGTCCAAATTAAAATTTAAATATTGAAAAAAAAAAGCTGATTTTATGATATAAAAATGAAAAAAAAAATAAATATAGTATGGTTAAAGCGGGATTTAAGACTTCAAGATCATATAGCACTTTATCACGCTGAAAGTTCACAAATGGATTATGTGATAATATATATTTTTGATCCTATCATAATAAATTATGGAGACTTAAGTCTTATTCATCATCAATTTGTATATGAATCTATTTGTAAAATGAATTTAGAGTTAAAAAAATTCAACAGACAAGTGTTGATTTTCTATGGTAATTCTATTGACGTATTTAAATTTATTTTAAAAAAATATGAATTAAAAAATATTTTCTCTCACCAAGAGACTGGTATAAAAATAACATGGAAAAGAGATAAATCAATAAAAAATTTTTGTGTAAATAAAAAGATAAAATGGTTAGAGTTTGAAACACAAGGTGTTTTTAGGGGAATAAAAAATCGCTCAAATTGGGATCAAAAATGGTACTCGTATGTAAATGACAATATTATTAATAATGAATTTTCTAAATCTCAATTAAAAATTAATATCGATAAATTTAATTTACCACTTGAATTTCAAACTAAACTTTTACAAAAATCATCTTTTTTACAGAAAGCTGGAGAAAAAGAAGCATTAAAAACCTTAAGCTCTTTTATAAATAAAAGAATACCTTTTTATAGTAAAAATATTTCTAATCCACTTAAAAGTAGAATTTCCTGCAGTAGACTTTCTACTTATCTATCATGGGGGAATATTAGCATTCGCCAAATTTACAAATTTACAAACCAACATAGAGATAAAATAAAAAACAAACGATCACTAAATGCATTCTTAGCTCGTTTAAAATGGAGGTCACATTTTATTCAAAAATTTGAATCGAACTGTTATTATGAAACAGATTTTATAAATAAGGGTTACCAAAAAATTATCTTTGACACTGATGATAAATTATTAGAAAAATGGAAAAAAGGAAAAACAGGTTATCCATTAGTTGATGCAAATATGAGGTGTTTGAAAAAAACTGGTTGGATTAATTTTAGAATGAGAGCTATGATCGTATCATTTTTATGTCATCATTTAAACCAAGACTGGAGAAATGGAATATATCATTTATCTAAACTGTTTTTAGATTATGAACCTGGTATTCATTACACCCAATTTCAAATGCAAGCTGGGATAACTGGTTTTAACACTATTCGTATTTATAACCCAGTTAAACAATCTATTGAACATGATGCTGAAGGAGACTTTATCAAAAAATGGGTACCCGAACTAAAAAATTTAGAACCAATAAACATTCATCGACCATGGCTGTTAAAATCTACAATATTTAATAATGACATCGGCCTTCATAAATATCCAAATCCTATTGTAGAACCATTAATTGCTGTGAAAAAAAGTAGAAATCAATTATGGTATTTTAAAAAAACCAAAGAGGTGATAAAAGAATCAAAAAAACTTATAGAATTACATGTTAGGCCAAAGAAGAAAAAATAATACATTGAGTTTTTTTATTTAATTAAATTTTTTGAAATGAGATAATGAATAGAAAATTGCAGTATAGTAAAATCTTTCAATTTTCTATTAGAAAAATAGCTATTTGAACTAAAATCTGATAGAATAACAGAAAAATTACAAGAAAAATTGTTACTAATATCATAATTATAATCCATACCTATAAAATATGATTCATCAAAATGATCGAATTGTCCCAAACCAATTTCACTTTTATCAAATACATACACCCCTAACATTCCTAAACTTAAATGAATAGAATGATTCCCTGAATAAAATCCTGGTTTTATTCCAATTCCTATATTTTGATGTAACTCAAATCTTGAATCTAGTGTTCTTCCTAATACAACTTCCTGATTTAAATAAAAACATTCTATTGTAGCCATAAAATTATTTGAAATATAAACGTTATTTCCATAATACAACCCAAAATCTGAGTTTTGTTTTTCAATGTAATTTTCTGAGTTTTTTATTTTTGCTAATGTAGTTATTGAGCCAAATCCTAAATAAAATGAATTTTGACTTAAGCAAAAAAAGGGAATTATTAAAAAAAGAAATTGTTGTTTAATCATTAATAATATAAACTACCTCTCTTCGATTATTTTTATAAGTAATAATAAAAATTTTTTCTGACTGCAGATTATTTATTTTTTGGCCTGAGAGATTAGTTATAAATTTAATTTGTGACGCATCATTTAAGTTTTCACTTAAGTTAATTTGAGGACTAGCAACAGCCCTCCAAGTAACAGTGTCTACAAACGTTCCATGATTGGCGCTTATTTCCATTTTTAACAAACCCTCACCCGGAACATTGTTTGGATAAAAATGAGCATTTAAATATATAGTTGAGTCTGAAGGAAATGAAATGGGGTCAATACTATAAGTATTTAAAGGATTACAAGTAGGAAAACAATTTTGAAAATCCCATCCTTCAGGTAAAGAGTCAGTTATTATTTCATAAGTAATTATTGTTTCTTCTAAAGTATTTAAAAATGTGTTTTCACTAAATTCTCCTTCAGTAGAGCTAGAATATAATTCTATGTAATCATTATCAATTGTAAAAACTTGAGCAAGGCTAATCAAAGGAAATAGAATTAATAAATAAAGTTTTATTTTAAATAAATTAGACATTTTCATATAAATGTACTTTCATTTTTCAACTACTGTTATTGTACCAACCATTCCACTTTGAGCATGGCCACCAACTGAACAATCATAATTATATAACCCTGGAATATCAAATATATGAGTGTATATAACCGCACCAACCTCGGATGTGATTGGAGAATTAAACGTTTCTGGATTTTCAAATGGTGTATTTGTTAGTGAGTTTATTTCACCATTTACATCATGAAAACCGCCATCGTTAATCCACCTAACCTGATCTCCTTGATTAATTGTAATATTTGGTGGGTCATAATAAAAATTCCCCGTAAACACTGTATGTACCCCGCCTTCTAATTCAGAATTTATATCATGATTTTCTTCATCATTATCACATCCAAGTATAGTACATAAAATAAAAAAAAATAAAATTTTAGTTATATTTTTCATAATTAGTTTGTATTAATTTGATAAGTTTTTAAGGCAATCTCCATCCTTCAATATCGTATGCTGTATAACTTGTGGAATAACTTATAGGACCGGGTGTCACGATTTTGAAAAAAGTTGAATCCGTAAGCGTCCATCCTACGTCTCCGCCTAAGTTTTCTGACCACACAAAACCACTGTCATTCAAATTATAAATTAAAGGATCACAATAGTTGCAATATTTAAAAACTAATTCATTTGGATTTTCTCCAAGTTCAATACTTCCCGTACTATCATTATAATTTGTTATATATGTTACGTTCTCTACCCACTCGGAATTAAGAAGAGAATCATAAGTATAGTAGCCGGAATATGTAATACCACTACCTTTAAAATTCCAATCTCCCACATAAACCATGTTTTGTTGATTGATATTATCATGATTTTCATCTTTTTCTAATGCTTTATCGCAAGCAAAGAAAAATATAACTGAGACGACTAATAAAAACACTTTACTCATTATTGAAATATAATACTTTTAAAATAAATGACTTAAATACCACAATAATTATTTAAAACTATTTTTTACTCTTGCGTAATCAAATTCACCAATCTTATTTATCGAGTAATAGCTATTTAACCCAATAACCCCAACACTTTTATCCATCGTTTTACTCAGTTCAGTATTAGATATAGATAATAATTTTATCTTTCCTATTAAAAAATAGGTTCCATTTATTAATTTGACTTTTTGTTTTAATTTCAATCCTATTTTCACTCTACTTTCCGAAACAAATGGTATTGGAAAGTCATTAATATAACGTTCTCTAAATCCACATTCATCAAACTCAGAAATCTCTTTATCATATTTTGCAGAAGTTAAGTGTGCATTTTTGATTTTTGATTGCTCCACGCTACTAATCGTAAAATATGGATTTTCTAATATGTTATCAAATGTATCCCTTTTTACCTTGTTATTTGGCCTACATATAAATCCAATTAATGGCGGATTGCTTCCTATGTGTGTTACTGAACTAATAATACATAAATTACTTATTCCTTTTTTAGATTTAGTCGCTATCAGATTTGCACTTTTAACTCCGGAAATAGAGTTAATAAGCTTTAACCTTTTGACTCTTTCCATTTCATCTATTGCTTGTGCATTGTAACAAAATTCATTTTTCATAAAATTTAAATTTTAATTTTTAAGATATCCTCATATTTTGTTGTATAACTTGGTGATAATTTTTTTCTCTTTGCTTGCCAGTGTTTATTAAACCCTTGTGAAGCAAAACGGATTTTATTATTCCCCATTATTAAATTTAGTTCATCAATTGACTTCATTAATTTATTTCTTTTTTTTCTTTTAATAATATCAAAGCAAGACATTTGAATTTGTTTATTAGTTTTTATTTCGTGTAAAACCACACCTGCTTTTTTATAACTAAATCCAGGTCTATAAATTAACTTTACTGCTTTACTTGTAGCGCTTATAATCTCCATGCTGTCACTAGTAGGTGTATCAAAATGCATAGTAACAGTTGGGTTGTGTTGGGCTACCATCAAATTAAAACGGTTTGTCATTAAAAAAATTGAAACTTTAGAACAAACACTATTTTCTTGTCTTAATTTACGTGCACAATTATTAGCAAAATTACATACTGCCTCTTTTAAATTATTAAACCCTTTTATTTCTTTTCCAAAAGATCTAGAAGTACATATACTTTTTTTTCTATTCTTCAATATCTCTAATCCATATACCACATCTCCTTTTAACTCTTTTTGCGTCCTAATTATACTAACTGAAAAATTTTTTTTCAATAATGAAGGTTTTGCTTCTCTAAGATCTAGAGCTGTTAAAATATTTAATTCTTTTAAGCGTCTTGTATAGTTCTTTCCTATTCCCCACAGTTTTTCTATAGGAAAATTACTTAAAACCTTTTTTATTACTATATCATTATTCAATATACAAACGCCTTCCCTTTTCGTTTTAGCAATTTGATTAGCAACTTTTGATAATGTTTTTGTAAAAGAAATCCCAATAGAAACTGGTATTCCAGTCCATTTTTGCACTTTACTCTTGATTTTTGTAGCTCGATCTAAGTCAATAAAATCTTTGAAATCCAAAAAGGCCTCGTCTATAGAATAGATTTCTATTGCTTTTGTTTCTGATTTTAAAGTTTTCATAACACGATTAGATAAATCTCCGTACAAAGAAAAATTACTTGAAAAGACATGAACGTCGTTATTTTTTATTATTTCTTTGATTTTAAAAACGGGCTCCCCCATTTTAATACCTAAGTCCTTAGACTCATTGCTTCTAGCTATAACGCATCCATCGTTATTTGATAAAACAATAACTGGCTTTTTATTTAAATGGGGATTAAATACCCTTTCACATGAAGCGTAAAAATTATTGCAATCTACTAATCCTATCATGTAAATTGATGTATTGAATGTGTTACTACTCCAAACAACTCAAAGTTCATTTCCTCTGTTATTTCTATATCTCCATAGGTTTGGTTTTCTGCCGATAAGTACATTTTTTTTTTTGATTTTTTAATCCTCTTAACAGTGAACTCTCCGTCTATATGAGCAACCACTATGCAGTTTTTTGTAATTTCCAAAGACCTATCAACTATTAATAAATCTCCGCTAATAATTCCAGCTCCCCTCATACTATCACCAAAAACTCTAACGTAATATGTTGATGTTGGATTGTTTATTAAAATATTATTTAAATCTATCTCCTCGCTCATAAAGTTCTCTGCAGGGGAGGGAAATCCTGCTGAAACCCCCTCTTCAAAATAAGGAATTGAAATTATTTTTTTAACAACTCCATTATGAATAGTTATGTGTGATTTTTTATTTTTTTTTGATGATTTTGTTGCCATATTTAAATATAAAATTTTTATTTAAATATGTATGTAGATAAATATCTTAGTAACACAAATATTTTATTCACCAACATAATTCTTTTCTATGCTTCCGTCATCATACATATTTATAATCATTCCCGAATCCGTTTTTTTTGACTGACCTAAAAGGTTAATCCTTCGAATTAATTTTTTGAAAATATTTTCTTTTTCATGTTGATTTAAAGTTAATGGTATATCAAAATCTACTGTAATTGGAAGGTGGTCTGAGCCGGAAGAATCATCATTATTTAAATTATTTGTGTTTAATGATTGTTGTGAAATGAATTCTGTGTCAACAGAAAAAGATTTTTGCGAACTTATAACATCATCCGAGAAAATTATATAATCTAGCCTTCCATATGGATAGCTTCCAATATCATAATTTATATCCCGCCAAGTATACGAGAGTGGAAGTTCTATGTGCATACAAACTTGGTCTTTTAATTCATTATTTGACCAATTCATTCCACCCCCAAATCCATAATCGTCAGTGTTAATTATCTCGCCTGTTAATATTGTCTTCAATTGTTGTGATAATCCCACTAAGTTTAAATCTCCACATAAAATAAAAGGTGTTTCTTCATCCAAATCTATTATTCCACCTGGAGTTTTGGCATCCAAAATAAAATTAACGAAATCATCTGCTTGTTCTTGCCTCGCTATATCATTATCACAACAACTCATGTGGGAGTTAATAATTAGTAAGTCTTTTGCATATATGTCATCAGGTAGATCTATTAGGCAAGGATGCATTTTCTTGATGCCAGAAGATTCGTCTGGCCAATCTTGGATAATTGGAAACTTTGATGCTAATATTAAATCATCTCCATCTTTTTTTTTTACAAACCAGCCGTCACTATTGGAAACTGGCAAAATATTATCTAAAATATTTTTTACTGTTTCTTGAGTTGTTTGATAACATTCTGAAAATGCAAATATATCAGAATCTAATACTTGTAAAATATTTTTTAATTTATCAATACGATTATTGTCATCTAGGCCATTATTTAAGACATTATAAGCTGTTAATCTTATTAAATTTGGGGAGTCCTTATTAATATTTATTGGTTGATAATCTAAATATTTGGAATTAAAATTGTAAATAATTTCGGAATTTATATTAGGAGTGTTGTCTCCTGAAATCCAATCCCTTAATTGAATTTTTATCTCAGAATTTGGAAATAATAAAGAATCATCGTACTCTGATTTAAGGGCTATTGCTATTTCAAATTGATTTGATGTAACAGTTGGAGCGGGAAATATTCCAACATCATATAAAGATATTTGCACATCTGGATTTGGCTCATTATACCAGACAAAACGTTGATTAAGCATAATTCCTAATTCGCAGCCAATGTTTTCGTTATATGCTGGAACAAATCCAGTTTGCGCGTCATTATCAGTATCAATAAAGACTTCAACATCATACAATTCCTCCCCATTAAATTCCATATCAAGTAAGTCAATCTCCTCAAAAGTTTCAAATTTGATATATAAAAATTCATCATCATTTGTGATTGAAATGGACTTGAAATCTACTCCTCCTATATCATTAAATTCATCTTCAAATGAAAAAATGTTTTCCCAGTCATCAAATTGACCATCTATATTTATTTGAGTATTCTGTGAAAAAGAAAAATAAGATAAGAGAAAAAGAATAACTAATTTAAACATTGATTAAGTATTTTATAAAGTTAGGTCAAAATTATACACTAATTTTAAATAAATTTCGTTTTAATATTGATTTTTTAAAATGAATTTAATTTTACGCAAAACTTACATTTATGAAAAATATTGATGAAGCATATTTAAGTAAAAAAATAAATAAACTAAATAAAAAAATTCAT
>MDTD01133405.1_pt1 | contig 12724 bp, 14 predicted proteins | sample 811221 | NCBI WGS metagenome assembly MDTD01 (sample SAMN05326646, study PRJNA326480) | marine metagenome | isolation source: seawater | place: Pacific Ocean: South West | collected 2011 | reverse complement strand
TCTACAAATATAAAATCTATTATCTGCTCCTCTATTCTAGAACCAGATCTATTCCTCAACAATTTATTAATTGTAAATTTATAAAAATTCTTTATTTCATCATTTTGATTCAATATTTTTATATCTTTTTCTGAGAATTTTAATTCTATCAATTTAATATTAGGCACAATAAGAGCAGAAAGATTTTTTTTATCCTGGCCGAGAAGTTGCACTTGGGATATTAATTCAGAACTAAGAATCTCCGTTTCTAGAGGATTTGGCTCTATATTTTCTCCACTTGATAAAACAATTGTATCCTTAGCTCTTCCAGTAATTACTAAAGATCCATTTGGTAAAAGGAAACCTAAATCTCCTGTATCAAACCAACCATCATTTGATAATACCTTACGAGTAGAAGATATATCATCTAAATACCCCCCCATGACTTGGGGGCCTTTAGCATAAATCTTTCCAATCTTTCTAAATTTAACAACTATATTTCTTTCATCAATTATTTTTAATTCTGTATAAGGTAAAGGTTGACCAGAACTGCCCCTTACATTACACCATGTTCTTCTACATGTTAGTACAGGGCTTGTTTCTGTTAATCCATAGCCTACTAAAACATCAATACCCAAAGACTCAAAAAACAAATCTATATGTTCAGGGAGAGCTCCCCCACCATTAATTGGAAATTTTAAATTATTTCCACACATCTGTTTTTTAATTGATGGCCATAAAAAGTATTTTGATAACTGATGAATAGGAAAAGATAAAATAATTAAGATTAATGAATATATCTTTTCCAAAAGTGATACTTTAGAAATTTGAAGATCTTTTATCTTCCTAATATTTTTTTTATAGTTTGCACTATTTCTAAGTAGAAATTTAATCAATTTTTGTTTAAAGTTTGACATTTTCTTTAGTGCAAGAAAAAAACCATCAAAAATAGCTTCCCATAATCTTGGAACAGTTGCCATAACAACAGGTCTTACAAATTTAATATCATCTTTTAGACATTTTGGTAAAGTATAAAACTGAGAGCAGCCGCATGAAAAGAAGAAATATTCCGCACTTCTTTCATAGGAATGCCAAATTGGCAAAACACTTAGAACTGATGTTCCTGGCTGAGGATCTGCAATACAAGCTAGATTTATAATTTGATGCAAAAAATTTGCATGAGTTAATGGAACGCCTTTTGGTTTCCCTGTTGTGCCAGATGTATATAGGATAGAAGCTATATCATTAATATTTGCTTTTTCAATCTCAGAACTATAGCCATCAGGAATATCGTTAGATCCTAATTCTAAGAATTGAGACCAATTAATACCCCCATCAAGAGGTTCATCTTCAAGATTTAAAATAAATTTTAAACTTCCTCTGAGTGCATCTCTATCTTTTATTTTGGTCCAGACTTCTTTTGACTGTACTATTACACCAACAGATTTTGAATGCTTTATTATGTATTCCAATTCAACAGAGGGAGAATTACAACCCCTTACTGCATCAATAGCTCCTAAACGCATTAAGGATTGATCACAAATTAACCATCTTGGTGAGTTTTCAGCAATTAAGGTTATTACATCTCCTTTCCTAACACCTAAATTAAAAAATGCTTTGGATGTTTTTATTATTAATTGATTAAGTTCTTTATAAGAAAATTTATCTTTATTTTTACCTCTTAAATCATTTACCGCAATAGTATTACCACAAATATTTTCTAAATATTGCCATAAGTGATCAATATGATTAAGGTCTTCTATAAACCTTCTCTTATTAATAAATTTGGCCTCTTTAGGTTTAGCTTTTTGAGCTTTATAATAAGACAAATTTTTCATAATTATTTATTTTTAAATTAAAAATAATTTCTAAAACTATTCTGATACAAAATCAATATTAAATTCTTCTTGAATAAATTTTTTAACAATGTGCTTAACCTCATTTATTTTTACATTTGGTTTTAAGTCAGTAATTTTTGTCATTAAACATCCATCTATTCCGCAAGGAATAATATTATTAAAATTATTTAAATTACAATTTACATTTATAGCAAAACCATGAATAGTAACCCATCTTTTGCATCCTATTCCAATAGAGGCAATTTTCTTCTCGCCACACCAAACCCCTGTTAATCCATTTTTTATAGAAGCTTTAATATTAAAATTATCAAGAATCCTAACAATTAATTTTTCAATTTTCCTTAAATACCAATTTAAATCTTTTTTATAATTTTTTAAATCTAGAACCATATACACAACTAGTTGGCCAGGCATATGGCAGGTAACTTCGCCACCTCTATTTATTTCAAATAAGCTAAACATATTTTTGTCAAAAGAGGGGAGTAAATTACTTTTATCTCCCCCTTTACCTATCGTGTAGCAAAGATAATGCTCCCCTATCCAAACAAGTTGATTTTTTTGAAAACCATCAATTATTAATTTTTGATGTTTTTTTTGCAAATTAAAAACATTATCAAAATATGAAATTTTATAAGGTTGTTTCAGTATGGATGTTCTTATTGACATAATTATGTAAATTTAAAAAAGAATGTGAAATTTTCAAATTTAATTATGAAAATCCTGATACATGGGCAAAACATTGAACTTACTGAATCACTTAAAGAATACACTGAATCTAAAATAAGCAAAGCAACCCATCACTTCAAAGATATCGTTAAAGAAGTAGATATTCATCTTTCGATTGAAAAGAACCCAAGAGTGTCATATCAAAGTGCAGAAGTAACAACTTTTGCTAATGGAATAATAATAAGAGCTGAAGAAAAATCAGATACTCTTTATTCAAGTATTGATCTGGTTTCAAATAAACTTTCAAGACAACTGAGAAAATACAAAGAGAGAAATAGTAATAGTATACATAACTCTAAAAATAATTATAAAGATAAAAATTATTCTGATAATTCAGAATCAAATTTACAAATAGAAAGTTTTCTAAAAGAAGGATTAAAAGGAGATCTTATAGAGCCTTCTATTAAAAATAAATATTTTGATATGCTTCCTATATCAATTGATGAGGCAAGAAAGCAATTAGATTTTATTGATCACGATTTTTACTTTTTTAGAAATAAAGCCAATAATGAACTTCAAGTTATCTATAAAAGGAATCATGGTGGTTATGGATTATTACAACAAAAATAGTTGCATATGAAGTCAAAAAATTATTATGAATTAAATAAAAGAATACACTCTATTTTATTAAATCCTTATATGAATATTGAGGATTTTGAAATTAATTGCAATTTGATAAAAAAATATAAAATAAAAAATATCTCAACCTCATTAATTTTCCTTAAACCTTTAAGGGATGTATTCTCTCAGCAAGGATTAAAGATCAATACATTTATTTCTTATCCATTTGGAGACATCCCAATGGATTTTATAAAAAATTTTATTTATTATGCAAAGGATAATGGAGCAGACGGAATTGAATATACTCCTAAATTTTTTTCTCTCTCAAAAAATGATGAAGATAATTTTGCAAAAGATATTGAACATATATTAAACATTGGATTGCCTACCACATTAATTTTTAATGAAAAGAAGTTGCATCCTGAAATTTTTTCACAAGCTTTAAAAATTTCAATAGAGGTTGGAATTGTGAACTTTCAGTTTGGAGATGGATTTGGCCCTCCCATCGAAATTATTGATATTGAGAAAATAATAGAATTCTTAGGAAAGCATTATTTTATAAAGATTGTTGGCGGTATAAAAAACTTGAAACAAGTTATAAATATCTTAGATAAAGGAGTTGATTGCGTCGGATCTTCAAATTTTCATAATATTTTTATGGAGATTGAAAAAAGTTAATGTCTTCAGAAAAAAAATTAAAAGCTTTGTGCATAAAGGCATCACCACTTGGAGAAGCAGACCGATTAATCACTGTTTTATCTGAGGAACAAGGAATAAGCAGGCTAGCAGTTCCTGGTGCCAGAAGGCCAAAAAGCAGTCTCTCCGCAGCTTCTCCTTTGAATCTATTAGATCTTCAAATATTTGGAAGGAAAAATTTAAAAACAGTTAGACAATTAAAAATCATTAAAAGTTATGGGGGTTTAGGTAAAAGTATTGAATCTTTATCTGCGGTTCAAGCCATAACAGAATTAACATTTTTGCTGGTAGGAAACGATGATACACAACAAAATTATCTTTCAACTGTTCTCGCTCATTTAGATAGAATTTATAACTACAAAGTATCAATTGAAAACGATTTAAAACCTCTTGCCATTTGTATTCAATCTTTGATGCATCTTTTAGCTATAGGTGGATTAAGTCTACCAATTTTTTATTGTTGTAAAACAGGTAATCAAATCCATCCCCCCTTAGGCAATTGGGAATGGAAGTGTTATTTTATTCCAAATGAAGGATTTTCTACTATAGAGGATGCGAATAGTTTTCTTGAAATTAATTCTTCGGAAGTTGCCCTCATCCAAAGACTTATATTTCCTGATTTACCTATTAAATCAAATGGTGAATTATTGGGGCCAAAAAAGGTTTGGATTAAAATATTAAAGATTTTTTGTACTTGGATACCAACTCAATTAGGTAAAGAATTATTTTCATTAAAATTACTAGGGGAATTTTATAAATAAATTTTTTTTAAGTTTTATCTAGTAGTTATACTTAGCTGTTAGTTTAATAAATAGATCTTTTTTAATTTGTGGTTAATATCGCCTGGCTTGGCAAAAAATCTCCATTTTGCGGTAATGTTATATATGGGAATTTAATAACTGAGAATTTAAAAAGAAGAGGGCATAAAGTAAGCTTTATTCACTTTGATAATCAAATAAATGAAAGAAATTCAGATCAATTTTTTTTAGCCAATTATCCAGAAGTAAGTCTGCCATATCTTATAAAATCGCAATTCTACACAATACCTTCGCCTAGAGCAGAAAAGAAACTTAAAAAATATTTAGAAAAACTTAAACCCGATATCGTACATGCAAGTTTAACTCTTTCTCCTCTGGACTTTAGGTTGCCAGAAATATGCGGAAAAATGAAGGTACCATTAGTTGCTACTTTTCATCCTGCTTTTGATTTCAAAATTAGAAACCTCACTGCTAGTACTCAACAGCTAACGTACCAACTTTACGCGCCCACTTTATCAAAATTTAATAAGGTAATAGTATTCTCAAGGAGTCAGAAAAATATATTAGAAAAACTTGGAGTTAATAAACACAAACAAATAATAATTCCTAACGGTGTAGATGAAAATAGATGGAAACCAATAAAAAAATATAGTAAAAAACATTTAGAAATAAAAGAAAAAATTGGGGGAAAAAGAATTTTCTTATATATGGGCAGAATTGTAAGTGAAAAAAATATAGAGTCACTTCTAAAGGCATGGAGATATATAAAAAATAAAGATTCTAAACTTCTTATAGTGGGTGATGGTCCAATGAAACCGATTCTGGAAAATAATTTTTCAGATATGGATCAAAACAATTTAATATGGTGGGGTGAAGAGTGTGATCTAGAAACAAGAGTTGCAATAATGCAAATTGCAGAGGTATTTATTTTACCAAGTTTAGTGGAAGGATTATCTCTCGCACTTTTAGAAGCAATGTCCACAGGAAAAGCCTGCATCGCAACTGATGCAGGCGCAGATGGAGAAGTTTTAAATAATGGAGCAGGAATTGTAATTTCAACTGAGAATGTTACAACCCAATTAAAAAGCATTATTCCAATACTCATGGAAAATCCTACTTTTACAAAAATCTTAGGTGATAAAGCAAGATCAAGAGTACTTGAAAAATATACAATCGATAAAAATATTAAAAGTATTGAAAAGATTTATCTTGAAATCAAAAAGAATTAAAGTTAATTAAATTGCTTACTCCTATTAGTCGCTGCCAATATTGATTCTATTAGTGCTGATTTAAAACCCTCTTTTTCAAGAACTCTTAATGCAGAGATAGTTGTTCCAGCAGGCGAAGTAACCATATTTTTAAATTCATATGTAGAAATTCTTAAATCTTTGATCATTAAAACAGTACCTAAAATCATTTCTAAAACTAATTCTTCAGAAAGTCTTTTTGGTAAACCTCCATTTAATCCTCCATCACTAAAAGCTTCTATTATTAAAGCCACTATTGCAGGAGCTGATGATGTCAAGGCTAAAAAAACATCTAGATAATCTTCTGCGAATTCATAAACTTTACTAGAACTTTCAAAAATATTCTTTATAAGTATTTTTGTTTTATCATCAATCTTTTCACTCCAAGAAATTCCAGTTAATCCCTTTCCAATAGTAATAGGGATATTTGTAACAGCTCTAACACATTTATGATTTGGGAAAATTTCTTGTAATTTATTTAAAGAAATTCCTGCTAATACAGAAATTAAAAAATTCTCTCTTCCATTTTTAGGAATTAATTCATTAATATTTTTTAGTTGTTGAGGTTTAATAGATAAAAGCTTTAAAGGACAATCCCAAACAAGAACAGAATCCTTTGATGAAGCATAAGAGATATTAATATTATGTGAATAATTTTTTTTAATATGTTCGCAACTATTTTTAGAATTTACTACACAAAATATTTCTTCTGATTTCAATATTTGTTTATCTAGTAAAGGAGTAATAATAGCTTTTGCAATATTACCAAAACCAATTACTCCAAGCTTATATGACACTATTATGAATAAACTGACATTTTTTTATTACCCCAAGCTGGTTGAGGAGCAGAACTAGAATTTAATCCAAATTTTGGATTATCTTCGTTTTGTAAATTTGCGGGAGATGCTTCTTCTTGAAAAGAACTTGTTACACTTACACAACTTGGTGCAAATAAAAATATACTTTCTCCTATCCTTTCTTGATGCCCATCAATAGCATAAGTTCCTCCAGCAACAAAATCGACCGCCCTTTGAGCTTGATCTGGATCCATCATAGTTAAATTTAAAATTATTGTTTTACGCTCCCTTAAAGCTTGTATAGCCTGCGGCATCTCATCAAAACTTCTTGGTTCCATTAGATTTACCTCAGAAGATGAATTTGCTATTCCAGGCATCCCAATAACTTTTGATGATTTATTGTTCATAAATTCAAAAGGATTAGCATTTGAAAGGGCACCATAATTTTTATTATTATTCTTATTAATTGAATTAAATTCATCTTCCGATGAATAATCAAGTTCATCAAAATCATCATCCAGATAATCATCACCTGCGACAACAGCTTTTAATCGAGAAATAAGTGACACTTTTTAATCCCCTTAAATTTTAATAAGTGAAAAAACTAAAGTAATTTATTCGCAATAATTTTGAAAAACTACTTACTCTTAAATAACGTTAGTTATTAATTACTGCAAGCTTATCGCCAAAAATTTTACTTAATATTATTAATTACTAACAACTAAATAGTTCTCTTACCAAATATTAGTGATCCAATTCTTATCCATGTTGATCCGGCCTCTACTGCCTGCTTCCAATCCTGAGACATTCCCATAGAACATTCTGGCAGATTCATAGAATCAGCTAATGAACGACATTTTCTAAATAATTTTAGATTTTCATTTAAACTTAGTCCTTTAGGATTTATAGTCATCAATCCATTAACTTTAATACCTTTAATTTCCTTTATTTGATCCCATTTTTCCTTTAATTCTTCAAAAAACATTCCCCCTTTACTTGGATCATTTAATAACTTTATTTGCATCATAATAGTAGGCACTTTTTGCATCTGGAGAGCAACTTCAGAAATTTTTAATAATTTTCTATATGAGTCACAGGAGTGAATAAATTCAAAATGTTGAACAATCTTCCTTATTTTATTTGTTTGAATTCTTCCTATAAAGTGCCATTTTATATTTCCTGAATTATTAATAAAGATTTTTTTATCAAGTGCTTCTTGAACCCTACTTTCTCCAAAATGATTTTGACCTAGATTATGAATCCGCTCAATATCTGAAGATTTAAATCCCTTACTGACTACTAGCAAATTGACATTTGATGGTAATAGTTCTTTTAACTTTAAATAATTTAATTCTTCCAATTTGTTTTATAAAAAAGTTTGTTTAAATAAATTTTCCCATTTTGGTAAATCGACTGATCCATCTCTTCTTGCTTTTTGAAGATTTATTTCTGCCTGATTTCTTGCATTTAAGTAAGGAATTACTTCAAATAATATTTCTTTTTGCTTGATTGATACTAAAAAAAACATCTTCTGAGCATATAGCGTTGCATAAATATCTTTACCTTCATTAGCAGGGGAGACTTGATATAACATCCCAAATGTAGGATGATTTAAATAACGCTCTGAAGTCAAATTAAATCTATATTATTTATATTGCACCATACTGTTTTCTAAGACAAATAGCTAGGATAATAAAAAAAATTGATATCAAATCAGCTAAAGTTTTAGAAGTCTTTTTTTCCTCTAAAGGGATAAATCTCTTTGTATTAATTTCTAATATTCCTTTTGCAAGAAGTGAATCAGCTCCTTGCTCTACTCTTAACAAAATATTCAAAAGCAGTCTTTCTGTAATACTTATTATGATTTTAAAGATCTTTCTGAAACCCAAACTTCGATAATTTATAGATCTAACAGAAACAGACATTAAAATATTTTGAAATTCCTCTTGAACCAAAGGTATAAATCGAAGAGCAAGTAATAATTGAAATAACAACTTATCAACAGGTAATCCAAACATTTTTAAAGGATTCATAAACCAACTTAATGCCCATACAAGTTCTTCTTTCAACGTAGTAAAAAGAATTAAATTAACACTATGAACAACTGTAAAAATCAAAGTTGAAGTTTTTATACCCAAATTAATAGCTTTACGTGAAAAATTGTATGGCCCTAAATTTAGAAAACCTAATTTTATTTTTGGGATTTCAAGAATATTCCATGCAGGTGCATTTTCTAAGGTAATTTCTAATTCTTTAGGATCTCTAAAAGGAATTTCTAAAGTTGAAATATTTGAAGTCGCAAATATTGATAATAATCCTATTATCAAAGATAACAAGAGTAAAAAAATAAATGATCTCCACCAAAATCTCACTGGCAATAAACTAAGAAAAGTAATAATTATCAAAAATATAACCACACTAACTCTCCAAAAAGTGCCTGCCCAAACAGGCGTAATTAAGAAAAGAGATAGGATAATTAGCTTTAATCTACTATCAATAATTCTTAACCAACTTTTATTTCCCTCTATATATTGACCTAATGGAAATTTGTTGGTTAACTTCATAAATCAGATTGAATTAGTTTTACATTATTTTTTGAAACTTCTTTCTCTAATGTTCTTTGTTGCTTACCCCTCCAAAGCAATATTAATGGCGTACCCTCAAATCCTAAATTTACTCTAATTTGTTTTTCTATATATCGACGATAAGTACTGGTAAATAATTTAGGATCATTCACAAAAAGAGAAAATGTTGGTGGTTTGTTTCTAACTTGAGTTCCATAATATATTCTGCCTTGTTTACCACTTCTCTTTGTAGGTGGATTCTTCCAACACAATGCTTCTTTTAAAACTTCATTTACTACTGATGTAGTAACTCTTCTTCTATGTTGAATAATCGCTGAAGTAGAATATTGAAAAATATCATTAACTCTTTTACCTGTTAAGGCAGAAATAAATAACATTTTAGACCAATTTAAGAAATATAATTTTGACCTAAGTTTTTTCTCAAAAGAATAAATAGTTGAACTATCTTTGTTTATTAAGTCCCATTTATTCACAATAATTAAACATGCTCTCCCTTGCTCTTCTATTCTTCCGGCCAATCTTTGATCTTGTTCTGTAACTCCATCAACAGCATCTAAAACTAAGAGACAAATATCGCTTCTATCAATGGATTTAAAAGATCTATTTATACCAAAAAACTCGGTCCCATATTGTACATTTTTTTTTCTTCTAATTCCAGCTGTATCAATAATTTTCCATAACATTTCATCTTTATGCAGAAAAGTATCTATGGAGTCCGTAGTGGTTCCACTTATATCACTAACTATTGCTCTTTTATTACCACAAAGTGAATTTAATAAACTTGATTTCCCAACATTCGGTCTTCCAATTATTGACAAACAATACTTTTCTTCAATTATTTTATCTTTTTGTTCAGGAAGTTTTGAAATGACAAGATCTAATAAATCACCCGTTCCAGATCCATGAATTGCAGATACTGGGAATGGTTCGCCTAGACCTAACTTCCAAAATTCAGAGGCCAAAGATGCCCCAAGAGTAGTTGATTCACATTTATTGACTGCAATAATAGTTCGACATTTTGTACCTCTTAACCACTTTGCTATGCAAAGATCACCATCAGTAATACCTTGAATTCCATCAACAATAAAAATAGCTAGGCTAGCTTCCTGTAATGCTAAAAAAGTTTGTGCCCTTATCTCTGGAAGAAACTCTGAATCATCATCAAAGACCAAACCTCCGGTGTCAATAACCTGAAATTCTCTACCTCCCCATTCAGCGTTTTGATATGTTCTATCTCTTGTAACCCCTGGTGTATCATGCACAATTGCAGTTTTACTTTGGCAAAATCTATTTACTAAAGTAGATTTTCCTACATTTGGTCTTCCAATAATAGCGACACTAGGAGAGGACAAAATATTAAAAAAATCGATATCTTATATAACTATACATTTTTATATATTTTTAAACTTCTTAATTAAAAAAATTTAAGTTAAAACTTAAAATATAGAAAAAATATTTTTATTGAATAATTTAGAAAATAATTACTAATTAAACCGTACCATAAGTAAGGAAAAATAAGGGAGTTCGTCAAGTTTACAAATAGAAGCACAACCTATAAATTGATTTTTCATCCCTAAATTTATAGCCAATACTGTCTCTTTTATCAAAGATTCTTTTTTGAGAAATTTCTTGACCCACTTCCACTTTTTACCAACTTTCATAATGACTAAGACTTTTTTATTTTTGTTATTTAACAACTTAAATAATCCTTTTGAATCTTTGGGGCACTCAAAAATTTCTAAAGTCTCTTCATTTTTGATCAATTGAAAATTACTCAATGATGCAGCTACAGAAAACGAAGAAATTCCTGGAATGATCTTTACATCAATTTGAGGATAAGAATGCTCAAATTCTTTCATAATATTGTAAGAACTTGCATATATAGAAGTATCTCCTAAACAAAGTAATGAAACTGTATGTTTATTACTCAAATACCAAAATATTTCTTTAGCTGCACCTCGCCAAATATCCTGAGCATCAAATTCTTTCCTTGCCATAGGAAAAATGATAGGAATTTTTCTTTTTAATTTAATATATTTTTTGACGATATTAGCGGCATGGCTTTCTTTATTTTCCCCTGAAACAGGATAAAAAATTACTGATGATTTTTTAATAGCATCAACAGCAGCTAAAGTTAGTAAAGAAGGATCCCCAGGCCCAACCCCTATAATTTTTAAAGAAGACTTCTCAGGTCTGTGGATAAAAAAATTTAACCACTTTATAAGAAATTTTTGTAAATGAATTGATTGAATTTTAAGCATAATTAATCTAACTATGTACCCGAGGCAATTCAAATGTTTTTGAAAGAATTTGCTCTTCTATTTTTGCTAATTCCTCTAATCTTTTTAATGTTTTAGCTTTATCAAATTTGCTTTGAGCTAATTTCCAATAAACACCAAAATGTCTTGCCTCACTTTCTAAAAGAGATTCGTAAAGAACTTTAGAAGCATTATCAATCGAGTTTAAAGCTAAAATTGCTAATCTTTCATGACTTCTAGCTTCTATTATTCCTGCGACTAAAAAACTATCCAACATTCTTAATGGTTCATCTTTTCTAATATTCTTTGCAAGCTCAGAGCCATAAGGTGGTGGCTTTAAAGGTTTAAGCTCCACATTTTTGCTTTTTAGAAAATAAAGTATCTTTTCAAAATGTTCTAACTCTTCTCTTGCAATAGGACTTAAAACCTCTGATAGATTTGGCTCTGATGGATATCTAAACATTAATTGAATAGCTACACCAGCAGCTTTTTTCTCACAATGAGCATGATCTATCAATATTTCAAGTGGATTAGCTAAAGCTAAATTTATCCATTTGTTAGATGATAAAGATGACAAATGTTTTATATGAAAAGATGGTCTCCTGATTTGTTCAATCATATAAATTTATTTTTTAAATATTCAGTAATACCCTCAAGAGCAAGTTTATAGCTATTAATTCCAAAACCACTAATGATTCCGATAGCTTTATCAGTAAGAAATGATTCTTTTCGAAAATTTTCTCTACTGAATATGTTAGAAATATGTATCTCCACAAAAGGGATGCTTGAACCAACTAAAGCATCTCTAATAGCTATTGAAGTATGGGTAAACCCACCTGCATTAATAATAATTCCTTGTATTTTTTCAATTGAAGTTTGTATCTTATCTATAATTGCACCCTCATGATTACTTTGAAAGCATTCCATAAAAATACCCTTAGCTTTTGCAAGTTCAACCAACTCATTCTCTATTTCCACCAAAGTTTTTTTACCGTATATTTCTGGTTCTCTAGTTCCCAGTAAGTTAAGATTAGGCCCATTTATTAATAAAATATGCATTAAGAAATTACTCATCTTTTAAATATCGTATCTATAAAGAAACAAAAAAACCAAAACATTTGTGCACAAAGTGACCATTAACTGATAAATTTTTAGTAGTGGGGTCGGTGCCCGAGTGGTTAAAGGGGGCGGACTGTAAATCCGCTGGCTCTGCCTACGTTGGTTCAAATCCAACCCGGCCCACTTTTATTAAGCCCTT
>MDTD01118760.1_pt1 | contig 12724 bp, 13 predicted proteins | sample 811221 | NCBI WGS metagenome assembly MDTD01 (sample SAMN05326646, study PRJNA326480) | marine metagenome | isolation source: seawater | place: Pacific Ocean: South West | collected 2011 | reverse complement strand
TTATCAAGATGATCAAGGAGCAGTTAGTGGAGAGGATGTTATTCGTGATGTTATTGAACAAGGTACCCAGCTAGCACGAGATATAGCTGAAAAAAGGTATAAACAGGAGCAAGAAGAATCTTCTTCAAATAGTGATGATGAACCAGAAATAGTAGAAACTCATAATCACTATGAACCAGAGTATTATAATTCTTACCACGATCCTTATTACCGATCTCCACTTTGGGATATAGCTTTATTAGGTTTAATATTACTCTAAATTATGAAATTACCTGGTCTCCATCAGTTCCCTTTGGCTTTTAAGGTAACCTTTAGTCTATTTTTACTCTGCGTGAGCTTCGGAATGCTGCAGGGCCAAGCCTATATGATCTTAGTCTTAGGTGGGGATGGAAGAATAAGTATGCCTGGGCTTGGTGATATAAGTAAACATTATTATGTACCACCGGTTCCGATTCTTCAGCATGCAATTGATGGCAGTATGAAGGATGAGGTTGAAACTCTCGAAGATAGAAAAATTCTTGAAGAATGGATGCGAGCTGGGGCTCCAAAATCCATGTATGACGAAAAAGTTCATGAGATAATCGAAAGATCTTGTATTGATTGTCATAGCCCAGGCGGTGATGCAGAGTTTGCTAACTTTGAAAACTTCGATAACATTAAAAAGCTAGCTATTTTTAGCTACAAACCTTATTTGAAGAAACGCTTAAGAATGGCTCATCCTCATATGTTGGCTATTCCAGTTTTTATTTTACCAACGGTCCTTCTTCTAGGTCTTAGTGCTTTATCTAGTAGAACTAAGACATTTTTAATGGGAGCTCCCTTATTAGGTACATTTTTAGATATTTCAGGATGGTTCTTGACGATGATTTTTCCAATGGCAGCGTTAATGATTATGGTCGGGGGAATACTTTGTCATGGCGGAACTTATTTAGCTATAGTTGTTAATTTGTATTACTTATGGTTTTACCAGCCTCTATAGGAGCGATATGAGTTTGAATAAAGAGAAAATTGTTGATCATATTTCTACTCATGTTAGACATAGTATTCGCGATCAGGTATTTCGCAAAATAGATTATTTTTCAATGATTGCGCATTTGTTTCAGGAAGAATTTAATTGTCAATGTGCCTTTTTAGATAAGAATTTGAATATTGTACAGCGTGTGGGATTTGCAAGTAGCCCACGCAAGTTGAGTGAGGATTATAAAAGTTTGGACCCAAAGACTTGTCTCACTAAGGCGATTAGCGTTTTGAAGCGCCAATTCACCCAAGAAAAGCCTATTGTAGCTACTGGAAAAATTCAGAATATTTTTGATTTTAGCTATGCTTTAGCAGGCATTGGCGAGGTTCCAAATTACATTATGGTGGTAAAGTTTGCTCAGCTAAGCCAATACAACGCTGAGCTACTATCGGAATTGATAGATTATATTTCTGGCCAATTGTATATATATGAGCAGCAGGAAGATGAAGACCTCTTCTATCGTCATTATATATCGACTCTACAAAGGGTGATACAAGCCAAGTCGCCACTTTTAGCAGCGCATTGTCTGAGAGTTTCACAGTATTGTAAAACTATGGGCGCGCTACTAAAAATAAATGAAGTGGAAATGGCGCATTTGATAGATGCAGCACTTATTCATGACATAGGCTATGTCAATGTACCAAATGAAATTTTAAACCGTCCTGGTCGCTTGACCAACACAGAACTTATGTATGTAAGAAAAACTGTTGAAGAAGGTTATAAGATAATTTCATCGAAGGAACTTTTCGATCTTGAAAGCATTGGTAAAATAATTTTTTGTCACATGGAAAACTTTGACGGAACGGGTTATCCGAGAGGCTTGAAAAAACAACAGATTCCTCGACTAAGCAGGATATTAGGAATTGCAAATGCTTATGATGCTATGACTAGTTCTCGACCTTACCAGACTTCACTTAGTCATGAGGAAGCTCTTGAAGAGCTTAAGCGATGTGCTGGACTAGATTTTGATAGTAACAAAGCGCGTGATGATAAAGGTTGTGTACAATTTGATCCAAGTATTGTTGAAAAATTTGTTGAATTTCAACTTGAATGGTCTAAACCCTGATATAGATTTAATTTTTATCTCCGTATCAAAGTTACCTTTGATGAATTAAGGAGTATTACATGTCTCGTTCAGGTTCTCCAAAGTCTTCGTTTTGGCCCCCACGCCTATTAGAATCATCAAATTTATCATTACGATCGTTTGGATAAACGCTACTGTAAGTCATTACGAGCGGATAATGGTCGGATGGCTTGCGCTTGACCAGATCGCCGCTTTCATCAATACAGAGTCCCAATATTTTCTTTCTGGAAATCCAAGGAGAGCGAAAAATATAATCAATTCTATTGTTGAAGGTACCTAAATAACGCCTCTTACCAGCCGCTTTTATGAACTTTTTAAGTGTGTAGGTAAAACCAGGTCTATTGTAATCTTTTTCATAATCCACAAAGACGTCGTACAGTAAGACTGTGTCTTTACTGTCATAGTCATAGACGTATTTACTTTCCCCTGTAATCATTTCTATGGTAGGTGACGGATTTACATCGTTGAAATCCCCAAGAACGAAAATTTTCTTGTTCTTAGCGAATACTTCTTCAATTTTGGTTCTTAATGTATTTGCTTGCGCTATTCTTTTTAAGTCTGCTCCCCAGCCGCCCAATTGACTTTTCAGATGAGTCACTAAAAAAACAAGTTTTTCATCTGTAGATTTGACCTTCAACTCAACTTCTAAAATCCCTTTAGATAGGGTTCTTTGCTCTACTATAACTTTGCCGTCATCATCTTTTAAGTCTGCAGCAAATTCTAGATTATTTTTTAAGGTAGAACTTTGAGTAAGCTTTGTGGAATTATATAGCAAGGCAACATCTTGACCGGTAAAACTATCCATACTGTCGTAGTGCAGGATTTCCATGGGTCGGTCTAGATGAGTTAACAGATCTTCTAGAACTCCACGATTTTCAACTTCTTGTAATGCAAGAACGTCTGGCCTGTTACGGTTAATAACTTCAGCAGCTCCGGCTAGCTTAGCCTCATAATTACTAGGTTTATATTTCTGATCATATTCTACGTTGGGATCGTCTTCGCGATCATATAACCAATACGCATTGTATGTCATGATTTGTAAGATTTCTGGTGAGTCTAAGTCATTGTGCAATTGACTAAATTTGCAATGATCTTGGGCGATTGAAAATGTGCAATTCGCGACCATCAAAAGCAAACAGAGTATAAATTTCATTTTTGTGCCTTTACTTAGAACCAAATGTTAGATCTTGGATACCAAATATTAAGTTTAAATCTATTACTGTCAAGGGTTGTTGATGACACAACGAAATCCAATATTTTCAGCTGCGTATTTTGGAGGCGCTGCACGCCGGAAGCTAGCCCTTTGTAGTCGAGGGAAAACCACTCTATAGTCTGCGCCCTTATATACTTTTGCACTGCCTTGATTAAATTTGGGATTATTTAGCTTTCGCTTTTTAGTTTGTATTTTGTTCAAGCTTATTGGGCTGGGATGTGAGTCTTGCATATTTGTTGCATCTCTTGTCCATTCGCTTACATTTCCGGCTAGATGGTATATTCCAAACTGTCCTAATTCCCATGCTGTCTCTGGATTGGCATCAGCAATTGAAGGGCTTTTGAATTCGGTAGGTACAGGAGATTTTTTGTTGGTCGGGTATGACATATGAGATAGTTGTATACCTCGATTTTTTTCTATCAACTTGGCGCCCCATGGATATTCGGTATTGTACTGCCCCCTTGTGGCGTATTCCCATTGGGCCTCCGTGGGTAAATCTCCTCCCACCCACTGACAAAACTTTTGAGCCTGAAACCATGTAACCATAGTTTGAGGAAATGATGAGCTAGTCTCGTAGCTAGGCTTTTCAGAAATTTTTTGGCAGTGACCAGCTTTTACGCATTTTTCGTATTGAAATCGACTTACTTCAAATCTATCCATCTTAAAAGCTGAGACGGTTACATCTAATAAAGGTTTTTCATGCTCGGGAAGTAAGGGGCTGTTAGTTCCCATGAAAAAATTACCACTTTTAACTTCAGCCATCGAACCGCCGTCCAATTGGCGGATAGATATTTTTTGATTTTTCTCAATGGAATCTTTTGCACTGGAGGTCAAAGAAATGCTGACCGAAACAAGGAAAATTCCCATCCATTTAATGAGTTTCATCGGCTCGGAGTATAGCATAGTCGATTAATACAAAATTATCCTAGTTTCTTTATTTTTTGTAATTATCTGTCGATGGATACGAGGAACTAAGGAGACATTTGATGAAAATTTTTTATTTGTTTTTAAGTTTATTTTTTTTCAGCCAGAGCTTTGCTGCGATTCACCATGATAAAAAAGCGTTAGTTCATTTTGAGATGGGGAATTATTTTCTGCAGGGTGGCGATTGGGATAATGCAATTAAATACTATAACCAAGCGCGAGGAAAACTGGGAATGGAGCAATTGGAAGTGGTGCTTTGTCGCAATATGGCCAATGCTTTCATGATGAAAGAGGATAAATTAAGTACCGAGAAACTACTCGGCTCATGTATTGCTAAGTTTGATTATAAAAAAATTCAAGAATGGGCTTCATTACGAGAGATTTTCAAAGTATATGCTCAAATTCAGGCGGATCGTGTGAATCCAGGTATTCTTGATAAGAAGCGTAAAATGGCTAAGGCAAGGATGCAGGCGATTCAGAAAAGTAGAAAACAGGTATTGCCCCCCCGAAAGACGGATGGCCCTAAACTTGGCTTTAAATAATGAAATTCGACCCTCTTGATAGTTTTCGTGAAGCCGAGAAATGTCTTGCTGATTTTATTCAAACTAATGGTCTCGCTGATTCCTTTGATTCATCAATACAGATTTTGATCAGAGCCTTTGCAAAGAGGCGCCCTGTTTTGAGTTGTGGAAATGGTGGAAGTACCTGTGATGCAATGCATTTTGCTGAGGAATTCACGGGAAGATACCGTAAAGATAGAATTGCATTACCAGCTATGGCAATTGCAGATCCTTCTCACTTGACATGTGTATCTAACGACTATGGCTTTGAACATGTTTTTTCAAGAACTGTCGATGCTTTTGGTCAAGAAGATGGTGTGCTATTGGCTATCTCTACAAGTGGCAACTCAAAGAATGTACTTGAGGCTGCTAAAATGGCTCGCAAACGAAAAATGTCTGTCATAGGTTTAACAGGCAAAGGAGGGGGGCTTTTGGCAGCGCTTTGTGATGTATGTTTCATAGCTCCTGGTGCTAATGCTGATAGGATTCAAGAACTTCATATTAAGATCATTCATACTCTGATCGAAGGTGTAGAGCGAGAGCTTTTCCCTGAAAATTATCTTCAATCGTGATTGATTTTGAATATCTGTTACGGCACAAGTCGGCAGATATACCTCAAAAATTTTTTAAACCAAAAGTGCTTGAGGCATTTTTATCTCAACATTTGGCAGAATGGCTAACTTTATTGAGAGAAAGAGGTGAGATTGATCGATGGGTTCATAACTCCCGTGAATGGGTCAAAATTTACGAAATTTTAGTTATTAACTATCCCCAAAAAGCACTTATATTTTTAAGTGTAGAACATGATTTTGAAAAGGGTTCCATAAGATTTCAAAAATTGCTGGCTCAACACTTAAGATCATTGAAGGATTCATTATCTGAAGTATTAATGGCTACAGATTGGATTAAAGAAAAAGTTGATTCAATAGTTGAACCTTCATTACTTTCCGAGATTGAACACTTGGTTAAGAATCGATTTTTTGAAATGTCATGGTCACAGGTAACGGCTTTATCTAAACTTGTACAGATTGACCAAATTGATAGTTGGTATTCTCTTCATCTCGAGTATCACAAGCAACATAATAAAAAAGTCTATTTGGATGATTTACTGTGGGAACTACCTAAAATCTATCTTACTGATCAAACAGAGTATGAGAATGAGTTAATCTTAAGATTCTTAGTTAATTATCATCAGTTTTTAAGAGGATGGAGTCGTCAGTACAATGCTTGGAAGCGCTATTATCCAAATCTGATCCATTTCTGGGAGCAAAAAATCTATGAATCGCGGAATAAAATAGCTTGGGATCTTCTTGTTAGCCCACCAGGACACAAGCATTTAAAGGTTTATTTGGATTCTCTCGCTTACATCGCAAAAGGTAGATTTATGAAAGAATTACTTTTTGCCTTGATACTGACGATTGGATTAACTTTGTGGCTTGATTCATCTAATATTATTCTATGGCTGGTGCTTTTCGTGATTTTCAATTGTCTGGAATGGGTATTCGCAAACTTCAAGCCAAATACTTTGTATTATTTGTATAAATTTAAAATTAGGCTTACCAAAGAGAATTATTCGCATGCGCCTTTACAGGCCGTTTGGATGATTTTAAATATTGATGAAATAGAACTTAGTGCATGGCAAAAATCTATCCTAACTTTAATGAGTCGAGATCCTTGGCAATTGTATCCTCCATTGCGTAAAGATTTTGCTTATTTAGGATAATAGTGATTTTTATTAGAAGCGTCTTCTGATTGAGCCTTTCGTGGTCTATAGCTTACAATTGGATTGTGACGAACGATAAATCTGCATTTACTTTTTTTTCAATGATTAAGAAGGGCAACCTGTTGCGCGCTGATAGGCCTTTAGAGCCTAATAGGCAACCTCCATTTGTCCCATGGGGTTCAAATTTAATTCCTCATTATTTGTCTACTTGCGGGGAGCCACAATCATCAAATCATGGTAATTTGGTACGCTCTCAGAATTTGTCAGCAGTCAATCAAACCCTCGAGCCGAATTCTAAACTCACGGAAGAAACTCCTAATTCAACTCCGGATGTGGCGCAAGAATTATCCGAAAGTTTGGTTCGAGACTCTACCGAAAATGAGCCTAGAAAGGTTATAGAAAATATAGACTCAGAGTTACTTTCAGAAGTTACTGATTTCAACAGTTGTTGGGTTCGTTGGAAAGGATTTATTAAAACTCTAAAGCGAAAAGTATCAGAAAACTCTAGTGGTAGCCAGGGAAAGCTAAGTACTTTTAAGGACAGTTTTTATTCGAAGGCATTATTGTATGCCTTAACAATGAATGAACAATCTCAGAGGGATATACGTCAACATGGTGCTGCAGCATTCAGTCAGTTTTTAAACCATAATAAAAGTCTTTTTGACGCATTTTCCAGTTCTAGTATGTTGGATAGAAAACAGGTATATCAATTTCTTCAAAATATACTGGTTTGCCTTTGCGTGTATGAAGTTTTAGAGGAGCACTCTAATGTACTAAAGTTAGAAGGCGCTTCGGCCGCGGGCTTGTGTCCAGATAAGAAAGAATTTATTTCAAAACATGTTAAGCAGAGTTGGAATGAGCTTTTTTTGGATGAAAATGAAGAGATTGCAGGTTTTGTTAATTTCTTAACTAAAGAAATACCTTCAGATTTGATTGAATCGGTGAAATATAATCGAGAACAATTATTAGTGAAATTTAATCTCAAATTACATTCTCGGGAGAATCGTTTTATTATCCAAGGATCTACTGATAGACTAGATGATCTCCAAGTTTCAAAATTAAATTAATAGCGGTATACCATGTTCAAAAATCCACATGAAGAACCAGTGCAGGTTGAGTCTGATTTAGCATTAGAGAAATATTTTGATCTTTCGGGCTTTCCGTTCCCTGAGTTGTTCAATGGCGTTGAACGATGTTTTGAAGTATTAGGTAGTCCATTGAAAAACTTTTGCCAGGGTTTTGAAGGGCATAGAATCGAGGGTGAAGTTATGGAGGGGGCCATTCTTCAAGGGGACGGTATATTTATAGCTAAAGGTGCAGTGGTTGAGCCAACGGCATATATTAAAGGTCCAGCTATCATAGGGGAAAATACGGAAGTTCGCCATGGGGCATATGTTCGAGGTAATGTTGTTACTGGATCTGATTGTGTTATCGGACACGCTACGGAAGTCAAAAATTCGATTTTCTTAAACGGTGCGAAAGCAGGACACTTTGCCTATGTTGGAGATTCAGTACTTGGTTCTATGGTTAATCTAGGTGCTGGAACGAAGTTAGCTAATCTTAAAATAGTGATGGGTGACGTTATATTACGTGTAGATGGTAATAAAATTCCCAGCGGTTATCGTAAATTGGGCGCTATCCTAGGCGATGGGTGTGAGTTAGGTTGTAACGCAGTGACTTCTCCGGGAACGATTTTAGCTCCAGGCAGTATGGTTTATCCTGCCGTAGGTATTCGTGGGGCACACACGCAAAAAAGAATTTTTCGAGAATCTAATATGCTTCGAAATACGGGAGAGCCAAGCTAGCCTGTTTCGCTAGACCACTGGGATGGGACTTCATAAATCTTGGTCTAAGTCAGGCTAGGCCATTGCCAAGAGTTATGATTCCGATTATCCTAACAAAAAGACAAAATTACGTTCTAATTTTGTTAGATCTCAATCAATTTTATTTTTTTTTATTTTTTTTTAATTTAGGGGTTGCCAATTTCCGAAGTTTCAGTAGAAATAGGGAGCCTTACCAGCATGAAATTAATAAAAAATCCCAGACAGATCTTGGAGGATCGACATGGCAGGTACGAAGACACAGCAAAAAAAAATGGAAGTGCCTTTTCTCAATCGGAATATAAAAATGGAGCAGCTGATGCAATCGCGCGGAACTTTAGATGTTTTAGACCTCGACTTTGACAAGCTTTTTGTTTCAGTAGAAGATTTTAAGGAGGCTGACATAGACGCACAAGGAAATCTTATTTTGGAACATTTTGTTAACGATCAACTGTTAGCTCGAGAAGGAATTCCACTAACATGTGACGATATGAGAAATATTTTCAATACAACTTTTATTGCAAGAAATCAGGAAAATTTGAAAGCCGGTTAATTAATTCATTGATTGAAAAATATTTCGCCGGTTCTATAGTTCTGGTATTTTAAGGCCCCTTTCTCGGGCCTTTTTTGTTTTTCATCACGAGTAGGAGTTGAATTATGGGCGTTGTAATAACCGGTATGGGTATGCAGACAGCCTTCGGAACAGAGACATCAGAAATATTTGATAGATTATGTTCGGGGGAAAATGCAGTCACTAAAATAGACGGGTTTGATTGCAGTGAATTGCCTGTGCAATTTGCTGGCGAAATTAAGGACTTCGATCCAATGCCAGTTATGCAGAATCCCAAAAAAGTTAGACAAACAGCTAGGTTTATTCAATATGGATATGTCGCTTGCCATAAAGCTCTAGAGCAAGCGGGCTTACTTAATTTCGATGGATCAAAAGACAGAGTAGGGATGCTTTTAGGCTCAGGTATGGGTGGGATCGATGTTTTTGAAGAAAACGTTATCAAGACTCAGAAGCGCGGTCCAAGAAGACAAAGCCCATTTTTTATTCCAATGACAATCACAAATATGTTACCGGGATTTCTGGCCATTGAATTTGGTTTTGAAGGACCAAATTATTCCATTTCTACAGCCTGTGCTACGGCAAATCATTGTTTGATTGAGGGTGCCCATATGATCGACCGAGGAGAGGCTGACATAATGATTGTGGGTGGCTCTGAATTTCCAATCAATATGTCCGGTATGGGAGGATTTTGTGCTTTAAAAGCTTTATCTACCAGGGAGGACTTCTACACTGCGTCACGTCCATGGGATGTAGATCGAGATGGGTTTGTCGTAGGAGAAGGAGCTGGGGTTTTAATTCTGGAGCGTGAAGCACATGCCCGAGCCCGAGGGGTAGAGATTTTAGCCCGATATATAAGTGGAACGATGGGATGTGATGCTCATCACATTACTGCACCTCATGAAGAGGGTAGAGGTGCTGCTAAAGCCATGGAAAGAGCCTTAACCAAATCAAAATTGCGTCCTACAGATATTGATTACATTAATGCTCATGGTACATCGACGCAACAAGGCGATGTAGCAGAGATTAAAGCGATACGAAAAGTATTTGGGTCTGCGGCTGATAACTTGGTTCTAAATTCTACAAAAAGTATGCTTGGACATGGACTTGGGGCTGCCGCTGCAATAGAAGCATGCGTTGTGATAGAGAGCCTAAGGCAGGGAAGAATTCATCCTACAATTAATATACAAAATCAAGATCCACTTTGTGATTTGAATGTAAATCCAGGTACAGAATTAAAAAAGCCCATTCAATTGGCGATGTCAAATTCATTTGGTTTCGGTGGGCATAATAGTACTGTTATACTCGGGCGTTACTGAGTTTCGACAAAGCGTGAATAAGGGTGGAGTTCAATTAATTTGCTGAAGTTATTTGGTACTTTTTGATTTTTTCAGGCAAAGCTTTTGTTATTAGGCTATAATGTCGCGGCTTTTTTAGGTAATTTATAACCTTTGTTTTATCGTGGAGAGTAATTATGGCAGTTAAAGTTGCAATCAATGGATTTGGTAGAATCGGACGTTGTTTTTTGCGTCAGGCTATTTGCCGTGACGATATTGAAATAGTTGCCATCAATGATCTAACAGACAACGCTATGTTAGCTCATTTATTGAAATATGATAGTGTTCATGGAACTTTTGCAGGTGATGTAAACTTAGTGGACACAGGTCTTCAGGTTAATGGTAAAACAATTTCTGTAACTTCTGAAAGAGACCCAGAAGCTTTACCATGGGGCGATCATAATATTGATGTAGTTGTTGAATGTACTGGTATATTCCGTACCCATGAAAAAGCGAGTAAGCATCTTAAAGCTGGTGCTAAGAAGGTTGTAATTTCTGCTCCAAGTTCAGACCCCGATTTAACGGTTGTGATGGGTGTAAATGAGTCAAAATATGATGCTGAAAATCATCACATTATTTCTAATGCAAGCTGTACGACTAACTGTTTAGCACCCGTTGCTAAAGTCATTAATAATGCACTGGGGATAGAGTCAGGATTGATGACGACTATTCATGCTTACACAAATGATCAGCGGATATTGGATTTACCGCACAGTGATTATCGGAGGGCCAGAGCAGCTGCTGTAAATATGATCCCGACTTCTACAGGTGCAGCAAAAGCAGTGGCTGAAGTGTTACCCGAGTTGAAGGGTAAACTGACTGGTATGGCGATAAGAGTTCCAACTCCTAATGTTTCTGTGGTTGACGTTAGTTTTGTAACTACGAAGAGTACATCAGCTGAAGAGGTTAATAAACTTTTAAAAGATGCTGCGCAAGGCGAGTTAAAGGGAATCATGGACTACTGTTCCATTGAGTTAGTTTCAGGTGATTTCAACGGTTGCTCTGCCTCTTCAACAATCGATGCCGCATCAACCCTTGTTCAAGGGGGTAATCATGTTAAGGTTTTAACCTGGTATGATAATGAAATCGGTTATTCTACTCGTCTCGCAGATTTAGTGAATTACATGTTCAAAGGCTAGGAGTGACTATGGGAGTAGAAACAGGAATATTCTTCAAGCTTGGGATGGCTGTAGGAGCCTTCTTAATGCTTGTGTTTATGATTTTTGTTTTCGGTATACTTGATATTAATCGAGAATTTGGTGACGTAGAATAAGCCAATTGAACTGCGAGATCACCAAGATGATAGTTTCACAAACCTCTGTTGTGAATAAAACTTGAACCTTGTCCCTTGTGGGTTTTTAAATACAGTTCGAACTCTGGCATGAGAACTTCATTGTGAACTTTGAACCATTGGTATTTTAGTCGATTTTGGGCCCTAACACTAAGCCCATTCCAAAATTTTCCAGGATATTTCTGATTTTCTGAATGGTTTGCAGCATAGATTGATTCCAGATCAGAAGAGACAAGTAAATACTTTTGCTCCCACCAGCCAAGAAAGTGAACTATTTCACTTGATTTCATTCTTCCTATTACACGAAACTTGCTCTCTTCGCGACTCACTAAGTGATTTTTAACTTGTAAAAAACTATACGCAAAAGGATCAAATGGTTTTTTATAGATTTTTTCAGATTCAAGTAAATGTTTTTGTGAGGGGTAAGATTGACGACTTTTGTAAAAGGGTTTAAGAAAAAGTGGCATTTCCTCTGAGGCATAAGGCAGTGTTAGCATTGAGCAACCTATCAGGGTAAAAATCCAATATCTCATAGGAAGTGTATCGAGTGAGTTCTTCAAAGCCATTAGAGAGCTGGTTGGTTTTTTTTAATCCAGCTCAGTTAGATTCAACAATACGCTTTGATTTGACTCACCATATATCGACCTTAGATGATTGTTATGGACTTGCTTTAGATGGAGGTTTACGCCGCGCTGAGCAGTTGAATTTATCTGTACATTGGCATGTTGGAGATTTTGATTCAATTTCCACTAATGCTGATTCTTCTAAAGATACTCTAGGTTGGGAGGAATTGGCTCACCTTGGAAAAACTGACCCAGATTTAAAAGTTTGTCAAAAATATGCTTTGAAAAAAACTAAAGATTTTATCGATGGAGAATCTGTACAGCAGCTTTTAAAAGCACGCAATTTGCGTGAGGTTGTTTTTTTTGATTTTTGGCAGGGGCGTTGGGATTTTAGCTTACTCCATTTTATGTGGTTACTTCAGAATAATTGGTTGATAAATAAGCTCACGATAATATTACCTGAGGGTTATTGTAAGTTCGCTAGTGGTTCTAGTTCTTTTAAGGCCCCAACCGGAAGTTCTTTTTCTATATTTCCAATCGATATTATGGAGAAAGTTAATATATCAGGCAGTATATTTGATGGTGAATCGTTTACATTTAAGCCCGGTACGGGACATTCATTC
>MDTD01172744.1_pt1 | contig 12726 bp, 22 predicted proteins | sample 811221 | NCBI WGS metagenome assembly MDTD01 (sample SAMN05326646, study PRJNA326480) | marine metagenome | isolation source: seawater | place: Pacific Ocean: South West | collected 2011 | reverse complement strand
TTTTGTGATAAATTGTGCCTTTTATATAAGAAGATAAATCAAAGTCAACGTCTTAAACATTGATAAAAGTGTCAATTTTCCTTGTAATTTCAACAATTTCCAATCCTCCATCGATTTCATGAAAATTTGATTTTTTTGAATAGAAATTTAATACAGGTTGGGTTGTATCCATATATGTATCATATCTCCTTAATATTGTCTGCAAATCATCATCTGATCTTTTTTCTAAAATTTTCCTTTTTTCGATTCTTTTTATTATTGTTTCTTTGTTTACATTTAAAAAAAATATAAGGTCAATTTGTTGACTTGAATTTTCTAATAACAATTCAAGATTTTTTGCCTGACTTAAAGATCTAGGATATCCATCAAAAATTAATCTCTCTTTTTTTATTGGATCAAAAACAGATTTTTCTATAAGTTGATTAACAATATCATCGCTAACAAATTTTCCATCATTCATAATATTAATAATTTTTTTACCAATTTCTGTATTATTATTAATTTCATCTCTTAACATGTCACCAGTTGAAATTTGAAATCCGTTTAATTTTTTAACTAAATATTTTGCTTGTGTGCCTTTTCCAGCACCTGGTGGACCAAACAGTATGATATTCACTTATCTTCCAAATTTTGTTTTTTTAATAAGTTGCTCATATTGAGAGCTCATCATTCTAGTTTGAATTTGTGTAACTGTATCTATAGCTACAACAACGACAATTAATACAGAAGCTCCACCTAGATAGAATGGTATAGGATAATTTGCGATTAAAAATTCTGGCATTAAACAAACAAGTGCAAGATACAAAGCTCCTATAGTTGTAAGTCTAGTTAAAATTGTATCTATGTAAATTGCTGTACTTTCGCCAGGTCTAATTCCTGGCACGAAACCTCCATACTTTCTTAAATTTTCTGCAGTTTCTGTTGGATTAAAAGTTATTGATGTATAAAAAAAAGTAAAAAATATTATTCCCGAAGCATATAATAACATATAAAGAGGTTGGCCTTGTGAAAAGTAAGAAGATATATTTAAAAATAATTCATTTTGGCTGACATTAAAATTTGAAAATGTTACTGGTAACAACAATAAAGCTGAAGCAAAAATAGCAGGTATAACACCTGCGGAATTTATTTTTAATGGTAAATGAGAGGAGTCACCACCATACATTTTATTTCCCATTTGTCTTTTTGGATAATTTATAAGAATTTTTCTAAGTGCACGTTCCATAAAAACAATAAACATAATAGTTGCGATAAGAAGTAAAAATATAAATATAATCATTAATGTTGAGATAGCTCCAGTCCTACCCAATTCAAAAGTTGTAACTAATGCTCTTGGTATTTCAGCTACAATTCCTGAAAAAATTATTAATGATATACCATTACCTATTCCTCTTTGAGTAATTTGCTCTCCTAGCCACATCAAGAATATTGTACCTGCTACAATTGTAGTGACTGTTGAAATTTTGAAAAATACACCTGGATTAATTACTAAATCAGCTGACGACTCCAATCCTACTGCAAGACCATATCCTTGAATAGTAGCAAGAAGAACAGTTCCATATCTTGTAATTTGAGTTATCTTTTGTCTGCCAATTTCCCCTTGAGCTTTTAAATTTTTAAAATAATCCGAAACACCTGTTAGTAACTGGACTATAATTGATGAAGAAATATAAGGCATAATGCCGAGAGCAAATATTGCCATTCTACTTACAGCTCCTCCAGCAAAAACATTAAACATGCCTAATAAACCTTTTTGGTTTCCTTGCATCATAACTTGAAGCTGCTCAGGGTCTATTCCTGGAAGAGGTATAAAAGTACCTAATCTATAAACTGCCAAAATAAATAAAGTGAATAATATTCTATTTCTTAAGTCGTTAGATTGTGTAGATTCACTCATTATTTTATATTATTTTTAAGAGAAATTAGCCCACCAACTTTTTCAATTTTATCTTTTGCAGTTTTAGATGAATAGTCTGCTTCGATATCAATTTTAGATTTGATCTCACCATTCGATAAAATTTTATATTGGTTAACAGATTTTTTGAATAGTTTACATTTTTTAAAAGTGTTTATATTTATCTTAGTTTCTGGAGATATTTTTTTATTATCAATTAATTTTTGTAAGTCTTGTAAATTTATAACTTCAATTTGAGTTTTGCTAATTGAATTAAAGCCTCTTTTAGGTAATCTTCTATATAAAGGCATTTGACCACCTTCAAAACTTTTTATAGCTACACCAGACCTTGATTTTTGACCTTTAACACCTCTTCCAGATGTTTTGCCTTTCCCTGATCCTATACCTCTACCAACTCTTATTTTTTTAGCTTTTGTAGTTTTTAACCTATTTAATAAAGTCATTATCCTCTTTTCTCGATTATTTCTGATATTTTTTTATTTCTTAAATTTGAAATATTCTTAGGAGAATTTTGTTTAGATAATGCCTTAATACATGCTCTTATTACATTATGAGGATTTGCTGTACCTAAAGATTTTGCAACTATATCTTTTATACCTAAAACCTCACATACTGCTCTGACAGGTCCGCCTGCGATTATACCTGTTCCTTTTGGTGCTGATCTTAATTTAATTTTTCCAGCTCCATCTTTACCATAAATATCATGATGTATAGTTCTCCCATCTCTTAAAGGTATTTGTATTAAATTTCTTCTAGCAAGTTCGTTTGCTTTTTTTATTGCATCAGGAACTTGTTTCGCTTTAGCATGTGCTATTCCAATTTTTCCATTTTGGTTCCCAACAACAACTAGAGCGGAAAATCCAAATCTTCTTCCACCCTTAACCACTTTAGTAATTCTATTAATATGAACTAACTTTTCTATATAATCATTGTTTTTTTCCATAAATTAAAATTCCATTCCATTCTTTCTCAAAGTTTCTGCAAATATCTTAACTCTTCCATGATATTTAAAGATACCTCTGTCGAAATAAACTTTTTTTATATTTTTTTGGCTTGCTTTATTTGCCAAAGTTTCTGCAACAATAGTCGACAATTCAGACTTACTCTTTTTCTGAGATCTTATATCTTTATCTACAGATGAGGCAGAAACTAGAGTTATATTTTTTTTATCATCAATTATCTGGGCACTTATATTTTTTAAAGATCTAGATATGCTTAGTCTATATCTATCTTTTGAAACTTTTTTTAATTTTTTTCTCACTCTAAATTTTTTTCTTTGTATAGTATTTAATTTCATTATTTCTTTTTACCCTCTTTTCTTAAAATATATTGACCTTGCTCCTTAATACCTTTGCCCTTATATGGTTCTGGAGGTCTTATACTTTTTATTTGAGAAGCAACACTACCAACTAATTGTTTGTTTGAACCACTTATTTTTAAAATTGTTTGTTTTTCGACAGCAATTTTAATACCCTCTGGAATGTCATAATTAACATCATGACTAAATCCTAATTGCATGTTAAGAACATTTCCTTTTAAAGCAGCTCTAAATCCAACCCCTGTTAACTCTAATATTTTCTCATAACCACTACTAGCTCCAATTATTGCATTATTTAATAAGCTTCTATTCATCCCCCAGAGTCTCTTTGAATCGTCGTCTAGTTTTTTTGGTTTAATTGAAACTTCTTTTCCATCATCTATTTTTAAATCAAACATTTCTAAATCGATATTTAATGATTGTTTACCCAAAGGGCCCTCAACATTTATAGTATGACCAGATAATAATACTTTTACTTTATCTGGAATTGGAATATTTATTTTACCTATTTTAGACATTAAAATACCTTACAAATTATTTCTCCACCTAATTTTTTTTTTCTTGCATCAACATCTGTCATTACTCCTTGTGGCGTTGAAACGATAGCAATACCTAATCCATTATTGATTTTTGGCAAACTGCTTGCGCTTGAGAAAATTCTTCTGCCTGGTTTAGATATTCTTTCAATAGTATTTATAACAGGATTTCCTGAATTATATTTTAAGTTTATTTCAATTGTAGGTTTTTTATCTTCATTAATTTTGTAATCGATAATATAACCTTCAGATTTAAGAACATCTGCAATTTTTATTTTAAATTTAGATGATGGTAATGAAACCTTTTTATGATTTCTCACTTGAGCGTTTTTTATTCTTGCTAACATGTCACCTATCGGATCACTTAAACTCATAATTTCCTTTCTACCAACTTGACTTTACCATTCCTGGAATTTTACCCTCTAAACCCAATTGTCTGAGAGCAATTCTTGATATTTTTAGTTTTCTGTATACACCATGTGGTCTTCCAGTAATTTGACATCTGTTCATTACTCTATTTTTTGCTGAATTTCTCGGCAATTTAGATAATTTTTGTTGCGCTTTAAATCTCTCTTCCAAGGTAATTTTTTTGTTCATAATTATGTCTTTTAATGCTTTTCTTTTTTTATAAAGCTTTTCTGAAAGCTTAATTCTTCTATTATTTTTATTTATTGCGCTCATTTTTGCCATTAGTTACTCCTTTTTTCTTTAAATGGAAAATTTAAATGCTTCAACAATTCAAAGCTATGTTCTACTTTTTGGGATTTAATAACTATTGTGATATCTAAACCACGTATTTTATCAACTTTATCGAAATTGACTTCCGGAAAAATTATATGCTCTTTTATGCCGAATGTATAATTACCAAATTTATCAAAACCTGATGTACTTAATCCTCTAAAATCTTTAATTCTTGGTAAAGCAATATTTGTTAGTCGATCTATAAATTCGTACATCATATTTTTTCTTAGAGTAACTTTTAAACCTGAACTAGTATTTTTTCTTGTTTTAAAATTTGCGATAGATTTTCTGAATTTGGTAATTACAGGAAATTGACCAGTTATATTTGCCAAATCTTCCTGACATGATTTTAAAATTTTTTGGTCATTTCCGTCTAAACCTAAACCCATATTTAAAACTATTTTTTGAATTTTAGGACCCATGTAAAGGTTTTTATATCCAAACTTTTCTTTTAATATCGGATCAATTTCTTTACTTAATGCTTGTTTTAATCTTGGTATCATTATTTCTTAGCCTCACTTTTACCTTTAGTTTCAAGTATTTTTAAATTAGATAGATGAATAAAATTCTCTTTGGAAATAATTCCACCTTTTTTTTCTTTTGTTGTTTTTACGTGCTTTTTTACCATGTTAATACCTTTGACTTTTGCTCTGTTATTTTTTCTATCTATTTCAATGATATCACCATCTTTTTTTTTGTCTTTACCACTTAATATTTTTACCTTAGTTCCTTTTTTGATCATTATAAAACCTCTGGTGCCAAAGAAATAATCTTCATTTGACCTCTGTTTCTAAGTTCTCTTGTTACAGGTCCAAAAATCCTTGTACCTATTGGCTCACCTTTGTCATCTGTTAGAACAGCAGCATTGTTATCAAATCTAACTTTTGATCCATCATTTCTATGTATTCCCTTTTTTACTCTAACTACTACTGCTTTATGCACCGCTCCTTTTTTTACCTTGCCCTTTGGTATGGCTTCTTTAACAGCAACAACTATTGTGTCACCTATGCTTGCATATCTTCTCTTAGAGCCACCTAATACTTTGATACATTCTATTTTTTTTGCACCAGTATTATCTGCTACATACAGTTCTGTTTGAACTTGAATCATTTAATATCTCCTATTACTTCAAATTTTTTTGATTTAGAATAAGGCTTACATTCTTTTATAGATACTTTGTCTCCATTTTTATATTTATTTTGTTCATCATGTACACTGTACTTCTTTCTTGCCTTAATAACTTTTTTTAAAACAGGATGTTGAAATTTTCTTTCAACTAAAACTGTTATAGTTTTATTTGGCTTATCACTTACCACTATTCCATTAAGAATTTTCTTAGGCATCTTTCCTCACTAATAAAGTTTTAAGTCTCGCTATATTCTTTTTTGTTTCGTTTATCTTAGATGGACTTTTAATTTGTCCATTAATCTTTTGGAACCTAAAATTAAATAAATCTTTTTTAAATTTATCTAAATTTTTCAATACTTGCTCTTTACTTAACTTTTTTAATTCACTTTTTTTCATTTAAATTCTCTTTATAAATTTACATTTAATAGGTAGTTTGGCAGAAGCTTTGTAAAGCGCAACTTTAGCTATTTCTTCTGTTACCCCGTCTACTTCGAATAAAATTCTTCCCGGTTTAACTCTACATGCCCAATACTCTGGCGAACCTTTTCCTTTACCCATTCTTACTTCCGTTGGTTTTTTTGAGATTGGTATATTTGGAAAAATTCTAGTCCATACTCGACCTTGTCTTTTCATGTGTCTCGTTAATGCAACTCTTGCTGCTTCAATCTGTCTTGATATTATTCTCTCAGGTTGTATTGCCTTAAGTCCAAAGGCTCCATAATTCATTACATTACACCTTGATGCATTTCCATGAATTCGTCCTTTATGGGCTTTTCTAAATTTTGTTCTTGTTGGTTGTAACATTTTTATTTTTTATTCCTCTCCTGACTAAATTCTTTTGTAAATATCTCACCTTTATATATCCAAACTTTAATTCCAATTATTCCATATGTAGTGAGAGCCTCTGCCTCAGCATAATCTATATCAGCTCTTAATGTATGAGATGGAATACTTCCATCTCTTAACCATTCTGTTCTAGCTATTTCATTACCACCTAATCTTCCACTACATGAGACTTTTATACCTTTTGCACCCAATCTTAATGCTGATTGCATTGCTCTTTTCATGGCTCTTCTATAAGAGACTCGTTTGACTAATTGTTGAGCAATATTTTCTGCAACTAAAAATGAATTAGTTTCTGGTTTTTTCACTTCTTTGATATTTAGTACAATTTCGTTAGCACTCAATTTAGATAACTTCCCTTTTATCTTTTCTATATCACTACCCTTTTTGCCAATAACAAAACCAGGTCTAGAAGTATAAATCGTAACAAAACATTTTTTTGCAGATCTTTCGATCATAACTTTTGAAACACCAGAATTTATTACATTTTTTTTTATAAATTCTCTAATTCTAAAATCCTCTATTAAAAAATTTCCAAATTCCTGTTTTTTTGCGTACCAAACAGAGTCCCAACCTCTATTTATGCCTAATCTTAAACCTACTGGATTAACTTTTTGTCCCATAATCTTTCTCTTTTTGTTTCATCTGTTCACTTAGTATAATAGTTATATTCGAGTAAGGTTTCATAATTTCTGCAGCCCTTCCCTTTGCTCTTGCTCTAAATCTCTTCATTATTACTTGTTTTCCACAAAATGCTTCTTTGACAATTAAATTATCAATATCATACTGAAAATTATTTTCAGCATTTGCAATTGCAGATGATATTGTTTTTTTTACATCTTTAGATATTCTTTTTTCTGAAAAAGATAAATCTCTAATTGCTTTTTCGACTTTTTTTCCAACAATAGATTTTAAGAGTGGTTTTAATTTTCTAACACTAGACCTAACATTCTTGTTTACTGATCTAACTTGTTTCAAATCTATATCTTTTTTATTTTTCATAATTATTTTTTATCAGCCGCTTTGGAACCACCTTCAACTTTTGCTTTTTTATCTGCTGGTGTGTGACCAAAAAATTGTCTAGTTGGTGCGAATTCTCCAAATTTATGCCCTACCATATCCTCAGATACAGTTATTGGTATAAATTTTTTTCCATTATAAATCAAAAAACTAAAACCAACAAAATCAGGGATAATTGTAGATTTTCTTGACCATGTTTTGATTGGTTTTTTGTTCGGATCATTTTTAATTTTTTCAACCTTTTTTATTAGGCTCTCCTCAACAAATGGTCCTTTCCAAACAGATCTTGCCATATTTTATGCTCTCTTCTTTTTTCTTCTTCTAATTATAAATTTATCGGTTCTTTTGTTATCTCTTGTTTTCAAACCTTTTGCAGATTGTCCTGTTGGCGATACTGGGTGTCTTCCACCAGCAGATTTACCTTCACCTCCTCCATGAGGGTGATCAACTGGATTTTTCACTACTCCTCTTGTATGTGGTCTCCTGCCAAGCCATCTAGATCTTCCAGCTTTTCCAATTTTTATATTTTTTTGGTCCGGATTTGATAAAACCCCTATAGTAGCTAAAGCTCTTGAATCAATTTTTCTGACCTCTCCAGATGTCATTTTTATTATTGAATAATTGCCATCTATACCTGATATTGAAACAGAGGATCCTGCAGCTCTTGCAATTTTACCTCCAGCACCAGGTTGGATTTCAACGTTATGAATATCAATACCAACTGGTATATCTTGTAACGGCAAACAATTTCCAACTTTTATTTCAGATGAAGGTCCATTTTGGATATAATCTCCAACTTTAATATTTTGAGGGGCTAAGTAATAAAACTTTTGGTTATCCTCAAATTTGACAAGCATTATATGACAAGATCTATTTGGGTCATATTCAATTCTTTCAACAGTTGCTTTCATATCATTTTTTTTTCTATAGAAATCTATAATTCTGTATTTGTGCTTGTGACCTCCTCCGTGATTTCTTGAAGTAATTCTACCGTAATTATTCCTGCCTTTTGATGAATAATTAGTGCCAGTTAAAGGTTTATATGGCTTACCCTTCCAAAGTCCTTCTCTACTTGTTAAAATAGTGCCCCTGGATGACTTTGTATATGGTTTAAATGTTTTTAATGCCATTTTTAAATTCCTGTAGTGAGATCAATATTTTGACCTTTTTTTAGGGTTATAATTGCTTTTTTAAAGCCTTTTTTTTTGACTTTTTTGCCTCTAACAGACTTAATTAAAGTTTTTTTATTAATTATATTAATTTTCGTAACATTTACTTTAAAAATTTTTTCAACTGATTTTTTTAAGCTTTTTTTATTTGCGCTTTTAGGAACTTTGAAAACAATTTTATTTTGTTCAGATAAGTTAGTTGATTTTTCTGTAACCACAGGAAATAAAATTTTATCGTATAAGCTCATTTTATTAATCACTGAAACCTCATTTCTAATTCTTTTACAGAACTTTCTGTAAAAATAATCTTCTTATATTTAACTAAATCAAAAGCGCTAAAGTGATTTATATCTGTTAGTTTTACATTGGGAATGTTCTTTGTTGACTTTAAAATATTTTCTTTAGATTTTTTATCTAGTATCATTAAAGAATTTTTTGCATCAAATTTTTTTAAAATTTCATTCATTTCCTTAGTTTTAAGAATTTTTTGCGCAAAATCGTCAAAAATTATAAGATCATTAGATCCATTTTTTTCTGTGATGAGTGATGCAATACTCATTTTTTTTTCGCTTTTATTCAATTTTCTTGTTTTATAGTTATCTTCACCCTTGGGTCCGTGAGCTATACCACCGCCAACAAATAATGGAGCTTTTTTACTTGAATGCCTTGCATTACCTGTACCTTTTTGTGAGTAGATTTTTGATGTTGAACCTGTAATTTCATTTCTTTGTTTTGTTTTTGCTTTTCTACCTTTAAAATTTGCATTTAATTTGTAAATCACGCCGCTTACTAATTGGTTATTAATTTTAGCACTAAATATTTTATCTAACACCTCTATGCTTTGTTTTTTTCCATCCCTGCTTAATTTATCTATCTTCATTTATTTTTTCTTTTTATCTGCTGTTTTCTTTAGTTTTTCAATTTGCTCAATTTTTTCATCTATTGTCATTCGGTTAATTTTTTTAACAGATTTTCTTATTAAAACTTCGGTATTTTTTGATCCTGGAATTGAGCCCTTTAAGTATAATAGATTATTTACTTTATCTGTTTTGATCACTTCTATATTTTGAATTGTTCTGATTTTATCTCCCATATGACCAGCCATTTTTTTTCCTTTAAATACTTTACCAGGGTCTTGATTCTGACCAGTTGAACCATGTGCTCTATGAGAAATCGAGACTCCATGTGATGCTCTTAGTCCTCCAAAGTTATGTCTTTTCATGGCACCCGCAAAACCTTTTCCAATTGTCTTTGATTTTACATCAACAAACTTTACATTCTCAAATATCTCTAATCCAATTTCATTTCCTTCTTTAAAATTCTCAGTATTTTCTAGTCTAAACTCTTTAAGAGTACTCTTTGGTTCGGTATTCTTCTTAGCAAAGAAACCCTTCATAGCTTTTGTCAATTTTGAGTTTTTAATTTTTCCAAATCCTATTTGAACTGCACTATATCCACGATTTTCCTTATTAATAATATTAATAACTCTTCCAGTTTCCATCTTTAAAACTGTAACTGGAACAGATTGACCAGTTTTAAAAAATTCTCGCGACATTCCTATTTTTTTTCCAATTAAAGCTAAGTTTTCCATTAAATTTTTATCTCCACATCAACACCCGAAGCTAAATCAAGCTTCATTAAGGCCTCTACAGTTGCCGGTGTAGGCTCTATAATATCAATTAATCTTTTATGAGTTCTAGTTTCAAATTGTTCTCTACTTTTTTTATCTATATGTGGTGACCTTAAAACTGTGTATCTTTCAATTTTTGTTGGAAGAGGTATTGGTCCTTTGATGTTTGCACCAGTTCTTTTTACTGTATTTACTATTTCTTCTGTTGATTGATCTAAGACCTTATTATCGTAAGCACGCAATTTTATTCTAATATTTTGTTTATCCATAATTAACCTGTTTTCTTGGTTACCTCGTCTTGTACATTTTGCGGAACTTTGTCATAATGATCAAAAAACATCGAGTATTGAGCTCTTCCTTGTGACATAGATCTTAAACTGTTTATATAACCAAACATGTTGGCTAATGGCACCATAGCAGTTATCACAGTTGCATTTCCCCTTTGCTCTTGTGTACTTATCTGTCCTCGTCTACTATTTAAATCTCCAATCACATCACCCATATAATCTTCTGGTGTTACTACCTCAACTCTCATTACTGGTTCTAATAATTTTAAAGTTCCTCTTGAGCATGCTTCTTTAAAACATTGTCTAGATGCTAGTTCAAAAGCTAAAACACTTGAATCAACGTCGTGGTGTAAACCATCTAAAATTGTAACCTTATAATCAATCAATGGAAATCCAGCTAAAATTCCACCATCAGCAATTGTTTCTACACCTTTTTCTACACCTGGTATAAATTCTTTTGGAATAGCTCCACCTTTTATTTTGCTTTCTAATTCTCTACCTTTGCCAGGCTCTAGCGGTTCAACTGATAATTTTACTCTAGCAAACTGACCAGCTCCACCACTTTGTTTTTTGTGAGTATAGTCAAATTCTGCAGCATTTAATATTGTCTCCCTATAAGCTACTTGGGGTGCTCCAACATTTGCTTCAACTTTAAATTCTCTTTTCATTCTATCAACAATAATATCTAAATGTAATTCGCCCATTCCTTTAATAATTGTTTGTCCTGATTCTTCGTCAGATGTAACTCTAAAAGATGGATCCTCTTTAGCTAACCTACCAAGTGCTTCTCCCATTTTTTCTTGATCTGCTTTAGATTTAGGTTCTACTGCTATTTCAATAACTGGATCTGGAAACTCCATAGGCTCGAGTAAAACAGGTGTTTCTTTATTAGCTAATGTATGTCCTGTAATAGTACTCTTTAAACCAGCTAAAGCGACTATATCTCCAGCACTTGCTTGTTTTATATCTTCTCTGGAGTTAGCATGCATAAGCAGCATTCTTCCAACTCTTTCTTCTTTATCAGAAGAAGTGTTATAAACTCCGGTTCCTGATTTAACTGTTCCTGAATAAATTCTTATGAAGGTAAGACTACCAACAAATGGATCTGTAGCTACTTTGAAGGCTAATGCTGAAAAAGGAGCGCTATCCTCAAACTTCATTTCTATTTCATCTTCTGATCCAGGTTTTGTACCCATAATTGACCCTAGATCCTCAGGGCTAGGTAAGTAATCTACTACCGCATCCAATAATGGCTGAACTCCTTTATTCTTAAAAGCAGAACCTGTTAAAACCGGAACAAATTCAAAATTTAGACACCCTTTTCTTACGCATGCAATCAAATCTTCTTGTTTTATTTCTTCTCCACCTAAGTATGCCTCCATTAGTTTTTCATCTTGTTCTACAGCTGTTTCAACTAGTTCTTGTCTGTATTTTTCACATATTTCATTAAGATCTTCAGGTATATCTTTCTCTTCCCATTCAGCACCTAGATCCTCATTTTTCCAAACGATTGCTTTCATTTTAACTAAGTCAACCACACCTTTTAATGAAGCCTCTATTCCTATTGGAATCTGCATGACTAAAGGTTTTGCACCAAGTCTATCTTTAATCATATCAACACATCTAAAAAAATCTGCTCCTGTGCGATCTAATTTATTTACAAAACAAATTCTGGGAACTTTGTATTTATCTGCTTGTCTCCATACAGTTTCTGATTGTGGTTCAACACCTGCCACACCATCAAATACTGCAACTGCACCGTCTAAAACTTTTAGGGATCTTTCAACCTCAATTGTAAAGTCAACATGCCCTGGCGTATCGATAATATTTATTCTATGTTCTCTCCAAAAACAAGTTGTTGCAGCTGAGGTAATTGTAATTCCACGTTCTTGTTCTTGCTCCATCCAATCCATTGTTGCTGCACCATCATGCACTTCACCTATTTTATGACTTTTTCCTGTATAATATAAAATTCTTTCTGTAGTTGTAGTTTTACCTGCATCAATGTGGGCCATGATACCAATATTTCTATATTTATTTAGTGGATGTGTTTTAGTCATATTTTTACCATCTAAAATGTGCAAAAGCTTTATTAGACTCTGCCATTTTATGAGTATCCTCTTTTTTTTTAATTGCTGA
>MDTD01127195.1_pt1 | contig 12727 bp, 7 predicted proteins | sample 811221 | NCBI WGS metagenome assembly MDTD01 (sample SAMN05326646, study PRJNA326480) | marine metagenome | isolation source: seawater | place: Pacific Ocean: South West | collected 2011 | reverse complement strand
GGAATTGCCATCCATTGCACCCTGCGTGGTATTTCGGAAGAAGGCTGCCATGGAGTAGTAGTCCTTGGTGGTAAAGGGGTCGAACTTATGATCGTGGCACTGGGCGCAATTGGTAGTGAGGCCAAGATAGACCCATCCGAAGGTCTGAACACGATCGGCAGCGTAGTTGGCCAGATTTTCCTCCGCGATCGTCCCGCCTTCATTGGTAGTTATATTGCATCGCTGGAATCCCGTGGCGATAAGCTGGTCCAAAGTGGGATCCGGGAGAAGGTCTCCCGCAAGCTGCCAGACCGTAAAATCGTCGTAGGGAATATTCTCGTTGAATGCACGTATCACCCAGTCGCGATAAGGGTGCATCTCCCGGTAGTTGTCAAAGTGGAGGCCGTGAGTGTCTCCGTAGCGAGCCGCATCCAGCCAGTAGCGAGCGCGATGCTCTCCATAGTGCGGTGAGGCGAGAAGAGTGTCGATGAGCTTGCCGTAGGATTCCTCACTGGGGGCGTTGATGAAATCCGCGGTGAGTGCAGGGTCAGGGGGCAGACCAGTCAGATCAAGGGAGAGTCTTCTCGCAAGAGTATGAGGGTCAGCATCGGAGGCCGGGGTGAGGCTTTGTTCTTCGAGCTTAGAGAGGATAAAATTGTCGACAGGGTTCCGGGGCCATGTCTCCAGTTCTGTTTCTGGAACTTCGGGCTTGGTCGGAGCCCGGAGTGACCAGTGCGCCTGCCAGGGAGCGCCTTCAGCGATCCATTTTTTGATGAGAGAAATCTGTGCGGAGTCGAGCTTCTTGTGACTTTCCGGTGGAGGCATAATTTCATCCACATCGTCCGTGATAAGGCGAAGGTAGAGTTCGCTCTCATCGGGATTCCCCCGAACAACCACCGGGGGAGCATCCTTCACACCGGTAAAAAAACCAGCCTCCGTATCAAGCCGCATGTCGGCTTCCCGGGTTCCGGGATCTGGTCCGTGGCAGGCAAAGCAGTTTTCAGCAAGGATCGGCCGGATGTCCCGGTTGAATTCAACTTGCGACTGAGCACCCGCTAGCTGAAGGAGCGCTGCTGCGGCTCCAAGGACGGAGTAGATTGTTCTGACGCTCATAAGACCTTACTTACAGTTTTAACGGAGAATGCCTCTTGGCTAGGCGTAATTTGATTTTAGGTCACTAAATGTGCTTTTGTCGAAATGACCTGACAGTCAGCGCAGCCTGCCAAAACTAGAAGGCCAGAGGAGAAAGGCCCGCACAAAAACGGCACGTAAATGCGACCCCCACCTCCGGTTTTGCCGTTCCTCAATCCAAAACGGGTCTCTCTTATCCACCGCCTGCATCAAGATCTTCAGCGATCGCGATACGCAGGATTCGTCTCTCGCCGCCCCCTCGAATTCCCTCAAGAGCCTTCCTCAGCGACTTTTGCCCGGGCTTGGAGAACCAACCTTCCGGGCAGGCTCCAATTCTGCAGACTCAAGTTCGGCCAGCTCCAAGGGCTCCGAGGGCTCCAGCTTGGCAGGCACTATGGGAGTCGACGACTCCAGCTCCGCAAGATAAAGCCGGGCTTTGGCTTCCTCACGGGCGATGACCGGGTCCCTGCCCTGTTCAACCGCATACCGTTGTAGCGCCGCAGCTTTTCTATCCGCACTTGCTTCCGCCACCAGGGAACGACGGGCTTCTTCTCCCGTCCATAGGAATCTGTCCTGCCATTCCTCTCCAAGATCATCATGCCGTAACCGCGCGCTCCCCGAAAGGTGCCTGATTTCCATGCCGATATCAGTCACCCGGCGAATGACAACTTCTCGATAGATTTTACCTTTTTGGAGGCGAATCTCCAAGTGCTTCTCCCCTTCGGCGATCAGACGAACCCATTGTAGATATTGCGCCCTGTAGGCAGAAACCCCCTGCGATAAAATCCGGATTTCGCTCTCCAGCTCGGCCAGCTGCTCCCGACTTTTCTTTCGCGCAAGTGTCGCATTTTTAAGCTGCTTGAGGCCCGCCCGCAACTCGTCGAAGCGAACCTCAGCCCCGTCAACCGGAGAAAGTGACTCAAGATGCAGGGAAAGAGCCTCGACCAGAGCTGCCTGGTAATCCAGCTCCAGATCTGGCTCTCCGGTATCAGCAATCAAATGACCTGGAGCAAGGACAAGAACATGCAGCGACAGCAAAGTTCGGATGACCTTTCCCAGCTTCATGGGTTCCATAATAAGGGGAGACCCCTCCGGGGGCAAGGAGACCTGCATACCGTTCGGAAAATAGCCCTGCTGAAGCAGGCAGACCTCCCCTGTCAAAAGCTACCATTCCTCCTTCTTCTGCACCAGACACTGAAAACCCTCTATGCCATTTCATCGAGGACCTTTATGATCCGTTTTTCGCTTACTCGCATCTCCCTCGGTTGACTTGGAGCGAACTGCGCAAGGCGAAGCTCCTCCAGCATCCATCCAACCTCCCATAGTCGAACCGCATCCGGGCATTCCATCCAACGGGTAATCCATCGCTGCCAGAGAGGGAGGATCCGGTTCCGCTTTTCCTCGTCTCGAACCAGAGGCTGACTTTCAAGACGGGACAATCGCTCCTCGATCCCGTAAAAGTAGCGGTGATAATGAGATAATCTGGTAAACCCAGCCTTCCAGACAAAGCCTTCTCTCCATAGCCACGACAGCTCTTCGTCAAGGTCCTGCACGACCTCTCCAAGATGCCGATCCTGACGATGCGCTTCCATCCACTCCGAAACCCTGTGGTAGCTTTCAACAGCCTGTTCGAGCCCGCTACAAAGCAGTTGAGCTGAATCAAAAAGGCGCTCTTTGGCCACAAGGGAAGATCTTGCAAAAGTGGCGCCAGAGCGGGGCATCTTTCCAAGAGCCCCTTCTGCAGCGCACTGGATCAGCGCTTCCCCCAGACGATCTTCCAGAGACAATGAAGCCGCATGCAGTCGGGAGGCAGGACCGACCGGAAGTTTCCGCCTGACAAAGTCGACATGATCGTAGTGCTCCAGCAGAAATAGTCGCACACACCCAGCTCTATGGCTCTCCTCTGCCTCCTCCCTATCCAGGAAAGCCCTCATCCCGACCGAGGCCCCCTCGTCAACCAGCGCTGGATACACAGGATCTGGACTCCCTGCATTTTCAGACGGCTGAGAAATATCTTCTAAAGGGACTTCTCCAAAGCTCCAGACTTCCCCTCCTGTCATTTCCCATCGCAGGTTGGCCGCTTCTTCTTTTCTGCCCCTCAGTATGGCAGCCAAACGATCCCTGATATGGTCCACGTTCTCACCAAGGCCTAATTCTTTTCCCTCGTCTCCGTAAACTCTGATCTTTGGTCGTAACTGCGCCGGCAAACGCTCCGGATTGAAATCCTCCTCTCTGATTTCTTGGCCAGAGCGCTCTGAGAGAAACTCCGCCAGTGCGGCGCAAAGATGACATTGGGGCTCCCAGCCCTGCCACAGATCAAGAAACTCTGCCAGCGCATCGGCTATAGGAAAGCATGCCTGTCTCTGCCATTTCGACAGCGACCGCATCAGTAAGTCCACACGCTCCTCAAATATTCCGGGCACGCCCCAGCTGACGAGGTAACTGGGAAAGGTCGACAACTCATCGATTCCAATCTCAAAAGTAATCCCATCGTCAGGTGCTTCCAATGCGCTACGGTAAGCTACCCTGTAGGATTTCCCTCCACACTCCACTGCGTCCGGAAAAAGGCATAGCTCTTCTGCGACCTCCTCCCATACCACGTCGGAGAGTCGAATCATCAAATGCTCTTCGTTCCGATCAGCGAGACGCCACTGATGAAACCCTTTGGCAGTTGAAATTTTGACCGGTATCCGCTCAAAGAAAAAATCGAAGGCCCCTTCGTCTGACCATAGCCCTCCAACTCGACGCAGCTTGTGCTCTGCTCGTTCCACCTCTGCGCGGACCAGCGCGAGCTGATCTTTATACCTGCATCGGGCATGGATCCCTCCCCCGAGAATGGCATCCCGCACGAAGACCTCATGAGCCGATTTCGGATCGACCCGTCCAAAATGCACTCTCCGCTCAGGAATAAGAGTGAGCCCACCGCATTGGACCGTTTCTATTCCATAGACAGCCCCTTGCTGCTCGTCCCACGCTGGGGAGTGATAACGGCTCCTGCATAATTGCGGAGCAATCTCCTCTACCCATTCAGGAAGAATTGCAGCCACCTTACGCGCCCAAAGTCTAGAGGTCTCGACCAGATCGAAGCCCAACACCCATTCCGGCCGTTTTTTGCCGAAGAGGCCAGAGCCCGGGAAAACCGCAAAATCACGGTTACCCGTCCCATGGTATGCGCGCTTATCACTATCCCAGTAGCCGATCTGACGCGGCATCCCGGCAAGAATGGCCTTATGGATCTCAGTGGAATCCCCCCACTCCCGCCGTTCCTCCGGAAGAGGCTTCGGACCTTTCCCATACTGCTCTCTGACCAGTCGACCGAGCTCTCTGACGACCTGATCCCATTCCATGATCCGGCGCATACTGAGGAATTTCCTCTCGCAGAAACGACGTAATTGATTGCGGTGCCAGCGCCGGTGATCTTTCCGAAACTCCCGCAGGGCGTGCCATATATTGAGCAAACTCACAAAGTCTGATTCAGGGTCCTCAAAGGCAGCATGCATTTCGTCTGCCTTACTCTCCTTCTCTGGAGGTCGTTCGCGCACATCCATGACACTGAGCCCCGCCACAATAATAAGAACCTCTCCCAGAACCTTTCGCTCCCGTGCTTCCAGCAACATCCGCCCGAGGCGGGGATCCAGGGGCAACCGTGCCAACCGTGTTCCCACCTCGGTAAGCTCCCCCTGGCGAGATTCCAACGCACCCACCTCCTCAAGAGTTCGGAAGCCCTCACTGACAGCACGTGGCGAAGGGGGATCCAAAAATGGAAACTCCCTGACGTCTCCCAGCCTCAGCGCCTTCATCCGCAGAACCACTCCCGCAAGAGACGACCGCCGGATTTCGGGATCGGTAAACTCGGGAGCCTGTTCGAGATCAAATTCGTCATATAACCGCAGACATACTCCTTCCCTGACCCTCCCACACCTGCCCCGCCTTTGGCGCGCACTCGCCTGCGAGATCTGCTCAACCTGTAACCTCTGCACCTGCCGGCCTGGATTGAAGCGACTGATTCGCGCAAGGCCGCTATCGATGACATAAACGATCCCGGGGATGGTCAGGGAGGTCTCCGCTACATTAGTTGCAAGAACGATTCTCCTCCTCTGACTTGACTGAAACACCTGCTGTTGCTGAGCGAGACTTAACCGCGCATAGACTGGCAGTATCTCCGTATCTGGCAGGAATCGCCCTTCCAGCAACTTGGCACATTCACGAATTTCCCGCTCTCCAGGAAGAAAAACCAGAACGTCTCCTCGGTCATCGACTTGGGAGATCCAATCTACTGCCCGCGCTACATGATGACGGAGTTCCTCGTCCTGCTCAACCGGGAGAAACCTGTCTTCAACGGGATACGTTCGTCCCTCAACCTCAACCACCGGCGCGTTTCCGTAAAATTCCGAGAATCGTCCCGCGTCAAGAGTCGCGGAGCTGATCACCAGCCGGAGGTCTTTCCTTTTCTCCAGAACCCCGTGGAAATAACCGAGCAGGAAATCAATGTTAAGAGAACGCTCATGCGCCTCATCGATGATCAGGGTGTCATATTGTCGAAGCAGGCGATCCCTCTGCGTTTCTGCGAGAAGGATGCCATCCGTCATGAACTTTACCTCTGTGTGCTCACTGACCTTTTCGGCAAACCGGACCTGATAGCCAACAAGGCCCCCTTCTCTCTCTCCCATTTCTTCTGCAACCCTGCGGGCAACACTGGTAGCTGCCAGTCGACGAGGCTGCGTACACCCGATCCGCCCCGCCCGTCTTCCTGGATGACCCTTCGCGGACTCCCGAATCAGCTCAAGAGCCATTTTAGGAAGTTGAGTCGTCTTTCCGCTGCCTGTCTCCCCGACAACAACCACAACCCGGCTCGAGCGCATCGCCTCGAGAATCTGATCCCTCTTTCGGGAAACTGGTAGGTCTGGATAATCCCAATCCGGCACGCTTCTGGGTCGCTCGCCTTCTCCACCGCGTCAAGCCCGGGAATGCTCGAAATTGTTCGATGGCCCTCTGGTGAGTCTAATTCACTTCTTCCGGCGAGGAACCGTGATCATGAAAAATCGTCGAGAACATGCTCTTCAACGTAACTCTGCAAGACCGATTTAATCAAAGCCTGACCACTCTCCTGTTCGTCATGAAAAACATGGTCTGCCCCCTCCTCCCGCAAGCGATCAGCCTCCTCTGTGAACTTTGCACGCGCATACACGAGAATCTCGGGATTCCGCTGTCGCGCGAGTCGCATCCCTGCAATCGCGGCATCTACATCGGGAAACGTAAACGCAATACCTCGAGCCCTTTCAACGCCAGCCATTTCGAGAGATTCCGGTTGCCGCGCATCCGCAAAGAGGCCCAGCACACCCTTTCCCATCATTTCATGAACAGTATCAGCATTAAGCTCCAGGATGAGCGCCCCGATATTACATTTCGCCAGTGCCTGCTGCAGGACCCTTCCCACCGGTCCGTAACCACACACAATCACATGCCCACTAAGGACTTCCCGCTCTCCCTCCGAAGTGAGTTCAAAGGGTGGGTCCGCTTTCCCCGCAAACCATCTATGCCCCTCGAGAACAGGTGCCATTCTCTCAGCGAAACGCATGAGCCCGGGAACCAGCCCCATTCCGATTGCGGTGGAAACCAGAAGAATCTGCTCTACCTCAGGCCAGGCGTTAAATACCCCGAAATCCGCAACTCTCTCAAACAGAACCAGGGAAAACTCTCCTGTGCTAGCCAGTGCACCAGCTGCGAGAAGACAGGGCCTTAACCCGACACCCAGTCTTTTGGCAGCGAGAAACCCCGCTCCAAATTTTATAAGCAGGATCATCAGGGTCGCACTGGAGATCAGTGCCCAACTGGAAGCGACCTCGCCGAGGTCAATCAGCAGGCCAATGGAAACGAAGAAGATGGTTAGAAAGAGATCTCTGAATGGCAGGATATCCGCGAGCACCCGGTGACTGTAAATCGACTCGCTCACCACCAACCCTGCAGCAAAAGCACCAAGAGCAGCACTCAGGTTCAACTGAATCGCTCCGAAGGCAACGGCTGCACAAAGCCCTACCACGGTGACTGTGAAAAGCTCGCGACTACGCGTCCGTGCTACCGCATGCAGAATCTGTGGAATCCCATGTCGACTCAGAAACCAGCAGGCAGACAGGAACAATATACCTTTCAATACGGCTACTGCTATTCCAGCCGCCATCTCGCCGTCGCCCTGCCCCAGCAACGGGGGCAGTATGATCATGAAGAATATGACGAGAATATCCTGAAAAATCGCCACGCCCAGGGCTACCCGTGCCGCAGGACTGTCCGCCATGCCCAGATCGTGAAAAGCCTTGATACTGACAGCTGTGCTTGAGAGCGCGATTGCCACCGCGAGGGCAATCGCTACAGGGAACGGAAACCCGAAGAACACGCACGCCCCTCCTGCAACTATCCCCACGAGGCCTACCTGAATACCACCGCCTAAGAGTGCAACACGACGCAAGTGCTTAATTTCCTTGAACGAAAACTCCAGACCCAGAGTGAAGAGCAGCAAAATGACGCCGAGGTCAGCTAATCGGTCAAGGTCACTGGAGTCAGCTCCAACCCAGTCAAGCAACCCACTGTTGGCAAGAAGTACGCCGCAGAGAAAATAGCCAACAAGAAGAGACTGACGAAAACGCTGAAGCACCAGCGATACTAGGACCACCCCCACCAGCACAAGCGTCAGCAGCCCAAAAAGAGGCGATATTTCGCCCACACTGGCCAGCGGTATGGCTCGGCAATTGAGCACACCCCAGTGTGAACTGCCCGGGGGATCTCCTCAATCCCAAAGCGCTGAGCCAATCCTCCACGTCGCCCGAGACCCGCGAGCCCTTACTTCACTCCCAAGGCGCCCACGATCACGCTCACGTTATGACGGAACATCTCCTCAATAGAGCTGCCCCCATCTGCAATCAGAGGCTCTCCCACCACGACGCCCGCACCCTCGGCGACCGTCCTGAGAATTTTGGGATTCGACCGCTGCTCTGGAAAAAGCGCCCGGACGTTTTCTTTCCGGATTGCGGATACCACCTCTGCCAGAAACTTGGGAGAGTCGACTCGTTCTCTGTTAAGGCCCTGCACTGCCAGCATCTTCCACCCGTGCTCGTTACAGAAGTAGCCGAACGCGGCATGAGCGGTGGCAAGGATACGGGACTTAGCAGGCACTTTGGCCAGTTCCGCAGTGGCCCAACGCTGGAGACTAGCAAGCTCCCTTCTCACCTCGGCAGCCCTTTTCTGGTAAAAGGCTGCATTTTGCCCGTCAACAGCCGACAGCTCCTTGCGGACCCGGGTGACAGCCCGCCTCCAACAATCGATTGAATGCCACCAGTGGGGATCAATCTCTTCATGAACGTGGGCGTGCCCGTCATGATCACATAGAACCTCGGCTTTGAGGGTCGGTAGGGTCTCTCCTACCTCTACGACTTTTTGCGCGCCTGCTGCATCCCGCAACTTCGGCAGATAAGGCTCCAAGCCCTTACCACAGGCAAAATAAATTCTGGCTCCCTGCGCCCGACGAAGCTCCTTCGCACCCGGCTGAAATTTATGAGGATCACCGCCTTCTCCCATCAAATCGACTACCTCAACCTTGTCGCCACCAACTTTCTCAACGAGATCCCCGAGAAGGGGGTGAAGAACTGCAACCTTGATTTGCGCTCCACCGAGGGAACTCATGATCAGAAGCAGAAGAAATGGCAATCGGAGGATGGACATGGTCACGACATGGACCAGCCCTGCTGAAAGCGCAAGTAATTTGCATTAATTTCGGGGTCGCAACTTTGGAAATACTGGCTTTTTCTTTGGTAATCCCCACCTTTCCTTTGCTGGGCGTTCGCCTGATTTTCTGCATTTCACACCTCCTTACCGTGATTCATCCCACCGCAGTCGTCTCCCCCAAGGCCGAAATAGGAAATGACGTCAAAATTGGACCCTATTGTGTCATTGGTGACGAGGTCAAGATTGGTGCTCGAAGCTGCCTTCATTCTCACCTCGTCCTTGAAGGCCCTGTCACCATCGGCGAAGATAACGAATTCTATCCGTTCTCCTCCATCGGAGCGCGCAGCCAGGACCTTAAATATGGCGGAGAGCCTACTTATGCGCAGATTGGCGACCGCAATACCTTCCGGGAGTTCGTCACAGTCCACCGTGGCACATCCCCGGAGTCACCCACCCGGATCGGCTCCGACAATAACTTTCTGGCCTACACCCATGTCGCACACGATGCGATTGTAGGAGATCACTGCATTCTCTCCAATGCCGCCACTCTGGCAGGTCACGTGATCGTCGAGGACCACGTCATTCTCTCCGGAATGGCCGGTGTTCATCAGTTCTGCCGGGTGGGGGCCCACTCCATGATCGGAGGTTGCACGAAGATCGTGCAGGATGTTCCTCCTTTTACCATTGCGGATGGAAACCCCGCCCAGATTCGCGGTCTCAATCTGATCGGCCTGCAGCGCCGCGGGTTTGCAACGGAAGATATCCGGGCACTCAAAACTGCTTATAAAACGCTCTTTCTCAAGAAAGGACTGAATCTTACCTCTCAGATCGACACCCTCAACGAACTGGACTCTGCCAACAATGGGAAGGTCCGGCAGCTCTTAGCCTTTCTGGGATCTTCCGAGAGAGGAATCGTTCGTTAGTCGGTCGGAAACGCCCAGCATGGGCCACGGGCTACAACTTCTTTTCGTAAAGTTCTTTCCATTCTATTGATATTTTGGGATAGTTAAGCATAGAGCAACGTTCACCCATGTTGTCCGCCCTGACTTCCCCCATCCGTTCGTCCGTATTGCCGAAGCCCCTGTTGGGAGCTCTACTAGGAGCCCTTTTCATAAGCTCGGCAGCTGCCGTTTCTCAGCCCATCGCTCCCGAGAGGCCTCCGCCCCTGGATGAATCGATCGCTGTTTCCGATTCGGTTCCCGAACCTGGCTATTCTCTGCTGGGAGCGTGTCTTGGCTGTGCACTTCTTCTTCACCGCAGGCGTCCTGCAGATCAGGCAGCCGTCTCCCGCGCTCGCTGTGAACCACACCGCGGACTCCGTAAGCTTTCTTCGGGCCCCAACCGGGCTCCTCTTCTAAGAAGAAAAGCGGGCACTGGCCGACTTATCGGCACATCAACCAGCGGGCGGGCATCCCTCCGACCGCTCCGCGCGCGTTAGACGTGACGCATTTCTTGGTTGTGCCAATGGAAGCAGATAAAGCTGCCCTCACTTCACACGGCCCTACCACGCGAAAACGAGTGGCGGAGTGACGATTCTCACTTTTCCGCCCTCGTTGTTTTCGCTCTCTTCAATAGCAGCTACCACCTCATTTTCAAACTCGACCACGATCTTGCCGATTTCCTCCTTGGTCGTATGGGAATACTGCCGGAAGACTCGTCCGGTCACTGGATCACGCACGGCCTGATAATGATCTTGGTCTTCGTATTCGATAAATTCCCAGACTCCGGTGCGTCCCTTCACCGTCTGTCGCACCTTCGTCTTGGTCGGCTTGCCTAATGAGGCACTGACTTCCTGAACTGACATTCCGATAGCCACCTCATGGTTCTCTACCAGTTCACGAATGACCTTCTGGCGCGCGTAAACCTTCTTTAGATTTTCGATGAAGTCCTTGTCCTTGGATCCCAAAAATTTCGGAGACACCCAGCCCAGCACCTGCCCGTGCGTCGCTGTTCCCCGGACCTTGTAGGCTTTCTCCGTCATCCCGATGAAGCTTACCTTTCCATCAGCCTTGAGAACCCCGAGTTTTCTCCCACCCTTCTTGGTCGCAAACACCGTTGCTGGCTTCACTACTAGAAATTCAATCTCCTTTTCCGTAAACTCCTCCGAGTAAACAACATCAGGATCACTGTTGAGCAGCGAGGACTTTGCTCGCGAATCGGCCGCATCGAGACCACTGGTCGAGAGCAGAAAACCCAGTGAGAGGAGAGACAAAAATGGTTTCATGCTCGTATCAGGCTAAACTCCGGACCGCCAAAGAAAAGTCCTTTTCGGTGTGACGCGGGGTCCACGCTGAAAATTCAACTTTGTGTATGATCGTCGAGTTCGGAAGCGCACGGGCACCGGAGCGGGGCCGATACGAAGGACCCTTCTCCTTATTGGCTTCAGTCCACGTCCCTAATCTAGTCTGTAGATGGCCCGGGCTCTGGATCTGTCGCCGCGTGTGAAGGCCAAGAAACGTTGCGCCCTTTTTTCGAACAATGCGGCAGGTAGAAAAACGGCCAAGCGGTGGAATAGAGGTCCCTATCACCTAGCTGCGCCGGCGGCGGAGAAGGACAAAACCCGCACACGCCACCAGACTAAGACTGGAGGGCTCGGGGACGATGTCAAAGGAAGTCCAGAATGCTCCGGTTCCCTCGACTAGAAAGTCCACATCAGCTCCATTTACCGTAAGGGTCACTGAACCCCCAACAGGTCCTGAAGCATCGAACCCGGGACCGAAGAATGAGTTGTAATTTCCAGTAGCGATGAAGTAGGTGCCCTCACTGGTTGGTTCAAAGATGATCTGGCTCAATAACCCTTGCGCATCGTCATTGCTACTGATCAAACCCCCCGAAGCGTCGAAAAGTCCAAGCTCTGTATCACCGAGTGAGCCAAAGGTATTGATGTCAATCACGTCACCTACCACACCTACGGTGCCCCACGCCACCGCGTTTTCAGGGGTTTCACCGACAGCCGGTTCGGGCGGGTCCACCGCGCTGAGAGAAAAATCAAAATCGGCAGCAGCCCCATTGTAACCTTCCACGCTCAGATAGTAGGTCCCTGGATCCAGACTCGTGACCACTGACGTTCCGTCGCCGCCGTCTAGAAAGGCTGCAAGCACTGGGCCCTGCGCGGTGAGATCCGCACCATCCTCGGCAGCGCCCGTTTCCAGACTGTTCAGGAAGAACGAATCAGGGTCCCCACTCACGCTGTTCCTCGTGAGAGTCACAGTCTGGGCAGTGGAGACTTCGAACTGAAAGACCTGCTCGGGACCATTGTATGTCCCGTTGGCAAGATCTGGGTAAATCTGGACATTGTTCCCGGAGCCGTCTTCTGCGGCAGCGGCTACGGACCCGGTCACTGGGGCAATGAGATTGTCAATGACACCAAGATCGGTGTTCACAACAATCGCACCATGGAGGGGGATAGAGCCTGCGGCCACGACTGCGAGTAGAGAAAGGGACGTTTTCACAACGGATCTACCGAAGTCTTCGTTCGCCCCCAACGGATTTCCACATGAAATTGACTTTTTTTCGTATTCTCGATGCCTTGCGAGAAAATGTGGAACTTGCCGCTACCTGGAGCCGACTTCGTCGCGTGGATTCCGGAAACAGACAACTCATTTCCGCAAAAGGCGTTAACTACCCCACGGTACTACCCAGAAGGCAGTGGATTACCCGGCCCTCTCTAAAGACCTCCAGATAAGAAACAGAACCAGGACATTCCTAAGGATTGCGTAAATACGTTTCCAAACCGGCTCCTGCGACCAGATGATCCGGCCGATTTCCGTTCCGGAAGTGCCAAAGCTCCTCGTTTTCGCATCGATCCCCGAGACCAGTTACCTGGAAGGACCGTAGGACTTTTAGTCGGCAATTTCTTCCATGGCCGTATACTCCTACCGGAAGCATGCAGGGCGAACTC
>MDTD01083376.1_pt1 | contig 12727 bp, 11 predicted proteins | sample 811221 | NCBI WGS metagenome assembly MDTD01 (sample SAMN05326646, study PRJNA326480) | marine metagenome | isolation source: seawater | place: Pacific Ocean: South West | collected 2011 | reverse complement strand
GCAGTGAAACTGGCCCGCCAAGACTCGAACTTGGAATGCCTGGACCAAAACCAGGTGTGTTACCGATTACACCACGGGCCACGGTGTGTTGTGTTTCGCTGGGGAGGCCGGGAGGGCCGGGTGAATCGCTCCTCTTTCCGCGTCGTCGAGGGCATCTGCGATGCCCGGTTGCCTGTCGCGGAAAGTGGGGTTCACGCAAGGCGTGCTCCACTGCCGCGGCTGAAAGTTCCCGGAGCTGGAATACCCGTCAACCGCGACCTGGGTACCCCATGCGGCGCCACTGCGTGTCACCGACGGCTCCTCAAAGGGAAACGATGATTGTAGATCCTGACGGGGAAGGGGGCAAGGGTCCGCCTGCCGAGGCTCAATAAGGGATGTCGTCATCGTCCGCGGGAGGCGGATCGGGGGTCTTGGGAGGGGTCGGAGGGGTCGGAGGGGTCGGGGCCGGGGCGGGGGCCTCGGGCGACGGGGCCGGCGGACTCGGTGAGGGAGACGGCGGGGTGGCCGGAGCAGCGGGGGCTGCGGTCTTGGTGATGGTTCCCGGTGATCCGATGTCCGGCTTGGCGAAGACCCCGCCGGGCTTGCAGGCCCGGGCACCGTGGATCCCCGCCTTCGACCGGGCCCAGGCGGTTCCGACGTTCATCGAGGCACGGGACGGGCTCGGCATGTAGATGCTGGATCCGTTCTTGGAGCGTGGTGGCCAGCCGTTGCCGATCTGGTAGTTGGCCTTGGCGACGACCGAGCCATCTTCGTCGAGGAGAGTCAGGACTTCATTGTCGGCGTTGGGTGTGTTGGCGAGGGACCCCCAGCTGACGGGGATGATCAGGAAATCGGGCTCTGCATCCGGGTCATCGGTCCAGGCGTTTCGAAACTCGTCGGCGGACGTCGCATCGCCGTTGATGAGGACCGCCACCTGGCCGGGGTCGAGGGACTCGTCGAAGGTGCCCCAGTCGACACCGTCCTCGTCGTCGAGTCTCCAGCCCTTCATCGTCACCCTGCTCGACGACAGGTTGGCGATCTCCACCCATTCGGCTTCCCCGGATTGTTCGGGTGATGCAGGGTCGTACATGATCTCGGTGATCACGACACTTGATTCGGAACCGACGGCAAGAAGAAGGATGGAGAGGGAAATCATGGTGTCCGCACCCTACCGCGCTGCGGGGTTGAAAGCCACGTATGCTTCCATGCGGATGACCTTTCGCTTCATGACCCACGATTCATCGCATCCCGAGCCACTCTCCCCGGAACTCGTCCTCGAGGGCTACGCCCGCGGTATCTTCCCGATGGCGGACCCTTCCGACGGTTCCCTGGGTTGGTACAGCCCGGATCCCCGGGCGGTGCTGCCCCTGGATGCCGTCCATGTTCCGCGGTCGCTGGCTCGGACGATCCGTTCGGGGCGATTTCGGATCACCGTGGATCTTGCGTTCGAAGAGGTCATCATGGCCTGTGCCGCTCCGCGGGTCGAGGAGCCGGAATCATGGATCGATGATCGGATCGTCGAGGTCTTCACCTGCCTGCATCGGCTCGGCTGGGGGCATTCGGTGGAGGCGTGGACCGGTGACGACTTGGTGGCGGGGCTCTACGGCGTGGCCGTCGGTGGTGCCTTCTTCGGTGAATCCATGTTCAGCGACCCGGTTCGGGGGCGTGACGGATCGAAGGTCTGCCTGGTTCATCTGGTGGAGCACCTGAACCGGTGCGGCTTCCGTCTGCTCGACGTGCAGTTCACCACGCCGCATCTCGAACGCTTCGGATGCATCGAGTTGGACCGGGCGGAGTTTCTCGCCCGGCTGGAACGAGCCGTCTCGATGGGGCCTCGATGGAGCCCCCCCTCGAACTATTCCTGTGAATCATCCCACTGAAAACCCGAGAAAACATGCATGAAGTACGCGTGAGGGGTATCCTCATCTGAGGTACGGACGACCTCATTCACGCTGCAGCCACGGATGGCCATGCCACGCACCAGACGAAATCGAATGACCATGTTCCAGGGCCGGGTGGTCGTGCTCGGTCTGTGCGTGGTTGCCGTGAACCTCGTACTGCTCGTGCAACTGGTGCGTCTGGCCGTCGTCGACGGAGCCGAGCACTCGGTCCTCGCCGAGTCGCGGCTGCACGAGCAGTCCTGGCTCCCCACCTGGCGAGGCAGCATCCTCGATCGCACGGGAAGGGTGCTGGCCCGCGACGAGCCGGCCTACGACGTGGCATTCTCGTACGACGCCATCACCGGAGCCTGGGTGCGACAGCGGGCGGTGCGTGAGGCTCGTCGGGTTGCGGGTTCCACGGCCTGGTCCGCCGCGTCACCGCAGCAGCGTGAACAGCTGATTGCCCGGCAGCGGCTCGGCATCCAGCAGGAACTCGAGGACTTCTGGATCGAGGTCGAAGCCTTGGCCTCGCTGCAGCCGGGTGATCTCGACGAACGACGCAACGACGTGCTGGCCACCGTGCAGCACATGGCGGCGGTGGTGTGGGAGCAGCAGCGGTTGCGCCACGAAGCCAGATTCTCCGCCGACGATCCGGGGCCCGAGTTCCGTCCGCGACCGATTGCGGAGCAGGAGGCGTTCCACGTCCTGCTGCCCGCCGTCGACGACGAAACCGCCATCAGCTTTCGAGCGATGGAGGACCGGCTTCCGGAACTCGTCCAGGTCAGGCACGCCCGGCATCGTGTGAATCCGTACAAGCAAGATCAGATCGAACTCGATCGATCGACCTTGCCTCGTGGGCTGCGAAGCGCCACCACCACCAGTGTGACTCTGGATGGTGTCGCCGGTCATCTGCTGGGTGGCGTCCGACGTCCCGTCTGGGAGGAGGATGTCGTCCGACGTCCGTTCCGCGACGTGCGGACCGGCGTGGTCGACCGCGGCGGATATCTGCTGGACGACGAGGTGGGGTCCGGCGGGCTGGAGCAGGGCTGGGAGGAGCACCTTCGGGGTTCCAGAGGGTCGGTCCGAACGCGACGCGACACCGGGGAGGAGACCCGCGTCGCCCACGAGCCGGGGCGTGATCTGCAGACGACCATCGACATCGATCTCCAGGGCCGGGTCGAAGCGGTGCTGTCGGATGCCGTGGGGCTTCTCAACGTGCAGCCGTGGCACGGTACCGCCCGGCTCGACCAGGGGCGTCCGCTCAATGGTGCGGTGGTGGTGCTCGAAATCGAAAGCGGTGAAGTGCTGGCCTCCGTCTCGGTTCCATCCCGCTCGGCGGGGATGGAGATGACGGAGATCGAACGCGAGGTTCGTCAACCGTGGGCGGATCGCGCCCTGGAGGCCGTGTACCCGCCGGGATCCATCATCAAGCCGCTGGTGCTCGCCGCCGCATCCGCCGAGGGTGAATGCGGAGCCGGTACGACGATTCACTGCAATGGTCATCATTTCCCCGGGCAACCCGGGATTGCTCGCTGTTGGATCTACCGACCGCGGAACAACAACGCAGTGCACGGTCCCCTGCAGCCGGCGGAGGCATTGGCGCGGTCCTGCAACTGCTACTTCTACGAGTTGGGCGATCGACTTGGCTTGGAGCGGATCGTGGACTGGTTCGAGTACTTCGGTCTGGGCCGCCGTCTCGAACCGGGACTGGCTCCGCTGGGAGCCGCGGGCGACGGGGTGTCCGGCCGCGGACACCTGCCCGATGCAACGCAGCGTGCCGCCTTGGAGCGTCGCGGAGAGGACCGCTTCGAGTCGGTCATGCTTTCGATCGGGCAGGGGGGGGTGAGCTGGACCGTGCTGCAGGCCGCGAATGCCTACGCCATCCTTGCCCGAAGCGGTCGTCGCCTCCCCCCGACCTTCGTTCGGGGGATGCGTGCATCGCCCCCGGGCCCGGATGTGCTGTTCGACGGCGAGATCGTGGAATCCATTCTCGACGGATTGGCCGATGCCGTCACCGAGTCGTGGGGAACCGGCAGTCGTCTCAAGTACGGGCCCGGCGACTACGAACCGATCTTCAACGTGGATCCAATCCGGGTGTGGGGCAAGACCGGAACGGCCCAGGCTCCACCGCTCGTGACCGATGTCGATGGTGACGGGGCGTTGGCAACCGGGGAACGCATCGACGGACTGCATCACGCCTGGTTCGTGGGACTCGCGGGCGAAGTCGCGCCACGGTACGCAGTGGCGGTGTTCGTCGAGCACGGCGGGAGTGGAGGCCGTGTCGCGGGTCCCATTGCGAATCAGGTCATTCACGCACTCCGGGCCACCGGGCATCTCGGCCCGCAGGAGGTGGCGCGATGAGCAGGGTCGCTTCCAACTGGTCCGCGGCGGGGAGAGGGGCTTCGTCGCCGTCCGTGTTCCGCCGTCTTGCCGCCGTGCTGCGACCGAATCCCGGCTGGCTCTGCGTGGCAAGCGCGTTGGGCCTCTCGATGCTGGGAGTGGCGGCCATCGATCTCTCCGCGCCCGGCATGGCGTCCCGGCACATCGTCTTCCTCTGCCTCGGGGTGCTGGTGGCGGTGCTGGTCGCAGGACCACGGCCGGACTTCTACCGACGCTGGGCCTTGCCCCTGGCCGTGCTGGTGCTGGCGATGCTGGTACTGCTTCTGGTCCCCTTCGTTCCCGAAGCAATTGTCCGTCCCCGCAACGGAGCCCGCCGGTGGATATCCCTGTTCGTAACGGATCTGCAGCCGTCGGAACTCGCCAAGATCGTGTTCATGCTGGTGCTGGCCGCCTCGCTTCGATTCCGGAGGACGCACCGCAGCTTCCGTGGTCTCCTGCCGACCCTCCTGATCGCCCTGGTTCCCATGGGGCTGATTCTGATGGAGCCCGATCTCGGAACGGCACTGCTCTTCCTGCCGACGTTGATGGCGATGCTGATCGCAGCGGGGGCCCGCTACGTGGATCTGTTCAAGATCATGCTGGTCGGATTGGTTCTTGCATCGGCGATGCTTCCGATGCTTCGCCCGCACCAGCGTGCCCGGATCATGGCCCTGGTGGCCCAGGTGCAGGGGGATGCGCGGTACGAGAACGACATCGGCTATCAGGGCGCGAGATCGATGACCCTGATCGGAGCCGGAGGAATGGAGGGGCACGAGACGGACCATGCATCGATGCTGCTGCGGTACAACCATCTTCCCGAACGGCACAACGACATGATCTTCACCGTCATCTGCGCCCGCTGGGGCGTGTGGGGTGCGATCGCCACGTGGGGTGCCTACCTCACCCTCCTGCTGGGTGGGCTGTGGGTGGCCGTGCGGAGTACCGACCCCTTCGGTCGGCTGGTCGCCGTCGGCATCTCGACCATGGTCATGGCCCAGATGCTGATCAACTCCGGCATGTGCCTCGGCTTGTTTCCCATCACGGGCATGACGCTGCCCTTCGTCAGCTACGGCGGGTCCAGTCTGGTCGTCAACTGGATCATGATTGGTCTGCTGCTGTGCATCGCCCGTTCACCACAGCGGACGGTCTGGCGCGAGCCCTTCCAGTTCTCGAGTGCGGAGCGTTGACCCGTGTTTGACGTTCCCAGCGATTTTCACCGTGCCCTGCAGGCGCAGCATCTCGAGCTGGAGCCGGGGGAGTTGGAGCAGCTCTCCCGGTATCTCGAGCTGCTCTACGAAGCCAACGAGCATGTGAACCTGACCGCGGTGCGCGATCCGCAGGAAGCGTGGAACCGTCATCTGCTCGACAGCCTGAGTCTGTTGCCGCTGATCCGTTCGGTGGGAGCGCAGCGTGTACTGGATCTCGGCAGTGGTGGCGGCCTGCCGGGAATTCCGCTGGCCGTGACCATGCCCGACATCGAATTCATGCTGTTGGAGGCGACCGGAAAGAAGGCCGCATTCCTCGAGGACACGTCCCGCCGGCTCGGGCTCGAAAATGTGGTGGTGCTGGACGAGCGGGCGGAGACCGTCGGAGAGCCCGGGTGCGTGCATCGAGCCGGATGGGATGTCGTGACCGCCCGGGCCGTGGGAGCCATGAACGTCCTGCTGGAACTTTCGATTCCATTGCTGGTCGAGGGTGGGGTGCTGTTGGCAATCAAGGGCGAGCGTGCCGGTGCCGAACTCGAGGTGGCGGCCGAGGCCTTGCGGGTGCTCAAGTGCCGGGTCGTCGAGCGTCGTCGGACGCCCACCGGCACCATCGTGGTCATTGAAAAGACCGATCGGACGCCACCCGACTATCCCCGTCGTCCCGGAGAGCCCAAGCGGCAACCCATCGGCGGTCGTGGCTGATGCGTCTCGCACCGGACGAGGTATTCGGTGATGCGGGCCCCATCGCGTCCCGCCTGGAGGGATGGGAGGCGCGGCCGGGGCAGATCGAGATGGCCGAATCGATCCGTCGTGCGATGGAGGATCGACAGCAGATGCTGGTCGAGGCCGGTACGGGGCTGGGCAAGTCCTTCGCGTACCTCGTGCCCGCCATCGAGCGGGTGGTTGCCCACCACGAGCGGGTGGTGGTGGTGACCCATACCATCACGCTGCAGGAGCAGTTGATGGATCGGGACATCCCCTTTCTCAATTCCGTGCTTCCCGGACAGTGTCGTCCGGCCCTCGTCAAGGGTCGGGGCAACTACCTGAGCCGTCGCCGGCTCGAGCTGGCCCTGAAGCGGGAACGGACGCTCCTGGACGGCGAGCCGGCCCGCCGTTCTCTTCGGGCAATCGAGGAGTGGGCCAGGTCCACGGAAGACGGCACCGTGGCGTCGCTTCCCGTGCTGGAGCGTCGTGAGGTCTGGGATCTCGCCCAGAGCGATTCCGGCAACTGTCTCGGGCGACGATGTCCCACCTACGACGTCTGCTTCTTCCAGAATGCCCGCAAGGAGATGGAGCGAGCGGATCTGCTGGTCTGCAACCACGCAATGTTCTTCTCGGATCTTGCTCTGCGGATCGTCGGGGCATCCCTATTGCCGCGGTACGACCACGTCATCTTCGACGAAGCGCACGCGATCGAGGACGTCGCGTCGGAGCACTTCGGGCTCACCGTGTCCGAGCGGGGGGTCGAGCATCTGTTGAACCGGCTGTGGCAGCCGCGCCAACGCAAGGGACTGCTGGGCGTCCTGCTCGGCCACGAGGTGGTGGGTGGCCTGGTGGCCGAATGCATCCAGTCGGTCGAAGCCGCCCGGACGGCATCCGAGGCGTTCTTCTCCTCGCTGTTGGGATGGCACCGGAAGTACGGACAATCCAACGGTCGGATCGCCCAACCGGGGATCGTGTCCAATCCGCTGACGCCTGCGATGGATGCGGTCTCCAAGGGGCTCGAACTGCTTCGGTCCCGACTCGGTGACGAAGCCGATGTCGCCGAGTTGTCCGGGTACGCCGATCGGGCTGCGGATCTGGCGATGGGTGTGCATCGGCTGCTCGGCCAGGACATTCCCGGCGCGGTGTACTGGATCGACGGAACGGAGCAGACCCGTGATGCCGCAGGCCGGGTTCGGGGGCCCCGCCCGAGTCTTCGCTGCATGGTGGTCGAAGTCGCGCCGCTGCTTCGTGATCATCTCTTCTCATCGGGCACCTCGATCATCATGACCTCCGCCACGCTGGCTACCAGTGAAGCCGCCACGGAGGGGGTGGACGAGTCGCGAAGTGGTTTCAACCACATTCGTGGTCGTCTGGGATGCGACGAGGCTCCCGCCTTGCAGGTCCACAGCCCCTTCCAGTACGGGCGGCAGATGCGTGTCTACGTCGATCGATCGATGCCCCTGCCGTCGTCGCCGGGACACCTCGATGCGCTGGTCGAGCGAATCATCGAACTCGTCGAACGCACCCGCGGGGGGGCCTTCGTGCTCTTCACGAGCTTTCGAATGCTCCATGCCGTCGCGGATGCCGCCGGGGATGCGCTGTCCGCGGTGGGGCCGCTTCTGGTCCAGGGGCGGGACGGTCCACCGGGACGGATCATCGAGCAGTTCCGGCGGGACGAATGTTCCGTGCTCCTGGGAACCACCAGTTTCTGGCAGGGGGTGGACGTGCGGGGCCGGGGATTGCGCAATGTGATCATCACCCGCCTGCCCTTCGAGGTGCCCGATCGTCCCATCGTGCAGGCCCGCACCGAACGCATCGAGGCCCGCGGCGGTTCGCCGTTCGGCGAGGACCAGCTGCCCCGCGCGGTGATCCGGTTTCGGCAGGGCATCGGTCGTCTGATCCGATCCGCCGAAGACGAGGGGATCGTGAGTGTGCTCGATCCGAGGATCGTGACCAAGGGGTACGGTCGTCGCTTTCAGCAGGCGATCCCGGAGGGTGTGGTGGTGGAGGATCTCGGGTTCCACTACGACGGCTGCTAAGATCAGGCATCAGGAGAACCACCATGCTTGCATCCGTATTCAAGGCCTACGACGTACGAGCCGTCCACCCCGATCCGCTGAGCGTCGACGTCGCCCGCTGCATCGGCATGGGAGCCGGTGCGTTCTTCCGCGAGCAGGTCGGTGATCGAACCGCTCCGCCGCGAATCGCGGTGGGGCACGACATGCGGTTGTCCTCGCCGTCGCTTGTCGCCGCCCTTGAGGAGGGACTGCGGACCCGTGGGTGCGACGTGGTGCAGGTCGGCCTGGTGGACACGCCCTTCATCGCATTCGCGGTCAACCACCTCGACTGCGATGGCGGCATCCAGACCACCGCCTCGCACAATCCGGCTCAGTACAACGGTTTCAAGATGTGTTCGGCCCACGCCAAGCCCATCGGCGAGTCGACCGGCCTGCTTCGAATCAGGGAACTCGCGGAGGCCGCGGTCGGCGAGCCGTCCGATCCCGTCGGTGCTCGCGAGGAGATCGATCTCTGGGACGCCTATCGTGAACACGTGTTTCGATTTCTCGATCCCGGGTTTCGCGACGGAACCAGGCGCATCAAGGTCGCCGTCGATGCGTCCAACGGCATGGCGGGCACGATGGTGCCGAAGTTGTTCGACGGGGTGGAGGGCATCGAGATGGTCCGCCTGAACTTCGAGAACGACACCGGAGTGTTCGTCCACGAGCCGAATCCCCTGGTCGAGGCGAATCTCCAGCCGGTGCGGGATGCCGTCGTGGCGGAGTCCGCGGATCTCGGAATCTGCTTCGATGGCGATGCGGACCGATGCATGGTGGTGGATGAACGGGGAGGCATCATCGGATGCGACCTGCTGACGGCCTGGTTGTGCAGGGGGTTTCTCGAGCGTGAACCCGGGGCCGCCATCGTCTACGACCTGCGGTCGAGTCACTGCGTCCAGGACGCAGTGCGGGCGGCGGGAGGCGTACCGGTCCGCTCCCGGGTCGGGCACGTGTTCATGAAGCAGGTGCTCGCCGAGCAGCAGGGCCCGTTCGGGGGTGAACTCTCGGGGCATTTCTACTTCCGTGACAACTGGTACGCGGATTCCGGGGCCATGGCCTTTGCCTTGGTCCTCAGCGAACTGGTCGCGTCGGGTCGTCCACTCAGCGAACTGATCGCACCCCACCGCAGCCGGGTCCAGTCGGGAGAGATCAACTTCGAGGTCGACGACAAGCCGGCGGCCATGGAGCGTCTCCGGGCGGCCTACCCCGAGGCGGAGGTCGACGAACTGGACGGGGTGACGGTGGTGCTTCCGGACTGGTGGTGCAACGTTCGGGCCAGCAACACCGAACCGCTGCTGCGGTTGAATCTGGAGGGGCCGGACGAGAAATCGGTCGCCGCCCGGGTTCGGGAGGTCTCCTCATTGCTGGGGACTCGTGTGGATCATTGAACCCCACGGCACCACTGTGCCGATCGAGTACCTAGCCATGCGCGATCACGCCGCCAATCATGGAGCTCCGTCCGCGCCCCGCACCGGTGCCAAGGTGTTCTGCTGGCTGGCCAGCCTGATCATCGCCGGCTGGCTGCTTGTGCACGTGGCCGGGGGCCGGCATCATGCCGAACACCACGGTGGTCACCACGATGCGCACCACATGGAGACGGACCATGCCCACGAGACGGACCTCGAGGTGATCGAGGACCACGGCTCGCATGAACCGACGGCCCCACCGCTGTGGGGGCTGGGCATCATTCCGTTCATCATCATTCTGGGTTCGATCGCGGTGCTGCCGCTGTTGAAGTCCACAGAGCACTGGTGGGAGAGCAATCTCAGCCGCTATCTCATGGCGTTGGTGGTGGGGTTGGCGACCATCGTCTACTACTGGCTGACGCACGGGCCGGGTTCGGTCGGTGGAGTGCTGGATCATGCCATCCTCATCGAGTACATCCCCTTCATCATGCTGCTGTTCAGTCTGTACGTGATCAGCGGCGGGATCCAGCTGGTGGGCGATCTTCCGGCGACCCCGCGCACCAACGTGACCTACATCGCGGTCGGCGCACTCATCGCAAGCTTCATCGGGACCACGGGTGCGAGCATGCTCCTGATCCGGCCGATTCTGCGCACGAATCGGCAGCGGAAGCACAAGGTGCACACCATCGTGATGTTCATCTTCCTCGTGAGCAACATCGGCGGCGCTCTGCTTCCCATCGGTGATCCTCCGTTGTTCCTCGGGTATCTGAGCGGGGTCCCGTTCTTCTGGACGCTGGGACTCTGGCCGCAGTGGCTGGCCACCAACCTCGTCCTCCTGGCCATCTACTGGGCGTGGGACACGGTCATGTACAGGCGCGAGTCGGAGGCCGCCACCGCCTTCGATGTCACCGACGTGCAGCCGCTGCGGCTCCGCGGTTCCCTCAATCTTCTCTGGCTCCTGTGTGTGATTCTGTGCGTGGCCTTCGTGAATCCCGACAATCCGCTGCCGGGGATCGGCTGGTATCCGTTCGAGTTCTTCCGCGAGATCGTGATGCTGGTGCTCGTGGGGCTTTCGCTGGTCCTCACCCGCAGGTCGGTCCGCGAGGGAAACCACTTCAACTATCACGCGATTCTCGAGGTCGCGGCGCTCTTCATCGGCATCTTCATCGCCATGCAGGTTCCCATCGAGGTGCTCAAGGCACACGGGGCCGCGATCACCAGCGAACTCAACCAGCCCTGGATGTACTTCTGGATGACGGGCGTCCTCTCGAGCTTGCTCGACAACGCCCCGACCTATCTGGTGTTCTTCAATCTGGCCCAGACCGGAACGATTCCGGAAGGCACGGAGCTGGTGCAGCTGGGCGGTGGGGGGCAGATTCCGGTGGACCTGCTGGTCGCGATCAGCCTGGGATCCGTGTTCATGGGGGCGATGACCTACATCGGAAACGGCCCGAACTTCATGGTCAAGGCGATCGCCGAGCATTCCGGCGTGCGGATGCCGAGTTTCATCGGGTACATCGTCAAGTACAGTCTGCCGGTGCTGGTCCCCGTGTTCATCGTCATGGTTCTGGTGTTCATGATCTTCTGATCCGGGCTCCTGCTAGAATGCCGGGATGGACATCACCGTCAACGGAGAAGCAATGCGGCTCGAGTCGCCGCTGGTGATTCGGGAGCTGCTGGAACGGCTTGGGCTGGCCGATCGGCCGTGTGCCGTGGAGATCAACCGAGCCGTGGTCACCCGTGACGATCACGGGACGACCGTGTTGGCGGATGGAGATGTCATCGAGATCGTCACCCTCGTCGGTGGGGGATGACATTGCAGGCTGGGGATACGCCATGACCACGACATGTTCCAACACCTCGATCGAACCCCTGCAGCTGGGGCCCTTCTCGCTCCGGAGCAGGCTGATTGTCGGCACCGGCAAGTACGAGACGTGGGACGTCATGCGCGATGCCCTCGACGCGTCGGGTGCGGATGCCATCACCGTAGCGGTTCGTCGTGAACGGCTGCTGGACGCCGAAGGCCGCTCGCTGCTCGATGCCATCGATCTCGGTCGGTACACGATTCTTCCCAACACCGCGGGGTGCTTCAGCGCCGAGGATGCGGTGCGGGTGGCACGCCTGGGACGTGAACTGCTCACGCAACTGGACAATCCCGGCAAGGACTGGGTGAAGCTCGAGGTCCTCGGAGACAAGGCGACGCTGCTTCCGGATCCGGTGGGGACACTCGAGGCCTGTCGTGAACTGGTTGTGGACGGCTTCACCGTGCTGTGCTACAGCTCGGACGATCCGATCATGGCAACCCGGCTTCGTGATGCGGGGGCCGCCAGCGTGATGCCGGCGGGAAGTCCCATCGGCACCGGTCGGGGCATCGCGAACCCCGCCGCCATCGCCATCATTCGGGACCTTCTCAAGAATCCCGAGCACGGAGGCGATCCTGCGTACCCGCTGATCGTGGACGCCGGAGTCGGAACTCCGAGCGACGTGACGCTGGGCATGGAACTCGGCGTGGACGGGGTCCTTCTCAACACCGGAATCGCCCACGCCACGGAGCCGGTTCGCATGGCCACGGCCATGCGGCAGGCCTGCGAGGCGGGGTACCACGGCTACCGTGCCGGCCGCATCGGCCGCAAGCTCTACGCGTCGGCATCCAGTCCCTGGACGGGCGTCGTATCGACGATTCCCGGAGAATAGCGGGTCGCGGCCTGCTCCAGAATCCAGTGGGCGAACGCCTCCTTGGTCATGCTTGGAACATCGGTGGAGCCGGAGGCGTCGATCAGCATCGCGTCGATGGTGTCGGCGTCCATCGTTTCGAGGGGGTTGGCGATGATGGCATCGAGATTCTTTCGACGCAACTTGTCGCGAGCCGCATCCTCCATGCACTCTCGTGGTTCCAGTGCAAATCCGATGCGAACCTGCTCGGGGCGGGTGATGGAGTCGATGGAGGCGACGATGTCCTCCGTCGCCAGAAGTTCGATCGTCAACGGGCCTTCACGCTGGATCTTTCCCTGTTGAGGGATCGCCGGACGGTGGTCGCAGACCGCCGCCGCCATGATCAGCAGGTCGTGTTGCGGCCAGTGGGCATGAAGCAGCGAGGAGAGATCGGAGGTGGTCTC
>MDTD01135049.1_pt1 | contig 12729 bp, 8 predicted proteins | sample 811221 | NCBI WGS metagenome assembly MDTD01 (sample SAMN05326646, study PRJNA326480) | marine metagenome | isolation source: seawater | place: Pacific Ocean: South West | collected 2011 | reverse complement strand
CGTTGTATCTCGCGCTGATCTCTGTTCATTGAAAACACCTTTCTTCCCCATTGGGGAGATTAAAGAAGGTGTCTCGCTGAATTGTACATATCTACAGACGAGCGTAATATTTTGGCTGTTGCCCCCTTTGCAATATTAATGCTCCCAAACTTTCGCGCTATAAATTGCACCATAGTTGGGTGCCTTGACGTAGCCGATGTTAAGCCCCCTCAAAAATGCCTGCCGGGAATCAGATTCAAGCGTTCCTGTATCTACAAACCAGGCTGGCCGTCTCCAATCTGGCCTTATTTTATGGATGCGCGCCCTTTCCAAAAACAGCCACCGGAAAAAGGTTTCATCTTTGCCGAAACCAAAACCCAGAATGACTAGGGGGCAAAAAAAGAAGACTTCGAGCCAAGTATCTTTGCCGTCCCAATTTCCAGAGCTCTCCTTCGCATACGGACGGAGTCCCTTTCGATGATACACCCAGCTACGGGCTCGTTGAACCGATCCCATATAGTGTGTCAGCCCAAGCCTGACACTACGAAAGTATCTGGCCATGCCGTGTGCATGCCAGATGGCAAAATTCGATCTTGCATCGTTTATCTGCGAGTCAGAAAAGTACGAACCCCAAGGGTAGTAGTCGGTAAATCCCTGGCGCTCTCGAAAGAATTTCGCGCCGACAGAATTGGATAAATTCTCATCGAAATTGACAGTTATAATGGGAGAGCTACGCTTCCTTGCCCATTCCACAATTGTCGAATGGTGCTCCAGTGGCTTCCATGAATTCATTCGGGCACAGAATTCACGCTGCAAATCATCCTTACTTTCCTCGGGCCTTGCCAAGTCAAGAATATCGAAGAACTCCGTATTAGACATAGATTGCCGATCATTCGGTGAGAGCTTTAGTCCCTGGACTTCGGCTAAGTCGCCGAGCAATCCTTCCCAGCTTGACCCATTGTCGTTTCCGTAGCGATTGATCCCGTTCCCAATTAGCAATGCAGGCGGCGTTTCTCGTGTAAGAACGTCTTTCAGAGTTTGCATTTTCAGTTCATTCGCCCCCAAAATTTCTGGTAGTTCACTTGTAGGTGGATTCGAGCATTTCTCACCACAAGTGGCGAAAGCGAGGAGATGTCAATTCGGGTTCGGAGAACGGTCGTGGGTATTGTCAAAGGAACTGGTCTTGAGGTGGGCAATCCTGTCGTCTAGCCTCCGGAAATGCCCAAAAACCCATTCCGCTACTTCAAGACATCGCCCGAGATTATCCAACTTTCGGTCATGATGTATGTTCGCTTCCCGCTCTCATTGCGCAATGTCGAAGACCTACTCCATGAGCGCGGGATCGACATTTGCCATGAAACTGTCCGTCAATGGGTGGACCGCTTCGGCACTTACTTCGCGCACAAGATCCGTAAGCGTCGCTCGGAAGCTATGCGACAGAGCCCGCAATGGCAGTGGCATCTGGACGAGGTCTTCGTGAAGATCCGTGGTGTACGGCATTACTTGTGGCGCGCGATCGATCATGAAGGAGAGGTGCTTGAATCCTATGTTACCAAGAAGCGCGACAAGGCCGCTGCGTTGAGATTCCTAAAGAAAGCAATGAAGCGGTACGGGAATCCGCATGTCGTGGTGACGGATAGATGCCCGTCCTACAGAGCTGCCATGAAGGTGATTGGAAGCGAGGGTCGCCAGGAAACTGGACGGCATCTCAATAATCGTGCTGAGAATTCCCACTTACCATTCCGAAGACGAGAGCGGGCAATGTCGCGGTTCCGGCGCATGCGAAGTCTGCAGAAGTTCGCTTCAATCCATTCGTCTGTATACAACCACTTCAATCACCAAAGGAATATCGAGAGCAGGGCCAGGTTTAAATCATTGCGTGACGCCGCACTTCTCGAATGGCGCGAGCTTCTCGCTGCCTGAGACCGGCTCGTCCGCGAAAAACGGAGACTGGTTCGAGTTTGTCTGACATCACCAAGGAAGGCGCCCATGACTGGCCCGAAGGTACCCAAACGTGCAGTGCGTCTCGCGTTACTCTCATCCGTTGCGATTGCTGGAGGGAGCGTAGCGCAGAGTGCCTACGCGCAGGTTATTCAGGACCGGTTTCTCTCCCGCGTTCAGGCGACAGAGCGGGGGGACTGCGCCACGATCAGCGTTGAATTCAATATGCCGGTTCAGTACCAGTCACATTTTCCCGAGTCAGGCGGGCGTGACCTTCGCATATCCGTACAGCCTCTGAATTTTAACCGGTTCGGCCAGAGCACTGCCGGGAGTTCGGAAAGCGTCAGACCGCCGACCAGCAAAGTCGCCGGTATCCAGCAGATCACCTATGACGTGTTGGATCCCTCTGGCCCAACGCTGACGCTACAGTTCGGGCACGAGGTGAATTGGACGGTAGAGTCGGATAACGACGTATCGCGAATTATCATTCAGGTTTCGTCTGCAGGCGTTAATGGATGCGAAGCTGGGGCAGCGGACAGCCAGTCGCAGAACCAGGTCGCGCTGGCGAAGTCGGTGCTGGCTGTTACCCGGATTGTGCCGCAAGCCCTGGATCCGAATGGCTACTACGCGATCAATCTCGCTTCAACGCGGGGCGACAAACTGGATCCGGCTGAGATCAAGCAGGTGTCAGCCTTCTCAGATTATGTCGGCTATACCTATGTGGCCGAAGAGAACGGCGCAACATGGGCTCGCCTCAGGCTCGGCACGTTCGCCACACGCCGGGAAGCAGAGGAAGCACTCGCGGGATTGTCGGCAGACTATCCGGATGCCTGGATCGTGCGCCTGGACCGGCGTGAGCGGGATTATGTTTACCGGGCCTGGTCAGCGGCGCGCGCTGTCCTGGGGGGCGGAGGCGCGTCGATCACAACGCAGTTGCCAGTTCGTCCAGAAGCGGAAGCCATGCTGGCGGATGCAAGAGCCAAGTTTGCCGAAGAAAATTATCCTGAAGTTGTCCGGCTCACCAATTCAATCCTGCAAATGCCGGAAAACGCCGCGTCACCTGCGGCGCAGGAGTTGTTGGGGATCGCGCGGGAAAAAGCGGGTCAGCTTGCGCACGCCAAGGCCGAGTACGAAATATTCCTTCAGAAATACCCGAACGACCCAGCCGCGCCGCGTGTGCGTCAACGCCTTTCCGTCCTGGTGACCGGTGAAGAAGCACCTGAGACGATGGCGGCATCGGGTGGCTCAGACAGTGGAAGGCCAAAGATTCATTCTGATGCGACGGGCAGTCTGTCGGTCCTCTATCAGCGCGATGAATCGGGGTACCGGTTCCAGGACTCGCCGGTCGTGGGCGGACCGGACGTTAATCCCGACCCCATCGAGACCAACCAGGTCAACCTCAATGAAATGCTCTATGGTGCGGACCTGAACCTCTCTCTTGGTACAGACCGGAATGAGGCCCTCCTTCGCTTCTCTGGTCTCTACCGTGATGATTTCACGTCCATACGCCCACGGGACGAAACTTCAATTAGTTCTCTGTATCTTGATATTTCCGACCGGAAACTTGATGCCTCCATGCGCCTTGGCCGCCAGACCCGAAACACCGGCGGTGTTTTCGGACGCTTTGATGGAGCGTATGCGGGGATACAGCTGACAGATCGGATCAAGGTAAACGGCGCTGCCGGGTTCCCGGTCCAATCGTCACGTGACATGAGCGTCAAGACGGATCGCCGGTTTTTTGCAACGAGTCTCGACTATTCCGTTATTCCGGACGTGCTTGACACAACGGTCTATGTTCTGGACCAGACCTATGGCGATCTAAATGACCGGCAGGCAGCCGGCTTCGAGTTCCGGTATTTCCAGGCCAACAGAACTGCCTATGGCGTGTTCGATTACGACACGCATTTTGGCGAGATGAACCTTGCCCTGCTGAACGGTACGCTCAAGTTCAAGGATGATTCCAGTGTGACCGTCGCGCTCGATTATCGCCGGTCACCTTTCCTCACATCGCAAAATGCCATCTTCGGACAAATGGTTACGGACCCTAATGATCTCTTGGGGACGTACACGGAAGAAGAAATATATCAGCTGGCGAAGGACCGCACCGCGTATTCGCGCTCTGCTTATGTGAGTCTTGCCAAGCCGCTCACGCAGAAGCTGCAGCTGAATTTCGATATTATCGCGTCAAATGTGTCAGGTACCAAGGCATCAAGTGGCGTCGAGGCGCAGCCGCCAACAGGAACCGAGGTTTACTATTCGACCCAACTCGTCGCTTCAGACCTGTTCAAACAAGGGGCCATCGCAATCTTTGGCCTGCGTTATGCGGATCTGGCGAACTCGACTCAGATGTCCTACCAGTTCAATGGCAGGCTGCCGGTAACACGCTCGTTGAGAATAAGTCCGCGGTTACGCATCGATGATCGGAGCAGTGTCGATGGAACTTTCTCGCGTACATCGGGTCGCGGATCCCTCGCGGCGACCTGGAGTCCGAAGCGCATGCTGCAATTTGAATTCGAAGGCGGCGGAGTATTTTCCGACGGGACGAATAAATTCGGAACAAGTGAAGAGAGAGGGTACTTTCTTTCATTAGGCGTCAGAAAGGATTTTTAGTTTAGCCATGTGTGGGTATGCTCAAAGGATCCGGCCTTGAGGCGGTCAATCTTGGCGAATAGCCCCGGAAAATGACGAAATCCTCGTGCCGCTACTTCAAAACCTCACCCGGAACTATCCAGCTCTCTGTCATGATGTATGTCCGATTTCCGCTGTCTTCGCGGAATGTTGAAGACCTGCTTCATGAACGCGGCGTTTGGAGCCATGCGGCAGAATCCGCAATGGCATTGGGACCAATTCTTCGTGAAGGTCCGTAGGCAGCCTTGCAACTTGTAGTGCGCCGTCGACCATGAAGGTGAAGTGCTGGAATCTTACCGTACAAAGACCCGGAATAAAGGTTCCGCGTTGAAACTCCCGAAGAATGCAATGAGGCGGTATGGTGACCCTCATGTCGCCGTGACTGACAGGTGCGGGTCGTATCGGGTCTCTGTGAAGGTGATCGGGAGCGGGCAATGTCCCGTTCCGGCGCACGCGAAGTCTCCAGAAGTTCACCTCAATCCATTCGTCTGTATACAATCAGGGCCATCATCAATGGAATATCGACAGCAAGGTCCGGTTCAAATGACTACGTGACGCTGCAGTTCTCAAATAGCGCGACCTGATCGCGGCCTGAGGCCTGCTCGTCCGTGAAAAATGGAGAGCGGTTTGCATTCGCCTGACAACGCCATCAGCGAGTCTTGCTGAAAAAGGGAATTGTCTGAGTCAGGGGTACTAGGGGTTGGCTTTTTTTGACCCTTTGCAGGCCTCGCGAAAACCTGCGGCCATGAAGCTCGCCATTCGCTCTTTAATGGATTCGAAGTCATCGGATTTGCAAAGACCACCCGACAGTTTGTCTATTCGTCCAGTACGAGCCAGGGTTAGAAGAAGTGCGCCACTAACGAAGTGATATCCCCAGAAGATGTCTTCCTCCGCACAGTCTGGCATCGCCTTCTTCAGGAGGTCGATCAGTCGAAGCACGACCGGGTCGAAATGCTCGTCCATCATTTCGGCGCCCCATTCGGGGGTGTTTGCGATCTGCGCGCTGAGGGCTCCGTAATTCTTCCAGCCAGGACCGCCCTGGCTGTACAGCTCAAGGTCCGTGTCGAGAAACGCGCGCAGGGCACCTTCAACCGTTGGCTTCCCGTTCACAGACTTTTCGTACGCGTCCAGGGCCGCGATCCGGGTTGTGCTCGTGATGACGGCGCGCCGCCCGAATGCCTTGTCGAGGAGCTGTTTCTTGTCCTTGAAATAGTAGTGCAGCAGAGTGTGGTGGACGCCTGCGCGCTTGGCCACGTCCTTGAGGGTCACGCCGTGGAAACCGTTTTTCGAGAACAGGTATTCGGCTTCGTCGAGGATGAGTTCCATCGTCTCCGCCCGCTGTTCGGCTTTCGACATTCGACGACGGCTGTTCGTTTGCTTGGTCACTACGGCATTCGCTTATCTGAGTTCCATTTTATCAATGGTGTAATGTGTTTTCAGTCAACCTTCACACTGAGTTGCACAGGCCGGAAGCGTTGCTGGTGGCGGTCTGATTAGCCTCAGCGCGGACAGGTACGTCCGTTCTCCGGGGGGAAGACGTGGATCCCACTTCAAGAAGTCTGCCTTGTTTTGAGGGTGCGCGCTGCGGTGCCTATTCGCGCCGTGACTTTCTCCATTTCTAACCGAGAGAAGCGCAGATCCGGGGGCTAAGTCACGGCGATTTCTTTTTTCATTCACGCGAGAGTGAATTTTGTTGACATGCGTTCCCAACTGGTTTCCAAGTGCCCCACGAGAGGCGACCAAACGTCTTCGCCTAGGGAGGAAAATATGAATCTACGGCTTCTGGCTTCCGCGTCAGCAATTTCGATTTCTGTTTTGGCGGCTCCGGCATTCGCGCAGGATAATGCGACGGATAACGAAGCAGCGCGTGCAACACCTGAGGGTGAGGCACGTCAGGACAAGATCATTGTTACAGCAACCCGGCGGGAACAAAGCCTGCAGGATGTGCCGCTGGCCGTCACGGCCTTCCAGCAGGAAGCCATGTCGGAAAAAGGGATCGTCAGCTATGACGGCCTCGCCCGCGAAACACCCGGCATCGTGCTGAACCAGCCGACGGCCAACTTCAACACAATCACGACGCGCGGCATCGCCACCAATGGCTACGGCGCCAACCTGCAGGCCGCCACCGCGATCTACATCAACGAACTTCCGATCTCCTCGAACGGCAACTCGACTATTCTCGACCCGACGCTGTTCGATGTGGAGCGGGTGGAAGTGCTGCGCGGACCGCAGGGGACGCTGTTCGGCGCGAACTCGCTGTCCGGCGCTGTGCGCATCCTCACCAAAAAACCCAATCCGAACAAGTTCGAAGCGTCCACGCTGGTCGATTTCGGTGTGACGGATGGTGATGCTGTCCGTCAGCGTTACAACGGGATGGTCAACATGCCGCTCATCAAAGACCAGCTGGCGTTGCGCGTCGTTGGCTTCTACCGCGATGAGGACGGTTGGGTTGATAACCTCGGCACCGGAATTAATGGCGCGAACTCATTGAAGGCGGTCGGTGGCCGCGCGCACCTGCTGTGGGAGCCGACCAGCAAATTCGATGTCGGTTTGCTCATTATTCGTGAGGACAACGAGCCGGCGGATTCGAGCCTTACCAACCCTGACCGGGGAGAGTTCATTCGCTATACGGATCGTCCCGACCTCTTCCAGTCTGATCTGACCAGCTACAACCTGACAGCCAACTGGGATATGGACTTCGCGACCCTTACCACTTCCTCGAACTATTCCAAGATCGACGGCAAATTCATTGTCGATCTGGCTGGTACATTTGCTCAAACCATCCCCTTCGCGCTCGATGCGGTCGGCCATGACGAAAACTTCGTGCAGGAAGTCCGGCTGGCGTCCGCAGATGGCGGAAGCTGGGACTGGATCGTTGGCGGCTTCTATTTCAACAAACGTCGCGACATCGATTACGACTACCGCTCCTCGCAGGAATTCCTCGATACGCGTGGCCTGACGGGCCTGCCCGATGAGTACTATTACCGCTACAAGGGGTATTTCGACGCCATCGAGTCGGCGGCGTTCGGCGAGCTGACCTACCACTTCTCCGACAAGCTGTGGGCGACCGGTGGCCTGCGCTATACCGAAACCTCGGTTCAGGCCCACACACTTGCCGGTGGCTACAACTCCAACTACCTCGTTGCCGCGCTCTACGGCCTGACCAACACAGCTCTCACGATCACCCCGGTGGTGGGGGCAGACGGGCTCAAGGTCGAAGCCGATAATCTGTCCTACAAAGGTAGCCTCTCTTACAAGCCGGTAGAGAACCTGACGACCTATGCGTCGATTGCGACAGGCTTCCGCTCGCCGGTGGCAAACGCCCGCGCGGGCCTCGCCAGCGGGGTGGATCCCAACGACATCATCATCCCGAACGGGGCCGATTCGGACAAGCTCATCAGCTATGAGGTCGGCATGAAGGGGACCTTCTTCGACAACAAGCTGACCGCGAACCTCGCCGCCTATTACATCAACTGGGAAGATATCCAGGTTCAGGCAAACCGCCTGTCAGACCAGGCGCAATTCGCGACCAATATCGGCAAGGCCGTCAGCCAGGGCCTCGAATTCGAGATCGGCTACATTCCGGGCAATGGCTTCAGCCTGTTCGCGAACGGCTCGCTCAGCGACACCGAAATCACGGACCTGACGGATGAGGAAGCTGCAATCTCGGGTGCCGAGGAAGGGCTGCAACTCGCCATGCCCGACTTCCAGGGGGCCCTCACGGCGCGCTACGATTTTGATATCGGCGACAAGGACGCCTTCGTGACCGCCACGGCCGCCTATGTCGGTGACTTCCCGGCCATGTTGCCGAACGTGCCGGGCAATCCGGGCACACCGGCTCCGACGTTCGACTACACCGAAGCGTACACGGTCGTGAATGCGCAGGCCGGCATCTCGAAGAACGACTGGAAAGTCGTAGCTTATGTCGAGAACCTGTTTGACGACAGCTCGATCACCTACGTCCACCCGGAAGGCTTCCTCGACAGCCGCTATGCCCGTGTGCGCCCGCAAACGGTCGGCGTCCGGGTCAGCTACGAATACTAAGCAGGCCGGGAGTGATACTGATGCTGACAGGCTTTTCAGCCGGCAGGTGGCAGATGATGCCGAAGCCTGGTGTGATTGCTCTGCTCGTTCTTGTGTGCATGCCGCTGCTGGTGGTGGGATGCGCAACGGAACAGGCCGGAAAGCCGGTTGGCGAAATTGTGACGGACACGCCCGCGGGCGCAATCCGTGGGCAGAACATGGGGGATGTCGCGGTCTATCGCGGTATCCCCTACGCTTTGCCGCCTGAAGGTGCGCGTCGGTGGACGCCGCCGCGCGCGGTTCCCGACTGGGAGGGCGAACGGGACGCCCTGGCGTTCGGGCCGGCCTGCCCACAACCGGCGTCCCTTCCGGGGAATATCTATGCGACCGAGCTTGGCGCAGTCGATGAAGACTGTCTCAGCCTCAATGTCTGGGCGCCGGAAAATGCGGAGAACGCGCCGGTCTTTGTCTGGATACATGGCGGATCGCTGACCACGGGTGCGGGCAGCCTCGACATGTATGATGGCGCCCGGATGGCACGCGAGCAGGGGCTTGTGGTCGTCACGATCAACTACCGCCTCGGCGTGCTTGGCTATCTCGCTCATCCGGGCCTGAGTGCAGAGTCCGAGCAGGGCATCTCGGGCAATTACGGCCTGATGGACCAGATTCTGGCGCTGGAATGGGTCAAGCGGAACATCTCTGCCTTCGGCGGTGATGCCGACAATGTGACGGTGGCCGGAGAGTCAGCCGGCGCCCTCAGCGTCGTCATGCTGATGACCTCCCCCAAAGCAAAAGGCCTGTTCGACAAGGCGATTGCGGAAAGTGCCTATATGGTGACGATGGCATCGCTGAAGGAACAGCGGAACGGCCTGCCGTCCGCCGAAGCGACGGGTGAAGCGCTGGCCCGGAAAATGGGCGCTGAAGACGTCGACGCCCTCCGCGCGATGTCTGCTGACAAGCTGGTCAACCTGTCCCGCAAGGCTGGCTACTTTCCTTTTCCTGTGATCGACGGGGTGTATGAGACCGGCCAGATGGTTGAGGTCTTCGACAAGGGCGAGCAGGCCCCTGTGCCGGTTCTGGCAGGTTTCAATGAAGGTGAAATCCGCTCCCTCCGTTTCCTCCTGCCGCCCATCCCGAAGAATACCGAGGCCTATGAGGCAGCGATCCGGAATGGCTATGGCGAACTATCCGACCGCTACCTGGAGATTTATCCGTCCGATAATCTGGAGGCGAGCATGCTGGCCGCCACGCGCGACGCCATGTACGGATGGACTGCAGAGCGCCTTGCCGCGTCTCAGACCGTATACGGACATCCCTCCTTCTTCTACCTGTTCGACCACAGCTATCCGGCGGCCGACCGACTCGGCCTGCGCGCCTTCCACGCCTCCGAGATCCCTTACGTTTTCGGAACCATGAAGAAAGCTGTCTCGCCATGGCCGGAGATCCCGGACACCGAGGAAGAGCGGGCGCTGTCGGAAGACATGATGCAATATTGGGCGAGCTTCGCGCGGGATGGCCAGCCGGTTGCCGACGGCGCTCCGGAATGGCCCGCCTATGGCAATACGGGCACTGGAATGGTTTTCGCCGAACAGCCGAAGACCTGGGACCTGCTCGCCCGTGAACGTTTCGACTTACATGAAGAAGTGGTCTGCCGCCGCCGCGCCGCGGGTAATGTTCCCTGGAACTGGAATGTTGGCATTCTCTCTCCCCCTCTACCACCAAAGGAAGCCGCATGCGAATGATCGATGGTTCGATACAGGATTATGCGCTGACCCTCGACAAGCTTCTCGACCATGGTGCCAAATGGCATTCCGGGAAGGAGGTCGTGACGGCATACGCCGATGGCAGCACGAGCCGTATCAATTATGTGGGGCTTCGGGACCGCGCCAAGCGCGTCACTGCGCTGCTCAGGAAACTTGGCGTGTCACAGGGAGACCGGGTGGCGACGCTGTGCTGGAACACGCAGGCCCATATGGAATGCTGGTATGGCATCATGGGGATGGGCGCGGTCTGCCATACGCTCAACCCACGCCTGACCGCGGAGCAAATCGCCTGGATGCTCGGCCAGTCCGAGGCGGAAATCCTGTTCGTCAGCGCAGACCTTTCCCCTCTTGCTTCGCAAGTGGTGGAGCAGGCGAAAGGCATCCGGAAAATTCTGGTACTTGATCCGGAACAGGCGGACTCTGTGAATCTGGATGCCCTGCCGTCAGCGCAGTACCTGGAAGAGCTGCTCACGGACGACTATGAAGACCTGCCCTGGGGGGCGTTTCCGGAAACGACGCCCTGCGGCCTCTGCTTCACTTCGGGCACGACGGGTGACCCCAAGGGCGTCACTTACACCCATCGGGGAAACTTCCTGCATACGTTGCGCCAGCTGCAGGCGGATGTCTCGGGGATGACATCGCATGATGTCGTGCTGCCGGTTGTTCCGATGTTCCATGCCAGCGCATGGGGGCTTCCATTTTCGGCGCCGGCGACCGGCGCGAAGCTGGTTTTTCCCGGGCGGCATACAGACGGCGAGAGGCTCGCCCACCTGATCGTGGAGGAAGGGGTCACAATCGCCGTCGGGGTTCCTACCGTGTGGTTGGGCGTGTTCGACTATGCCGATGAGGCCGGACTGGAGCTTCCCTCGTTGAAAAGCGTGATGGTCGGGGGTGCCCCGATGCATCCCGCCCTGATGAAGCGGATCGAAGACCGCGGAATCTGTGTGCAGACGACATGGGGCATGACGGAATTGTCTCCACTCGGGACCGCCGCCCCACCGGGGGATGCGCGTTCGCCGGATACCGCAGGCCGGCCAGCGATCGGCATTGACCTGATGCTCGCTGACAGCACAGGAAACCCGCTGGAAGAGCAGAGGAGCCATGAAGGGCACCTCTGGGTCCGGGGCACATCTGTCGTTGATCGCTATTTCGGCCAGACGGAGCCGGCATCACAGAACGGCTGGTTCCCGACCGGCGACCTTGCCCGCCTGAATGAAGATGGCCAGCTTTTCATTACCGGCCGTGCCAAGGACCTGATCAAGTCCGGCGGTGAGTGGATCAATCCCACCGAGATCGAAACGCTGGTGTCCGGCTTGCCGGAAGTCGCGCTTGCAGCCGTTATTGGCCAGCCGGATGAGAAATGGGGGGAGCGGCCTCTGCTTCTTGTGGAGTTCCGCAATGGAAGCGACCTGAGCGATCAGGCGCTGCTGGAGCCGCTTAAAGGGCAGGTGCCGTCCTGGTGGATTCCTGACGACATCGTCCGGCTGAACGAGATACCCCTGGCGCCGACCGGGAAGATCGACAAACAGCGCTTGCGCGGTATTTACAGTACTCTGGAAGTCGCCGGCGGCTGAGGAGAGTGACTATGGCTTCGCAAACCTGGTTCCGGAGTCTCCTTCTGGCCTTTGCAACCGCCGGTCTGTCTGCCTGCAGCAATCCGGGGCCTGACGTGTCGACACGGCCGGTGGTCGACCTCCAGCAGGGCAGGCTGGCGGGGGAACGCGAAGGTAACCTCGATGTGTACCGCGCCATCCCTTATGCGCCGCCGCCGGTCGGAGACGCACGATGGAAAGCGCCGGGACCGGCCCCGTCCTGGAAAGGCGTTCGCGATGCGTCGGCTTTCGGCCCGGCCTGTATTCAGCCACCTGTTCCCGAAACCAGCCTCTATTACGATCCGCCTGCGGACTCCTCTGAGGATTGCCTCACATTGAATGTGTGGGCAGGCGCCGATGCAGAGACCGCACCGGTCATCGTATGGATCCATGGCGGATCCCTGCGCATCGGGAGCAGCGCTGAGCCGATGTATGACGGCGCCGAATTTGCGCGGCGTGGTGCCGTGTTTGTTTCGATCAATTATCGCCTGGGTGTGCTGGGCTATCTGGCGCACGCAGACCTCAGCGGAGAGTCGCCTGACGGCGTGTCCGGCAATTACGGCCTGTGGGACCAGATCGCGGCGCTGAAATGGGTCCGGGACAATATCGAGGCGTTCGGCGGTGATCCGTCCAACGTGACCATCATGGGGGAGTCGGCAGGCGCGCTCAGCGTCTCCTACCTCCTGACCAGCCCGGAAGCTGAATGAGGTGGTCCTGTTTTCCTGCACAGTTTTCCGGCCTTGCTAAGGCATATCCGGGTTATTGATCAGGCCGCTTTCTTGAGTTCGTTTGTCGCTCCATAT
>MDTD01033902.1_pt1 | contig 12729 bp, 6 predicted proteins | sample 811221 | NCBI WGS metagenome assembly MDTD01 (sample SAMN05326646, study PRJNA326480) | marine metagenome | isolation source: seawater | place: Pacific Ocean: South West | collected 2011 | reverse complement strand
CTTAAAATTTCACTTTCCAAAATGATTAAAATAATTATTTGCAATTAAAATAATTATTTACTATGTTATTTATTCTTCATCAAATTATTTACATTCTTGGGGCAAGATTTTTTTTTGGTTTAATTCAATTTCAAAGAAATTGGACATTCATAAGTTTGACACGAAAAATCTTTTTTTACTTTCCACCTAGATAAATTTAGGAAAATCGATGAGATTGGATGGAATTTTTTTGAATAGCAGACTGCTGGATAATATTGAGAGAAACTTTCTGGAGGCTGACCTGAAGCTCTACGCAGATTCCGTAGAAAGCCCGAAACTTTCTAATAGTTCGAACAAGATGATTTGGTTAAGAGAATTTGTAGAAGGATATAATAATTGGAGTGGACGTACCTTCAGGCAAAATCGATACCCATTGCAATCATATTTCATAATTGATGGACTTCGAAAGAGTTAATTTTGGTTGAAAGACCAACAGTTCAAGATTTATAGCTTACTCCTATGTGAAGTATCTTCCAGATTAGCTCACACCCTTTGAAATAACTACTTTTCTGAAGTTTTTTTAAGATCTTGCCACATTCCATGCTCCTGTATCAGATCAATCAAATAATCCACCGCTTTTTCCTCTGGAATATTTTTTCGAACGCAGTTATGTCCTTTATAGAGGTTGATTTTTCCTGAGCCAGCACCAACGTATCCGAAATCCGCATCAGCCATTTCCCCGGGTCCGTTAACCACACATCCCATTATCCCAATTTTGACACCTTTCAGATGTTCTGTTTCCATTTTGATTTTCGCCGTTGCTGTCTGAAGATCAAAGTGAGTTCGGCCACAAGAAGGACACGAAATAAAATCGGCTTTGTGCATTTTAACCCTTGCTGCCTGAAGTAATGACAGAATCATTTCAACCGTAGGATGATTTAGATTTGTGGTAGGCACGATTATGCCTTGTATCATATTCATGAGAATTAGGGATCCCAAACCAGCAGCCAATCCCATCAATTCATCCTCCTCTTCAGTTAGGGATAACATTGCAAGGAATACTGGCTCAAACCCTTTAATTTCTAAAACCCGTCGGAATTCAATGATTTTTTGAAGATCCAGTTCATCACTTTTAATAAGAACTGCTTTATTCCCAATGATTGAGTTCTTAAAATCACAGGGATAGAGATTTGGAAAAATTTCTGAAGCCCATTGTTTCCGATCCCAAACCTTATCGAATGGTTCGGATGGAAGGTCATCCATAACAAAATCTGAAATACCCATAAGGCGGAATGGCGCTTCTCCACCAAGTTTGATTCCATTAATTTCTATCTCCTTAGGAACCATATTTGACTGCTGATCGATTTGAATAGGTAAAGATTTTCTGGCCAGCTTTTTAGTCCCATTCAAAATACTTCTAGCTGCGGGGATTTCGTTCATTGCTGGTTCAGTAAGAGAAACTCTAATTGTATCACCAATCCCATCTAACAAGAGAGAGCCGATTCCTAAAGCACTTTTCACCCTACCATCAATTCCATTTCCAGCTTCTGTAACACCTAAATGTAATGGGTAATTCATCTTCTCAAGATCCATTTTTCTGACAATTTCTTGATAGGCTGCTCTCATCACGATTGGGTTAGATGCCTTCATAGAAATGACCGTTTCAAAATATTGATGCTTTTCTAATATTCGTAGAAATTCCATAGCTGATTCAGCCATGCCTTGGGGAGAATCTCCGAATCGATTCATTACGCGGTCTGATAAGGAACCATGGTTAGTACCTATTCTGAGACTTCTATCATATTTCTTTAGTTGTTTAATTAATGGGAGAAGTTTTTCTTCCAATCGCTGCAACTCCTCCTGATATTGAACTTCAGTATATTTGATTATTTCAAATCTTTTCTTGTCAACATAATTTCCTGGATTAATTCTTACTTTCTCAACAAATTCTGCGGCATTTACAGCTAATTGGGGATTGAAATGAATGTCAGCAACCAAAGGTATATTAATTCCTCGATTAAACATGAACTCTCTGATTTTACAAAGTGCCTCTAAAGATCTATGATTAGGAACTGTGATTCGGATAATTTCACAACCCGCTTGAACTAATAACTCCATCTCTTCAATGACCTTTGGGACATCGCAAGTATCACTGGTCAACATGGATTGAATACGAATTGGCTCTTGGCCACCAACCAAAACATTTCCAATTCGAACAACTCGGCTTGTTCTTCTTATTAAGGATTTCATCAGTTTGGCATTCTTCTGAAGGATTGCTAAGGTTATTTTCAAATTTAATTCGACTTAAAAACTCCCTAAAATTGTTGAAAATTCCAAACCTTTTGTTTTATAGAACAAATTTCGAGGAGATTGGTCTTAGATTTGCTGAAAGGTCTTTTCCTCCTCAATGATCAATAACCTACCAAAATCAGGTATCCAATGAACTGGCCACCTCTATGGAAAGTCTTGTGGCTGGGCGTTTTGGTTTCCTTGCCAGGATTGGCCTCTGCCACCTGTGGATTGCCCAACAGCCTCAACGAAAAAAAACAATTTGCCTTCGCTGAAAAGATGATTGAAGACGGACTTTTGACAAGTGCCCGAGATTATCTTCAATGCTACCGAGCGAGCAAACCCCAAGGTGAATTTCGCTTTGTAGCCATGAAATTAGAGGGCGAAGTCCTTCTTCAAATGGGAGAAAGCTATTGGCCCCAAGCACAAATTCTTTTTGAAGAGTGGCTTCAGGAAAACTCAAATGAATCCGAAGGGGATTTTGCTCGCCTTCAGCTTGGGAAAATTCATTTTCGTTTTGACCGCCCTCAGGTAGCCGAAGAAACCCTTTCAATGATTCCCTCGTCTTCTAGTCTTTATGGCCCAGCAAGAAGTTTGATGGGGCAAGCACTGTTTCAAAGAATGCTCCGCTACCAAGAAAAAAATGCATCTGTCCAAGCTAATGATTTGGCATCCCGAATAGTGAAGTATCATAAGGAGGCTCTCCAACATAGCCTGACAGAAAAAGAATCACAAATTTCAAACTATCAAGTGGGCTACACCCTCTATCAAAATAATCAGTTTAACGAAGCTCTTCCTTTCTGGGAAAACTATCTTGAATCAACTGAACCATCTAAGGAAACAGAGGATATTCGATATCGTGTAGCAACAATTTACCAAAGTCAGAAGAATTGGTTTCAGGCAGAACAACGTTATGGAGAATACGCGACATCGAGATTAGATTTGCCTGAAGAAAATAAAGCTCATGCTGCATTTTGGTGGGGAGAAGTAGCTTTCCAACGTGCTGCAGAACAGCTTGAAGCAAGTTTGAACACTGGCACTCTTGATCCTGCATTTGTCAGAGAAATTGTTCCTCGTTATGAAAGATACCTTGCGACTAATGATAGCAACTATCGCCCACTTGCCGCCTTTCGGCTTGGTCAGTTATATCAATCAATAGACCAGCCTCAAAAAGCTGTTACTGCTTATCGGCGATATCTAAAAACAAAAGACAATGCTTTTCAGCAGGAAGCTCATTATGAACTAGGAATACTGCATGCCCGCCAGAACGAACCAAAGCAAGCCCTTGAGCAGTTATTGCCATTACGAAGTCAGGAGAGATACCGTCAGGAACCAGGCCTATGGACAATGTTGGTGCAGCAATATGATGCATTAGGCAATAAATCTAACGCAGAACAAATTCTCCGGGATGCCTACAACAACAAATCTTTCCAAAGAAACATACAGCTTCGTTTCCTACAAGAACTAGCGAATAGACAGTATGATGAAAAACGCTGCCTTGAACTACTTAGTGAACTTGCACCTATTTCGGATCCTTCTTCAATTCCCGAAGCTAAACGTTTAATTTGGCAAAGAGGATCGTGCTTCCTACAGGAAAAACAATGGGGATTAGCGAGAACGGACTTTGAAAAACTGCTTGAAGATAGAGATTATCAGGAAAGTTCCTTTAGAGGAATATTGTTTGCGAACCAACAAATGCAGGATACCGCAGCAAAACTTGAACTATTTGATTGGGCTTCAAATCAGTCTATTTATCTAATGCAAGATCAAGACTGGCAGACTTGGGTTGATACGCTTCGCATTGAAGAGGATTGGGTCAGACTACAAAAAGTATATTTAAAGTGGGATCAGCAACCAGATAGTTCTGTTCGCAAAACCCTCAATCATCTTCTTCAATGGTCAGACGCAGAAAAAAGGGTTGGGAATCCACAATCTGAAATCACCCTACTTGAACAAGCACTGTATCTTCTTCCTGACAATGCTGAGCCTCCCCGAGAGCAATTGGTAAGACGACTATCTGAAATTTACATGGCAAGCAAGCTACCACAAAAAATTCCCCCACTTTATAAAGTGCACCTACTAGCTTTGCTTCCTGAAAACTCACTGCTTTATAGAAACTATGCACTACAACTTGGGGAAGTTTTAGCAATTGATCTCCAGCAACTTGAGCATGCATTACCCTGGTTAACGGAAGCGGATACTGGGAGTGATACCCCTAATGATCTGAGAGCTGCGGTTTTGCGAGCAAGTATTTATCAAAAAACGGAGCAGCCCCTGCTGGCACTGCCGATTTGGGAGCGCCTTGCACAGCAAGAAATGGATCCAAATCTTCGTTTTCAAGGTAGCTATCAGTCAGCAATTCATTATGACCAGTTAAATGATATTCCTGGGTCACTTATTCGGTATGAAAGAGTCTTAAAAACGCCACCCACAGATCAAGACCAGAGAGAACTGCTCAAAAACTCAAAACTTCGCTTGAACGCTTTGAGAAATCAAAAATTTCGAGAAGACATCGCAAAGCTTCAACAACAACAAGATTGGCTTGGAGTTGATAATCTCATTCGTCAAAACTGGGAGGGTGGTATTGTTGAGGCCGATGAACGTCTATTAAATATATGGGTTGGCGCCTTACAAAACCAAAAAGATTGGACGGGCATACTGAACCTTTACAAAAAGCTAAAACTTAAAGGACCAAATAAATTTGAAAGTACCGCAGACTTGATCTGGCAGGCAGAGGCAAATCAAAGCCTAAATCGCCCAAAAGAAGCCATCACTCTCTATGAACACTCAATCAAAAAGATGTTGGCTGGAGATGAGCGCTTTGCAGCAATTTCAAATCGATTAGCGGTACTCTATGAGAATGGAGACGACTATCAGAAACAAATGAAAATTTATGAAGAGCTCTATGCTCAAGAAAAATCGCCGAAATTTCGTCAACAATACGCTCTGAAGGCTGGTTTAATAGGTCTGGATAAGCTGCAAAACGAGAATCTCGCATCGGAATGGCTACAACGTGCCGACTTAGGTGGTGTTGATGACATTGACCTCCGTGCTTCAATGTTGTTGGTCGATATAGACCGAAAAAATAAAGATTTAGATGGCGCGTTAAATCGATTGAAAGATTTGGAAAAACGGCCTGTGACCTCAAACAGCAATTTTTTCTGGCAAATCCCTTTTCGTTTAGGAGTTATACTTCAAAATCGTAACGAATGGACTGCTGCAAGGCCATACTTACAGAAGGTCGCTAATCAACAGCAAGATTCTGAATTAAAAACTGATGCTGAACAGATGTTACGTTCAGTGGACTCAGTGATTGCAAAACAAGAATTACAAAATTTGTTGAATGATGAAAATTGGCAGCAAGTTAATCGATTTATCTCAGAGCAAGAGAAGCTTGGTAACCTGTCCTTTAGTAAAGAGATTTTTGAGATTTGGGTTCAAGCTGAGACCAAACAGCAAAACTGGTCAAGAGTGCTTGAGCTTTATGGTCGTCTGCAATCGGTATTGCCTGCAGAAGCTGAAAAAGTAGATGCTCTGTTGGCACAGGGTGAAGCTGCAGAAAAACTTGGTGGGTGGGTCAAAGCAAGAGCGTATTACGAGCGGGCACTTGCCAAATTACCCAAAAAAGATAGACAGAAAAGAATGTGGGCGATTGATAGGTTACAAAACGTTTTTGAGCGTGATCCACGTGAGATCAAATTAGAATTTCCCAAACTGGTTGCTTCAGAATTTGAGAAGATAAATGATTTGGAGTCTAAGAAGCAGCTTGCTGGCTTGATGCTATATTGGGCACGTGAACAGATTAAAGACTCTCAGTTGGAGCGGGAGTGGTTGCTTAAAATGGGTAACCTCAATGCTGGGGATACCTCCGTCCAGGCAAGATTGCGCCTAGCGGATCTTTTGAATCAGGAAGGAAATAAATCTCAGGCAATTCAAGTTTTACAGCCAGCTGCTTCCTCTGATTTGAAAATTTATTCCGAAAACTATGTCCCAGTATATCTACGATTAGGTGATTGGAATCAAGATAGAGAAAAATGGCCCGAAGCTTTGAAATATTATCAATCAGTTCAACAGATTGATCCAAAAAATCTTGATCCTGAAGTCAAGAAATATGTTGAGTCTCAAGTTTCGGACCTGCAAAAATATCTTGGTACACAAGAGTTGGCGAATGCAATTGAAAAGGAAGATTGGCCACTAGTTAGCAAACTGATCAAACAGGGTTTAAAAGATGAAATCCTTCAAAAAGATGTAAATTTATTACGTTCTTGGCTACAAGCTGAAAAACAGCAAAAGAGATGGTCAGAAGTGTTGGCTATTTATGATAAATTAGAATTTAAAGATCCCAAATCCGTTAAAACAATCTTTGACTACCAAGCCAGAGGTATAGCTGCTGAGTCAACAAAACAAACCCAGAAGGCCCTTGAATTCTACTCGAAAGCTTATGAATTGGCTGAACCAGACGATAAAGCAAATTGGGCGATATACATTGCAGACAGGCAACAGGATTTGGAAGAAAAATTTCGTTGGCAAAACCTTGCTTACCAAAAGACACCAGCAGATGATCAATTTAGTTTAGCTCAAAAATTAGCAAATCAAGCAGCTGAAAAAAAAGATTGGCCCAATGAAAAATTTTGGTTAGCTAAACTTGATAAGGGTGGTAATTCCGAAGCTGAGATGCAGGCGATGTGGAGGCTAGTAGAACATGCTAAAACAGAGAAAAATTCAAACATTGAAATAGAAGCTCTCCAGAAAATTCTTATGCGTAAGCCTGCTGAAGAAAGCTCATGGTTTACACTGGCGCACTACAGATTGGGTCAATTGCACCTGCAATCCAAGCGAAATCAAGATGCAGCTCAATCATTTTTGTTAGTAGCTCAGGCCGATTCCCCCAAAGACTATAGTGAGTTAAAACAAGCCGCTTTGCGACAGTGGAAATCACTTCAGCAGATAGACGTCACAGATAAATTAATTGCACTGGAGAAAAAAAAGGATTGGGCTGGTTTATCATATTTGATTAGAAAGGAGCAATTGGCTGGAACGATAAAGCTTAACGAGGTGAACTTTTCGATACTACTTCAATCCGAAATAGAACAGCAAAATTGGAAAGGTATATTGCGGGCCTATCAACTCTTAGAGCAAGAGGATAAGAAGCGTGCGACAACTGCCGAAGCTCTTTTGACTCGAGCCAGAGCTACAAGACAGCTTCAAGGTTGGCAGCCTGCGGCGGAGCTATACAAGGCAGCAATAAATAGACACCCTAAGAACAGCCATAGCGAAAGGCTAAAGTTGCTTGATGAAGCAAGACCTGCTTTTGAGGAAACTAAACAGGTGAAAGAACTTGTGAAGCTTTATGAAAAAACCTGTCCTCATCTGAAATCAAAAGAAGCAAAGCAAGCTTGTGCAGAGGTAATAGTCTACTATGCACAAAATACATTGCAGGATAATGCAAAAGCGCAAAAGTGGTTAGCTAGTTTGGACAAGGGTGGCAATAGTGATGCTGACCTCGCAGCATTGATGGAACAGTCTAACCAAGCTCGAAAGCAGGGCGACCTTAAAAAAGCTTCACAAAAACTGAAGCAACTTTTGGGGCGAAAACCTGATCCAAATTCTGTTTATGCAGTGATTGCAAATTACCAACTTGGAGCTGATCTTCAACAGGCTGAGAAGTGGGCTGAGGCCCGGCGATACTATAAGGCTGTTGTTGAAGCAGAATCAACGGATCAAAATAAAGAGTACCAAAAGCTTGCTACTCAACAAGTGAAACAGATTGATCAATATCTTTTAGGGGTACAAATCCAAAATTATATTGATAAGCAGGATTGGAAAAACGTTAGCATAGTGCTCAAACCACTGCTTGAGAAACAGGGGGCTGAAGCCTCTGTTGATTTGGTAATACTTTGGCGCAAAGCCGAAATTGCACAGCAAAATTGGAAGGAGGCCCTGTCCACTTGGGATCTACAGCGCGAAGTAGATTCTGAAAGTGCAGCAACCCCTGAGGCCCTGATTCAGCAGGGCTCACTAAAAGAACAGATTGGTGATAATACCGGGGCGCTGTTTTCATATCGAAAGGTCCTTGAAAATGTTGATGATCCAACTTTGGAAGCTCAGGCTGTGGGCCGAGTCTCATCAATCTTGCAGCAACAAAGGAATTACACCGAACTTGTGAAATTTTATTCGCAAAGATATGAGAAATCTAGCGACCCAGATGTTAAGAAAAACTCTGCTTCTGAAATCGCAACTTACTACGCTACTGTTCTAGAAAACTCTGAATCTGCAAGAATTTGGTGGGAAAAGGTAGATCAAGGTGGAACAAGTCGGGAAGAAATTGCTGCTGTTTATGAGCTAGCCAAAATGGACGGAGCTATTGGCAAAACAGATAGCGCAATTCAGAGATTGGAAATTCTAGTTGCCCGTCCCGTTCCTAAAAATACACAGTGGTTTGTGCTAGTGCATTATCAATTAGCGGCTCTCTATCATACACTTGAACAATTTCCTGAAGCACTTCAGCACTACCAGAAAGTTGCTGAGCATCCTGAAGTCAAAGGTTTGGAACAGTACAGAGATCTGTCAAATAAAACGGCTTTGCAAATTGAAGCTTATCTTGCACAACTGCATTAAAATTGAATTAAATATTCCTTGAAAACAAACGATTAGTTAATAAGACAGGCTCATTTCCAATTGGGACAAATATAAATCATCTTTTAAATCATGAGAAAATTGTTAAACGTAAGTTGCCAATATCTTTGCTCCGATACCAAGTGAATTGATCCAAAAAAACTAACAATTCCATAGGCTTTTAAGGTTTCCATTAGAACAAGAAAAATTCTTGTGAAGATTGTTGGGCTTGCTAATGGAACAGACGCTGTTAAATCGGTCTTGTGGAGTCGACTGGCCAAATCTTTTACCTATGTTAAGAGTCTTTGGTGCATAGAAAGCTGTGTGATATAAAATGAATATGTCAGGGTAGAGTATAAAAAAAGAGAAAGATTTTTTGCCGATTGTGTGAATCTCATGAAACCAGTGATATGGAGAGCTTTCGCAGATGAAGAAAACATGAAGACATTTTGAAAGGGGCCAGAATAGTAAAAAAATTTGTCCATCCGAAGCCAATAGATACGGAAGCAAGGCCATTTGAAGGCATCATATACTGAGCAGAAATTTTTCTATGAAAACAAATTATTTTATCATATACTAATTTTGTTCTTAAATAATTTGCGGCATGCCCTTTCGATCTTTCTTGTTTTTTTAAATCCTAAGTGTAAAATTTTTTTTATGCCTGCTGGATATCCAGCCACTATATTTGAGCACTCCTCAATGAGCAGTTCTCTAACCACGCAGATTGTAAGAGCCCTCACGTCGTTCCGATTATCCACCTCGCTGAATCGTCCACTAAAACGCATCAGTTCCTGTGGAGTACGAGATACTGCTCGAGGGAGCAGAGTAATCTGTTTTGGGGTGGTGTGTCTGAAATTACTTGGTTTGTGCCGAGTAGCGATTGCTAACTAGTTTCGTTGGTTTTCTTGTGGAAAACTCAAAGTACAAAAAGGTAACACAGACAAGGTTCCGATTGCTGAAAGCTCTTGAGTTTGCAGACAATCGGTAAGGAGCAGGTGGGTTCGGCATTCCATGCGGAATGCTTCTCGTTGAGGGATTCAGGCCTGGAGTCACTCAACCAATGGTCGTAACAGGTCGTCTTTCGAGAGAAATAAACGTGAATATATACGTGGGAAATCTGGCTTACAGTGTCACCGAAGAACAATTGCGAGATGCTTTTGGGCAATTTGGTGAAGTAGACAAAGTCTCAATTATTATGGATCGCATGACCGGCCGTTCCAAAGGATTTGGTTTCGTGGAAATGCAGGATGATTCTGAGGCTGAAGCTGCCATTCGGGGACTTAACGAGCAGCCCATCAATGGACGCGCTGTCAGGGTAAACGAGGCTCGGCCTCGTGAAGAGCGCCCAAGACGTCCAGCGCCCCCGCGCTGAAAAACCACGGCTTGGAAGCCGTATCGCGATCCCCTTCCACAGTGCGTCTTCAGTTTGTGAAGATGCACTGTCTCCAACTCCTGCTGATCTTTTACTGCCCGCCAAATTGTGGAAACAAATGCTGTCTTCATTAAAGACCTCACATTTGCTTGGCCGACTGCAAGGCTGCCGATCCTGAAGATTGACAAACTAAATATTCCTAAATCCAGCAGAATTCTGATTCAAGGGCCAAGCGGCTCTGGAAAAACAACACTCTTATCTTTGTTAGCAGGAATGCTTTTACCTACTTCAGGAGAAATGGTGGTCCTCGGCAAAGATCTTACTCGATTCAACAGCAGAAAGAGAGATGCCTTTCGTGTAGACAACATAGGTTTTCTGTTCCAGCAGTTCAATCTGATCCCTTACCTCAATCTTGTTGAAAATATTTTACTTCCCTGCAGATTTAGCAAATTACGTTATCAGAATGTAGGCAATGCTGAAGCTTGTTTACAAAAAGAGGCTTACCGTCTACTGAGGTATCTTGGACTGGACGTCGATCAGTTTTCTAATCTGGAGACACGGAAATTAAGTGTTGGCCAACAACAGCGAGTTGCTGCAGCCCGAGCACTTGTGGGTAACCCTAAACTTATTTTGGCAGATGAGCCAACTTCAGCACTTGACCAACAAAATCGATCGGCTTTTTTGGAACTTATCTTTGCGGAGTGCTCAGAGAAGAAAACTACCTTGATCATGGTAAGCCATGATAGCTCCTTATCAGGTAAGTTTGATCGGGTCATTGATCTAAATAGACTCAATCAACAAGCCGGATTTTGAATTGAAATTTTCTGTGTGGATATGAAAGTCCTATTCAATTTAGCTTGGTTGAGCATTATGAACCGTAGCGGAACTGCTACTGTAACAGTTTTTTCCATAATGATCAGTGTAGCGCTACTACTTGGAATGGAACAACTCAGGCAGAGCATGCGCAACAGTTTTTTACAAACTGTAGCAGGTGTTGATCTCGTGGTAGGAGCTCGTGGTGATGCAATTCCAATATTATTGTATTCAGTTTTCCGGCTTGGTGATGCAACGAATAATTTGCGATGGCAAAGTTATCTTGAGTGGGCTGCAGATGAAAGAGTTGAGTGGACTATACCCTTATCACTCGGAGATTCACACAAAGGGTATAGAGTTTTGGGTACCACTTCAGACTATTGGAGTTACTATAGATACGGTAAAAACCTTAAATTAGATCTCAAAATGGGGGAGTTTTTCGATGGTCTATATGAAGCGGTCATTGGGTCAGTAGTTGCTGAAAAACTCGGGTACCAGTTGAATCAGCAAATTGTCATTGCACATGGGGTTGGTAACACTGCTCTTTTTGAGCACGATGACCAACCATTCCAAGTAGTTGGTATTTTAGAACCAACTGGAACACCAGTTGACCAAACCATCCATGTAAGCTTGGAAGCGATTGAAGCAATTCATATCGGCTGGGAAGACGGATTTCCTTCAACAGAAACTAGCAAACCAACGTCGATTAATTTGGATGAAATTCAACCGAAAAGTATCACAGCCTTTCTTGTCAGGCTGAAATCAAAAATGAATACTTTTCGATTACAAGGAGAAATCAACGCTTTTGAAAAAGAGCCTCTTTCCGCAATTTTGCCAGGTGTAACTATGCAAAAGCTGTGGAAAATCTTGGGAATTTTTGAGAAAACTCTGATGACAATTAGTGCGTTAGTGATTCTCTCCAGTTTGACAAGCTTAATCAGTCTTTTGTTAGCAACCTTGAATGAGCGCAGAAGAGAAATGGCTATTTTACGTTCAGTTGGCGCAGGCCCATTATCTATTTTTTATCTATTGTGGATCGAGGCAACTCTAATCTGTTTTGTGGGTATTTTCCTAGGATTTGTTTTTAAATATGGTGGATTGATTGTTGTAGAACCTATTATACAAGATAAGTTAGGCCTGCAGATTTTCCTTGGATGGCCAGGGACAGAAGAGTTGCTATTTTTTTCGTCGATCATGGCTACAGGGATGTTAATGAGCCTTTTCCCTGCTTGGCGAGCTTACAGAATTTCTTTACACGATGGCCTACTTCAACAGGCGTAAACAGAGACTTTATGAAATGTCGATAAGTCGCTCCTTCTCTCTCCAAAAATTGATTTTTCCAGTAATAATCTTAATACTTCCAGGGCCAATATGCTACGGCTTAGATATAAAAAAATTATTATTTGATTATTTATTTGAACCTGTTGCGCCCATAATAGAAGTTTCTTGGCGCGATTTAGTCCAATATGACTATCATCGAAAAATCATCCCACAAAGACTGAAATCTATTGAAGGGAAAATGGTCAGAGTTCCTGGATATGTTGTGCCATTGCTAGGAGACTTTGGAGGTGACTTCGAGACATTGGAAGAGTTTCTACTGGTACCTGTCTATGGAATGTGTATTCATGTTCCACCACCACCACCCAATCAAGTCATTTATG
>MDTD01195525.1_pt1 | contig 12730 bp, 11 predicted proteins | sample 811221 | NCBI WGS metagenome assembly MDTD01 (sample SAMN05326646, study PRJNA326480) | marine metagenome | isolation source: seawater | place: Pacific Ocean: South West | collected 2011 | reverse complement strand
TTTGTCGCATAAAAACATGATATAACTCAGTACTTTTTTTTTTAATAATAATCATTATCAATTATGAAACCTAAAAGTTTAGAAATTTTTATACCAGGTCCCGCTGGAAGGCTTGAGGCAAAATACTATAAAAATCCTAAATTCGGTTCTCCTGTTGCCATAGTGCTGCATCCACATCCACAGTATGGAGGAACGATGAATAACAGAATTGTTCAATTGATGTACAACATCTTTTTAGAAAATGGTTTTTCAGTAATTAAAGTTAACTTCAGAGGAGTTGGTAAGAGTGAAGGTGTTTTCGATAATGGACAAGGAGAGCTTTCTGATGCAGCAGCGGCATTAGATTGGATAGAAAGACAAAACTTGGATTATAGTCAATGTTGGGTATCAGGTTTTTCTTTTGGTTCATTGATTTGTATGCAATTAATTATGCGAAGGCCAGAAGTTAATAATTTTATAGCTATTTCTCCACAACCAAATGTTTATGATTTTTCTTTTTTAGCTCCCTGTCCAACATCTGGCCAAGTGATTTACAGTGAGAATGATGAACTTGTTACTAAGGAAAGCATAATTGAATTAGATAATAGAATTAAAAGTCAAAAAGGAGTTGAGGTAGTTTTTTCAAAAATAAAAAATTCTAATCATTTTTTTAAAAATAAAGAGAAAGAGTTATCTCTTGAAATCGAAAAATATCTTAAAGAAAAAACAGCTTTAATTTAACTTTCCACAAGCTCTCCACCTAAACATGGTTCCTTGCAATTTGTAGTGTTGGGAAATGTTAATGGAAGTTTTTTATATGATCTTATTGCTAAATAAGCAAAAGCTTGAGACTCAACAAAATCACCATTTATTCCAAATTCGTCAATTAATCTCATATTTAGTTTAGCTGGTGCATTGTCTGAAATTAATTGAAAGAGAGTTTTGTTTTTTCTGCCCCCGCCACAAATAATAAATTCTGTTAAATTTTCATTTCTACTTAATAAAGATAGAACATCTCCAATTATACTAGCAGTAAAATTAGTTAGAGTTGCAGCTCCATCTTCAAGAGATAGACCTCTTGCAAAGGAAATGTCAAAATCATTAGTATCAAATGATAATTTTTCCTTATTAATTCTGTTAGAATAAAGTTCTTGCGCTTGTTCAAAAATTATTTCATTTTTTGTTCCGCTAGCAGCAATTAGGCCATTAAAATCAAATTTGTTTTTAGAGTTTTTTCTTACCCAAGAGTCTATTAAGCAATTACCTGGACCTATATCTTTACTATAAATTTTTGATGTATCAATTGGATCTTTAACTATAGTTATGTTAGAGATTCCCCCAATATTAAGAATACAAACAGGAACATTAATTTTGTTTTTTAAAACTAACAGCTGATGAAAAATAGGGGTTAAAGGAGCTCCCTCTCCTTGATTTAAAATATCGTTCGCTCTGAAATTAAAAATTATTTTATTCTTAGTTAATTGATGTAATAATTTTCCATCACCTAATTGTTTTGAAATACCCTCTTTTGAATTATGGTAGATTGTCTGCCCATGAAATCCGATAAGTATATCTTGTTTGTCTCGATTTAGTTCTCCGATAATTTTAGCATGAAACAAAGTAATTTTTCTTTCTAGATTTTCTAAATTTTCAGAAAATTTTTTTAAATCATTAATTGAAAAGATTTTTTCTTTTAGTGCGTGAAAATCTTTATATAAATTAGAATCATATTCAAAAAACTTGTTCTCAGTTACTTCAAATTCGTCTAATCCATTTGATTGAACTATAGAAGCATCAACACCGTCGCCAGATGTTCCGCTCATCAACCCTAAAGAAGTAAACTTTTTATGCATATTTTTATTTATTTATAACAATTTTCGTATAATAGTAGTTTTGAGAATTACTGCTATGAAAAATAAATTTTTAATGGAAATGAGTGCTAGAGGTTATCTCAACCAATGCACAGATCTTAATAAATTGGGCGAAATTTGTAATAATAAAGCAATTTCAGCCTATATTGGATTCGATTGTACTGCTAGCAGCTTACACGTTGGAAGTCTCCTTCAGATAATGATTTTAAAATTAATGCAGAAACATGGTCATCGTCCAATAGTGTTATTGGGAGGAGGCACAACTCTAATAGGAGATCCTTCAGGAAAAGACTCAACAAGAAAAATTTTAAATCAAAAAGAAATAAAAAAAAATATCTTAAGCATAAAAAAAGTTTTTACGAAAGTTTTAAATACCAGTAATAAAAAAACTAAACCTTTATTTGTAAATAATGCGGATTGGCTCACAAAACTAAATTTTATAAAATTTTTAAGAGATGTAGGTAGTCATTTTACAATTAATAAGATGCTCTCATTTGATAGCGTAAAATTAAGATTAGATAGAGAACAATCCTTAAGCTATATGGAATTTAATTATATGATTTTACAAGCTTATGACTTTTTCCAACTTTACAAAAAAAATAATTGTATATTGCAAATTGGTGGTTCGGACCAATGGGGTAATATTGTTAATGGAGTTGATTTAATAAGAAGAATTTTGCAGAAGGACTCTTTTGGTTTGACGTCTCCTTTAATTACCTTAGCGTCAGGATCTAAGATGGGCAAAACAGAGAAAGGTGCTGTTTGGTTAAATAAAGAATTATTTTCATCATATGATTATTGGCAATTTTGGAGGAATACAGATGACCGTGATGTAGAAAGGTTTCTAAATTTTTTTACAGAAATAGATACTGAAAAAATTAAATCTTTAGTTAAAAATGAAAAAAACATTAATAATTTGAAAATTTTATTAGCTAACGAAGCCACAAAAATTCTACATGGGGACGAGGCTGCAAAAAATGCAGCTCAAACTGCTGAGCAAACTTTTCGGAAACAAGGTATGGGTTCAGACCTGCCAGTGATTAATGTAAAATTAAGCGAAATTAAAAAAGGTATTAATTTATTAGAATTCGTAAACGATAATGAGATTTTGTCATCAAAAAGTGAGGCACGTAGAGTTATTGCCAATAAAGGTTTAAAAATTAACAACCAAATTGTTGAGAGCGATAAAAAAATATTAAATTTTGTTGATTTTGAGAATAATGCTCTAAAATTATCATTAGGTAAAAAAAAACATTACTTAATCAAAATTATTTAGCATTTTTATTTTTATCAATAATTTTTTGTATAAATCTCGGTGTTACTGTCCTAATAGGATTAATAGTAGTTTTAATTTTTCCCGGCATACCTTTCATTTTAAAACTGATACCAAAAAAACCTTCTCCGATCTCTTTTGGAATAATAATGTCGCCGATTAATGGAATTTTAGAGAGAAGTTTATTTAAGGTTTTTGCTGGAACAAGAGTCCCTCTTAAACTTGTTAGGCCATTTTTATCTTGATAACCCTCCATTAAAACTGAAATACTAGGACCTAATGCATATATTTCATCGAATTTTAGAAATCCTTTTTCATTTATCATATTAATTTCTAAAGTATCAAAAGAGATCCCCTGTCCTTCTGCTAAGTCTGCCAAACCTCCCAGGTCAGCCAGTGAAAGTAATTTTACCATATTAGGAGCATTTTTAACTTTAAAATTTTCAATTTTTAATTTTGATTTTGATAAGTCTTTTTGAATATTTGAGGTGAATAGTAGAGTGCCGCCTATTAATCCTTGAAAAAAGCTATACTCGCTAATTAATGGCTGAGGAAAGTCAGAATAAATTTCTAAAATATTTAGTTGTTTATTCTTATCATTTTTCATTGAAATATCTAAAAATTTTCCACCTCCAAAATCACCTTTGGATAATATTTTTTCAAATTTTCCATTTTTTATTGATCCGATAAGCTTAAAATTTTTAAGATCGTTTGATAATGGGGAAAATATATTTTCAAAATCTATCTCTATTTCTTTATTTATTTGTTCTAATAATTTATTATTAGATTTTTTTTTAAATTGCTTTGCTAAATTTGAAGCATCAAAATTGGATCCTTTTATTCTAATTTTATTTCCTGAGTTGATAGAAAAATCATTATTGATTTTTTTATCTTTAAAAGTTTTTACTGAAATTTTTTTAAAAGACTTTATAATTTTATTATTGTAAATTAGATTTTCTAATAAAATCGAATTATTAGACTCTTTGTAACTTATTTTATTAAATTTTATATTTTTTTTAGTCTTATCTAGATTAACAGAAATATTAGCAATACTTCCTCTAGGTTTAACGTAATTAAGTATATCTAGCTCAATTTTTTGATCTACTTGAGCTGTAAAATCTAATTTCAATAAATCTTTAACAATCTCGTTATTAAATCTATAATTTAATTTTTTCTCGTTATTCAAGGCGTAATTTCCTGAAAAAGAGGTAATTTTTTTTTCGGGCGATAAATTAATTTTCACTGATGTATCATTTAATTCAATTTTTTTAATCTCTTCATTAAAATATTTATTTTGTAATGATTGATTAAAATTTAATTTAATTTTTTTAGCTTTTCCCACTGAATTAAAATCAAATTTTTTTATTTTATAGGTTTTATCGAAATAAACTGATAAGTTATTATTTAGATTGACATCAATATAATTTACATTTTCAAAAAATTTTAAATTTGGAAATAATTTATTATATTTCTTATAAAACTCACCTTTAAATTTTAAATCACTTAAAAAATTTGAATTTATAGATATTGCTTCTGATAAATCAATCCGTAAATCTCCATCACTAATATTTATTAAGTCTATTTTTCCAAATATATTTTTTATTAAAATATCGGTTTTATCTGCAAAAAAATTAAAATTAGTTTCTGTCAGTTGAAATTTTTCTCTAAGCCTTGCTTCTAAATCAATCACCCTACCTGTCGCTATAAAATTTTCTATTGTATTTTCTTTGCTTAAAAAAAATTCAATATTTAATTCTAATTTTCCCTTTTCAATCTTGTTATTTATTAAATCTTTTAAGTTTGAAGGTTTAAAAGCTTTGGATAAATCTTTGACTTCTGAAATATCAATTTGGTCTGAAGCAATATTTATCTTCTTAATTTGTGGAGAGGTTTTTATTAAAGAAAAGAAATCAATATAAACTTTTATTTTGTCAGCAGGAATTAAGTTTTCTCTGAAAGTTATTGTTGGGTTCGTGGTTTCTAAAAAAATACTTAATTCTTTAATATCAAATTTAAATTTAATCTTATTAAGTTTTATATTTAATTTATTATTAACTTGACTTATTTTTTTTGATGTAAAATTATTTAGTTTATCTGTCTCAATTCCTATTGTTGCTAAAATAATTACTGATGAGAGAAAAAATAAAATTAATATAAAAATAAAGACTTTTAATACCCTTAACATTATTTAATTTTTAATCCTTCCTCTATAAATTGATCAATATTACCATCCAAGACACTTGTCGGATTTGTATTTTCAATCTTATTCCTTAAATCTTTTACTAATTGATAGGGTTGTAAAATATAAGATCTAATCTGATGCCCCCATCCAATATCAGTTTTGGAACTCATTTGTTTTTGATTTTCCTCATCTCTTTTTTGTAATTCATGTTCATAAAGTCTGGCTTTCAACATTTTATAACAAGTTTCTTTATTCTTATGTTGAGATCTTTCGTTCTGACACTGAACTACAATTTTCGAAGGTAAGTGCGTGATTCTCACTGCGCTGTCAGTAGTATTTACATGCTGACCTCCTGCTCCACTTGATCTATAAGTATCAATTCTTAAATCTTTTTCTTCAATCTTAATGTCAATGTTATCATCAATCATCGGATAGACCCAAACACTTGCAAAACTAGTATGTCTTCTTGCTCCGCTATCAAAGGGTGAAATTCGGACTAACCTATGCACACCCGACTCGGCTTTCATTAATCCATAAAGATAATTACCCTCTACTTTAATGGTTGATGATTTAATTCCAGCCTCTTCCCCTCTATGTTCACTTATAATTTCATATCTAAAATTTTTTTTATCAAACCATTTCAGATACATTCGTCTAAGCATGTCTGCCCAATCTTGGCTTTCTGTGCCACCAGCGCCAGCATGAATCTCTAGATAAATATTTAAATCATCATTTTCACCAGATAGAAAACAACTTTTTTCACTATTTTTTAATGATTTTAAAATTTGCTCTAACTTTAGATTACAATCGTTTATAATTTCCTCATTTTTTTCCTGAGTTGCTAAATTAAATAAGTCTTTAACATTGACTAAATCTATTGAAGAATTTTGATAAACATTAAGAATTTCTTCGTAAAGTTTTTTTTGCTTAACCGTTTTTTTGACTAAATTTTTGTCTTTCCAAAATTTTTCATCTAGTAAAGCTTGATTTAAATCTTTTAATTTAGACTCAACTTCATGCTTATCAAAGATACCCCCTGATATTATCAAGTGTTTTTTGAACAGCCAATATTTTAGTTTCAAAATTTTGCATTAATAAAATTGTCTAAATTTGATTAGATTATCACGATCGTTAATTGAAATTAAATTATTATTATCAATATTGTTAATATCTTTTATTTTAAGAGCTTCAACGATTACTTTTTTATCATCTGATGAAGATTTTACTCCTGTGTCATAATTAATTGAAGCCATATAAATATTTTTTGGGATTTTAAACTCCTTAAAATCTTCTTTAAAAAGAGCATTTTCGACAAAATTTTTAAAGATTGGTAATGCGGCCTTGGATCCGGTTTCAAATTTTCCTAAAGTTTTAGGGTTATCAAATCCAATGTAAACTCCGATCACTAGATTTGATGAAAAACCAATAAACCATGCATCAAAATTATTATTAGTTGTACCTGTTTTTCCTCCCAAAGGGACGTTTAATGATCTTAATTTTTTTGCGGTTCCTCGTTCAACTGCGCCTCTTAAGATCGAGGACATTTGATAAGCTGTTTCTTCAGTAAGAACTCTTTCATTGGTATTTTTAATTACTGGAAGATCTTTAGACTCGTTTATAAATTTATCACACCCTATACATTCTCTATTCTGAACTTGAAAAATTGTTTTTCCTCTTCTGTCTTGAATTCTTGAAATTAAATTTGGTTTAATTTTTATACCACCATTTACAAATGGAGCGTAAGCAGAAGTTAAATTCAACAGAGTAGTTTCAGCTGCACCAAGCGAAACTGACAAAAGTTCTGGTATCTCACTATATATCTCAAGCTTTTTTGATAATTCTAAAATTTTGTCCAAACCTAAAATTTTGGCAATTCTGATTGTCATAAGATTTCTAGAATATTCAATGCCCTTTCTGAAAGTAGTTGGGCCGTAAAATTTTTTTCCATAATTTTCTGGTTTCCAGTTTTTAAGACCCACGCCTTGACTCTCAACGAATGGGGCATCCAGTATAATGGAGTTAGGAGAAAAACCATTATCTAATGCTGCTGCGTATACTATTGGTTTAAAAGCAGAACCCGGCTGTCTTTTTGCTTGTGTCACTCTATTGAACTCACTTGATTTAAAGTTAAATCCACCAACTAATGCTTTTACATCTCCATTAAAAGGATCAATAACGACTATACCGCCATTTACTTTTGGATATTGTTTTAAATTCCATACCTCTTTTTTTTTCTTTACAAAAATTATATCACCAATATTAAATCGATCTAAAATAGTTTTTTTTTTCAAAACCCATTTAATATTTTTTGATTTAATTGTGCCTTTAATTTTCTTATTTTCATTAATACTTTCAAAAGATATCTCATCTTTGTTTAATTCAGTTATTTCTACAATTTTCCAATTCAAAGTTGGGTCAAGTTTAAATTTATCTATTTTATTTTTCCAATTTTTGTTTTTAAGTTTATTAGTGATTGGACCTCTCCATCCATGTCTCTTGTCATAACTCTCAATCCCCTTTCTCAAGGAGTTCAAAGCTTGAATTTGATAATTTATATCTAAAGGTGTTTTTATGCTCAATCCTTGTGAGTAAAGTTTTTCAAAACCATAGTTTTCATTTACAGACCTTCTCACCTCTTCAGTGTAAGAATTGGCTTCATTTATAATTTCAATTTTTCTTTTTTTTAAATTTAAATTAGTTTTTTTATATTTTTCTAATTCTTTTTTTGAAATAAAATTATTTTCTTCTAGATTCTGAAGAACTAAATTTCTTCTAAATTTACCTACTTTTGGAAATTTATAAGGATTATACCTGCTTGGTGCTTTCGGAAGCGCAGCAAGTAATGCAGCATCTTGGTAATTAAGTTCTTTAATTGATTTATCAAAATATTCTAAACTTGCAGCTGCAATACCATAAGTTCCTTGACCTAAATAAATTTGATTTAAATACAATTCTAAAATTCGTTCTTTGGAGTATGCTCTTTCTATTCTAAATGCTAAAATTGCTTCTTTAATTTTTCTTTTTAAAGAAACTTCATTTGTTAAAAGAAAGTTTTTAGCAACCTGTTGCGTAATTGTGGAAGCGCCTTCTAATCTTTTATTTTGCGTTATATTTTTTAAGTTTTTAATGAAAGCTCTTAAAATACCTTTTGCATCTACGCCTGGATGATTAAAAAAGTTCTTATCTTCTGCTGACAAAAAAGAATTTATGACTACTTCAGGAATTGACTCATAGGGAACGAACAATCTCTTTTGTATAGCATATTCTGCTATCAATTTCCCATCTTCAGAGTACACTCTACTCGAAATGGGCGGCTGATAATTTGAGAGCTTTTTATAGTCTGGAAGCCCAATTGAAAAATACCAAAAAGTTGAGATAGCAAATACTAAGATGGTTGCCGAAAATATAATCAAAAATTTTATCGAAAAATTCAAAAATTTAAACATCTAGGCTTTTATCAATATAAAATTTGACTTTCTTTGGGCACATTGAATTTAAATACCTGTATTTATTCATAAAATTGTATAAAATAAACTTATGATAAAATTAATATTCACAGATTTCAAAAAATTAAAAGGAATTCAGCAAAAATGGAAAAGAATTTATATATTGATGCATCGCATCCTAACGAAACCAGAATCGTACTTAAATCCGAACATTCTATTGAAGAATATGAGTATGAAAATAAAAATAATTTAAATTTTAAAAATAATATCTACCTCGGAACAGTTAGTAGAGTTGAACCATCGCTTCAGGCAGCTTTTGTAAATTTCGGACGGGAACGACACGGATTTTTAGCGTTTAATGATATTCAATCAGATTATTATCAAATACCTCTAGAGGATAAGGAAAAAATTAGGGTAGCAGAGGAAAAAATTAGAGAAAATCTAAAAAACAAAACAATTCAAGATAATCAAGAAAATAATCAAGAAGAAATTAGTTTACAAAATGGTAATACTGCCAAAGACAATTCAAATGGTAATTTAAAAAATAATGAAGTTGAAAAGAAAGAATATCGTGAGGAAATTAAAACTTCATTTGGTATTAAAAGATATAAGATACAAGAGGTAATCAAGCCTGGTCAAGTTGTTCTAATTCAAGTTATTAAAGAAGAGAGAGGACAAAAAGGTGCTGCATTAACAACTTTCATCTCATTAGCAGGAAAATATCTTGTCCTGATGCCTAACACTCCAAAAGGAGGAGGAATTTCAAGAAAAATTTTTAATTCCTCAGATAGACAAAAAATTAGAAATATTTTGAATGAAATTGATATACCTAAAACAATGGGTGTTATTGTAAGAACTGCTGGTGCAAATAAATCAAAAAATGAAATTGAGAAAGATTTTCAAAACACTTTAAAAACATGGGAAGAAATAAGAGATAAAGCTTTAGACTCTAATGCGCCTTCTTTGGTTTATGAAGAGGGTGACATTATCAAAAGAACTTTAAGAGACATATATGATAATGAAACTAAAAATGTTTATATAGATGGAAATGAAGCTTATCAAAAAGCTAAAAAATTTATGAAGGAATTAATGCCGAAAAGTGTAAAAAATATTAAAAAATATCGTGGTAAAATTCCCATTTTTCATGAAGCAAATATTGAAAAAGACCTTACAACTATCTTTGAAACAACTGTGAAATTGAAATCTGGTGGCTACCTTGTGATCAATCCTACTGAAGCTTTAGTTTCTATTGATATAAATTCAGGCCAATCGACAAAACAAATTAATATTGAGAAGACAGCTTTAAATACAAATTTAGAAGCGGCTGAGGAAATTGCCCATCAAATAAAATTAAGAGACTTATCAGGTTTAATTGTAGTTGATTTTATTGATATGATGAATTTTTACAACAGAAGAACAGTTGAAAAAAAAATGAGAGAAAGCATAAGAAAAGATCGAGCTAGAATTCAAATAGGCAGGATCAGTAATTTCGGTTTATTAGAAATGACTCGTCAAAGATTAAGGGAGGGTTCTATTAAATGGGAAACTCAACTATCTTTGAGCTCATTTTCTCAAAAAATTTTAAAAAAAATACAACTATTAGCATTTTCAGGTAAGGTAAAAATTATAAAAGTTTATATTCCTGAAAAAGTAAAAATTTTTTTAGAGAAAAACCTTTTAGACGAAATAAAATATTTCCAAAAAAAATATTCTTTTAAAATTGATATTTTGTCAGAAGAAAAATTAATTATTCCGGAATATAAGATAGAATTATTAAATAAATCAAAAAAAATAATTAATACAATTGAAAAATTAGAAAATATAGTAGAGTTAAGTAAACCGAAAAAAATCTTGTCTAAAGACACTAAGGAAAATAAAAAAGGTAAAAAAAGTCTAAAAAAAACAAGAGAGAAGAAAAAGTTAAGAACTCTATGGGTAAGAAGAAAAAAAACTAAATCAAGCCTTTAATAGGTGAACTTGGTGAAGCAAAATAATTTTTTTTCATTCTGCCCGCTAAAAAAGAATTTCGACCAGAAATAACTGCATCTTTAAACGCTTTAGCCATTAAGATAGGTTTTTTAGCATTCGCAATAGCGCTATTAATTAAAACTCCATCACATCCTAACTCCATAGCAATAGTTGCGTCTGATGCAGTGCCTATTCCAGCATCTACAATTACAGGAACTTTTGACTGTTTGATAATTAATGAAATATTTATTTTATTTTGTATACCTAGTCCTGATCCTATTGGCGAAGCTAAAGGCATTATAGCTGAAGCACCTGCATCTTCTAATTTTTTTGCTAACAATGGGTCATCTGAACAATAAACCATTACTTTAAATCCTTCTTTAACTAATATTTTTGTCGATACAAGTGTCTCAATCATGTTTGGGAATAAAGTTTTTTTATCACCTAAAACTTCTAATTTTACTAATTTCCATCCACCCATTTCTCTTGCAAGTCTTAGTGTTCTTAACGCTTCCTTTGAATTAAAGCATCCTGCAGTATTTGGCAAAAAAATAATTTTTTTAGGATTTAAGTAATCTGACAACATTGGTTTTTTTTTATCTATAATATTCACTCTCCTTACAGCTACAGTAACCATTTCGGCCCCAGAGGCATTAATTGCTTTAGCAGTTTCTGTAAAATTTTTATATTTTCCTGTGCCAACAATTAGCCTTGAACTAAGTTTTTTACCTGCAATCTTAAAAATATCTTCTTTCAATCTACCCCCCGCCAATAAAATGAACTATTTCAACTATATCTTTATCTTTTAAATTTTCTTTTTTATAATTGATTTTTGGAATTATCTTTCCATTAAGCTCAATTGCAATTTTTTTAATATCTAGTTTGTGTTTCTTGATCAAATCTAATAATGAAATTTTAGATTTAATTGTAATTTTTTTTCCATTTAATTGTATTTTTGCCATAATTGAGCTATTCAATATTATTATTAGTAAATGATGAAAAAAATTATAATTCTTAATGGTCCAAATCTCAACCTTTTAGGTGAAAGAGAAAAAAACCAATATGGAAGTTCGACTTTAAAGGAAATTGAAACAAATTGTATAAATTTTGCAAAAATGAACAATATTAGTTTATCTTTTTATCAATCAAATATTGAGGGTGAATTAGTTGACAAAATTCAAATTTCAAGAAATAACCAAGAAGGATTGATAATTAATGCTGGTGGTTATACTCACACATCTGTGTCTATACATGATGCATTAAAAATACTTAAAATTCCTATAATTGAATTGCATATTAGTAACATATATAATAGAGAAGAATTCAGGCATAAATCTCTAATTAGTAAAGTTGCAAGTGGAATAATCTGTGGCTTTGGGTCCGAGGGATATATAATGGCTTTAAACGCAATGAAAAAATATTTAGAAAAATGAAAATAGACAAAAAATTAATTAAAGAGTTAGTAGAAAATCTTAAAGAATTTAATTTAACAGAACTTGAGTATCAAGATGGTCAAACAAAAATTAAAGTTTCAAAAGCATCTAAAGGAATAGAGTCTTCCAAAACTAGCGCTGTTGTCTCTCCAAATAAAACTGTTCTTAAAAATTCAGAGGAAGGTGGTGGAATTAGAGTTAAGTCACCAATAATTGGGACGGCTTATCTTGCGCCTGAACCTGGGGCTAAAAAATTTGTTAAAATTGGAGACAAAGTAAAAAAAGGACAAACGGTAATGATTGTGGAAGCTATGAAGACAATGAACCACGTGCCTTCTACAAATGACGGAGAGGTAATAAAAATCTTAGTTGAAGATGGTCAACCTGTTGAATTTGGTCAAACATTAGTCCTTTTAAAATAAAAATAAAAATGTTTAAAAAAGTTTTAATAGCAAATAGAGGTGAAATTGCTGTTAGAGTTATCAGAGCTTGTAAAGAATGGGGAATTTCTACAGTGGCTGTACACTCAGACGTCGACTCTGACTCGATGCACGTAAGATTAGCTGATGAGAGTGTTT
>MDTD01144280.1_pt1 | contig 12731 bp, 2 predicted proteins | sample 811221 | NCBI WGS metagenome assembly MDTD01 (sample SAMN05326646, study PRJNA326480) | marine metagenome | isolation source: seawater | place: Pacific Ocean: South West | collected 2011 | reverse complement strand
GCCCCGTCTTCGGCGTTCGACTGCAACGCCCGAAAGTCTCCCAGTCTTTCGGCCATCAGGAAAATTTCGGTCGCACCCGCGAGTGCCGTTTCGACTTCGCTGGGCGTAAGAGGTTGGCTTCCTGCCTCCACGGCACTGTCGAGATTCTCTTCGTCAATTTGCAAACCATCGAGGAAACGCAATGCCTCTTCCCGAAGAAAGGAATCCCAATGCCGTTGGTTTCCATAGGAGTACAGACAATGTCCGCATCCGCCCGAACAATGAACACAGGTCAAAACTTCCTTGGTGCGAGCTATCAAGTACCCCGGACTTTTTTGCCGATGAAACGCAGTGACGTAACCGGCGCCTCCAGAAACTCCGTCGTACAGGACGATTTCCGGGCGATCCGCGATCCATCTGCAAGATGATCCGATTTCTCTCTCGTCTATGCCAAGGGACTTGGCCAAAGCGAGCCTTGATGCTTCGGAGAGTGTACGCAGGACGTTTTCTCGAAATTCGGTTCTTTCCGACCCTTCATCGATCTCCTCAGGCAAGGGAATCGGAAGGTCGATCCTTACCACCAGAGCATCCGTACGGAATTCATGAGCGAAATCACTCGGTCGCTTCCAGTTTCTTTCCTCGCGACTGCACTCTCTCCCGGAGAATGGATTTCGATGACTTCGACTATAGCAACTTCGGGCAGGATCGATCTGAACGGCATATCCACAGGAACACTGAGCATAGCCAAAACCTCTCGCCTTATTCACGACCAAAAGTCGGGCCTTCGATGAATCCAAGGCCGACCAGGTGACAACGGATCCGGCGGGAGAAAAACTCGTTGCCAACATTCTGGTAACGAGTTGCTCCTCCATTGAGAGGGGAGGTAGTTCCCTACGCTCACGCACGGGTCTGCCCTCCGATTCATGCAAGGATGTAAGGAACATCCGAGGTTCGACAAAGAGTCGCGAAGGAGTCGAAGTCCATTCCTCGGCGCATGACGGGCAATTGTCAGGAAAATCATCCCCCTCGTTGATTTCCAAATGTTTGCAGACTCCACAGGACTTGTAATATCTCTCCGGCATGAAATGCCTCGGGTAATGCCCTACCCCACGGGACGTCCACAGCCTACCGTTGCAAACCACTTCTGCACCCGGCGCATATTCGGTTATCGACCTTCTCGCATCTCGGTCAAGAATTTCGTCTCCCTGAAAAGGCTGACGATTATTCCTGCTTTCCTTTCGCACCTCCAACTGGATATTGTCGACCGGGAAGGCGTAGGTCGGGAGCAAGCCATGGCGAATGAGAAACTCAAGGGCTTTTTGCTCGGCAAAGCGAGCGGATTTCCTGATTGCGGCAGCCTGAGCCAAGGTCTGGCTTTGGTCTTCTCTATACTGGTTTCGGTAATCGGCATAGTATTGGAATCGTTCTCCGAACTCTTCGCAGATTTCCTTCATTCCTTTATGAACCGCCAAGATCAGAGATTCCGTCGAGAGGCTAAGACGATCAAGTTCGTCCTCATTCAGAAAATCTTCGAAATAAGTTTTTAATTGATTGGCTCGCTCAACGTATTCGCGGCCTTCCGTACTCAACCAATCCATGAATCGGTCCAAGTACCGAATCCGTTCCTGATGACCGAAGGAGGGGGTCTCGGCAGGTCCGAAATGAATTTCGCTTCTGTCTTTGATGACTTTGGGCAATCCGAAGAACTGACCGATTTGAGGAGATACGTCGGACAATTCTAGGTGACCGAGCCAATGTCCCAAAATAACCGCAAATTGGTGACGAAGAAAAAGTCGCGGATTCGAAAGATGAACGAAAGGGGGCTTGGCTTGATCCGTTATGAAGTCCGCCGCTCGATCGTAAGTCTCTCGGTCCCAACGGGCGTTCTTTGCGAAGGTCACGCAAACCGGAACAGCCTGAGCCCGGCGCCCCGCTCGACCGGCCCGTTGCTCGTAGTTGGCGATCCCGGGAGGAACGTTCCGAAGCAAAACCGCCTCTAAATCGCCCAAATCGATCCCCAGTTCCATGGTCGTCGAACAACTCAAAAGGTTCACCTTTCCTTCCTTGAAAGCGGTCTCCAGAGTTTGGCGAATTTCCGGTGATAATGCAGCCGTGTGTTCTTTTGCATTCATGGACAAGGGCTCCGCATTTAGATACCCCCATGCGTAATTGTTCTCGCGACGCATCAGATCCACGTCTGCTTCCTCGAGCTTTTTCAAAGACCCGGAGCATCCCTTTTGCGGGCAAAGATCGCCCAGGGGTTTGGAATTTCTTTTTCCGCAAGCGCTGCATTGCCAAAGTGAAACGGAGTCGACCGCCGACAGGCTAGTTCTACTCAAGTTGAGTACCATGTCCGGAGAACCCTCGCTAACGGGAACAAGCAGTTCATAATCTTCATGCTTGAACAACTCCCATGCCTTTTCGAAAAAAGCCTGCCACCGCTCAATCCCAAGCTTCTCTCGAAAGAACAACGAAAGCGGATTATCTCTACCCTCGGCCGGGATCAGACGCACGTTGGCATCAGTTGAATCAAGGGCGCAGCAAATGTTCCTGCGAGCGTATCCCGCACCCCATATCCACTCGCTTGTCTGATCGACTTCCCGAGGCACTCGGACCGCGCGCTTCAAACGGACATGGTCAAGAATATGTTCAAGCAAAGGTCCCGCAAGTTCCGCTTTGTCTCCAAGAAGATCGCTAAAGTCATGGTCATCCAATATGTCCCTCAAGGCTCCCCCGTATCCGAACTTCACAAGACCGAGGGCTTCGAGGGAGACTCGACCGCCACGGCGTCGGCAAAATTCCGAGCACACCCATCCGAGCAATTCTCCCCGTCTGGAATCATCCCTGGTTTTTTCGCCCCATGCGTTCAAAATTGATTCGGGTGCCCGAAGAGAATCTTCGGCAGCCAGCATACTAGCAAGGCTAGCGGGTGAGGGAGACACGGAATTCCCCTCTTGATTTTCCCCATTCAGAATGCTCAAGGTCAACCTTCTCAGGAGAAAATCCCGATGAGAAACGTTGAACCGCGCGGCAAAAAAAGCCGCATCCTGCCGATTATCGGAAAAGGTAAGAAGATTCCGTCCCCTTCCAGGCAGTCTGGCCGCCCTGCGCCGGTCTTGATTTTCGGGCAAATGCTCGTAAAGAATTTCGGTAATGACTTCGCATGAAGTTTGATCACTCGGTCTGAATGAAGTGATGATGGGCAAGTTGTCGTAGTAGTAGTCTCCGCAAGAAGGACAATTCACCCCGACGGATGCTTCGTTCACGGCGTGCTGGTGGTCATCATCGTCCCCCTGAAAACGATTTTGCGGAAGCAATTTTCTGATGTGCAGGTAATCGTCTTCGCATTCGCTTTCTCCCAAAGCGGTCTTGAGTTTCGGATGGGTGGGGTCTCTCAGGTCTAAGAAAGCCGGGGCCGTGCGATCGTTCAAATCGGATTGGTCGTCCGGTTGTTCCGACTCACCCACTTCTTCCTCCTTGGGCATGAGCCACAAAACAACTCGTTCGGCGCGAATTCCCGTTGCAACTGAATAAGGGCGTCGAGGGTGCAGTTCACCGGAAAGCTCAAAGGCTTCCAAATAAGGCTCACCGCAAGATCGGCAGGTCAAGAGCCGGAAACGCTTTGTTCCGTCTTCCTCTTCAAGATTTGAATCGTGTCTGAATGCAGTCCATCTTTCTTGTTCGGCAGGATCCACCCGAATCGTGACGTCCGCGGGAGCATTAAGGAAATAATGGTAACGAGCGGGGAGCAGGGAAAAAGCATTTTCCGATGGTTTTGCATAAGCCCCGGCCAGAACAACTCCAGCCAATGCCTCTTCAGCGACATAAGGTTCGACTTGGGGAAAAAGCTCCATTGCAAGCAAGCGAAAATCATGAGCTCTTGATTGCTTGAGTTTTTCGGCAACGCTGCGGATAATTTTCTCTCGCCCGAAACGACGAGTAAAAGCTGCCCGAAAGCTTTCATCGGGCAAGGGATCGAGTTGAGCGGAGCTCAATTCGTCGAGCCCGGCCAACTCGTTCCATTTCTCCACCGAAGCTTCTCCGGAGGGAAGATTTTTGAACGCCGCCACCAATTTGTTAATCCTTACCCATTCCTGGGCGGAAAAAGAATCATCCTCATCCGCACCATCCTTAAGGAAGGCATGCGTACGACGCTCCCCCCTTATTACTCCGCTTTGCTGCGCTTCAAACGGTTCCCCGAAAAGCCTCGATGCAAAGTCCAGAGTTTGCTCACCCGCGCCCTCGGGCAAGGATGCGCTGGTTGCAATGCAACGCGGTCTCGATTCATTGGCATAGCGTTGTTTGAGCTTTCGAATAAGACAGGCGACCTCGGTGGCCTGAGCCCCTCCATAGACGTGCACTTCGTCAAGAATGAGAAAGCGCAAGGTTGCATTCGACAAAAGAGGTTCGTTGTGAGGGAAAAACAAAATATGCTCGAGCATCGCATAGTTGGTGACCAGAACGTTGGGCGGGGTCAGCAGCATCTCTTCGCGACTGAGAAGCCAATTGGCAGGAACCTCTCTTTCCCAACCCATCGTGTCTCTGAAGAAACTCATGCTCAGAATGCTTTCCTGAATCTTCCGGCGTTCCACCCCCGGGGGAGTCTGACCGGTATATCTTCCGAAGGTAATTCCGTGTTCCACCAAATCACGGCAAAGCATAGGAGCCAACCTGTGGTAGAGTTGATCATTGGCCAAGGCATTCATGGGATAAACCAAGATTGCGCGAACCCCGGGATCGAGAGTTCCCGCGGCGGCCTCTCGCAACAAAGAATCTACAAGCGGGTATAGAAAACACTCGGTTTTGCCCGAACCCGTACCCGTTGCAACCACCACGTTTTGCCCGTCCGAAACCCGTCGAAAAGTTTCTTCCTGATGGGAATGCAACGGACGGTCGAGAATTTGTTCGCCCAAACCCTCAAAACCCTCGTGAAAAATACCCTCCCCAATCAAATCCCTAAGTGAGTTTCCCTTTCTAAAATCAGGGAGAGCCTCGAGAAAAGGGCCTTTGATGATACGATCGGGAGCCATCAAGCTCTCGCTTGCTTGCTTCTTAAGCTTAGGAAAGCGAGGGGAAACAGGTATCGCGGTCAAGAAATATTTCGCCAACCGTTCACGCAAATCTTCACGTAATCGGATCGGATCGATCTCATTGTCGATGGCAGGCATATCAAGCAAATGGCGTCAGGATCAGGTGGCAATATGGTTTCATCTCGTACGCAAGACGATTTCCCATAACAAGCGCAAAAAGGCAAACCATTCGGGGCCCAAGCTCAAAAGCAGACAAATCCTTCTGGCGAGCAAAGGGTCGTCTGCAGTTTCTCCGCTGACCCCGAACCATTCACTGAGCTTTTGCTCGTACTCCTCTTGGTCCAAGACTTTCGTTCCCTTGAGGCTTGCCCAACCGGCAAGCAGAAACAGAAGATGCCCGGCTTTTTCAAAAAGCTCTCTCGTTTGCGTGTCGGAATGCGTAAGGAGACCGCTCAAGGGCAAACGCAAGTCTTTAAAATTTGGGATACCCACTTTCCTTTTCATGATGGGCTCCATTATTCTTTCGCCATTCTCGTGTGCACGAGTCAGGGAGCTCCTTTGATCGGCAAGAAAGCCCTCAATCTGTCCTGATTGGATGCGGTTCACTCTCCGACGGAGCCTTTTCAACGCAACCGCGCAATGATGGGGCGACAGCGGTATGGTATCCGAGCCGAAGAGATTGTTTTCGCTCTCCGCCTCCATCACGTCTTCCCAAAATCGACTCAAACTTCCAGCTATCTCCCCCTCGCCCTGTGTTTGGGCATGTTGATTGGTTAAAATGGAATCCCAATCAAAACCCCTGAATTCTTCATGTCCGCTCGAAGCACTCGTGAAGTTCGCAAATCCACGGAAAAGGCCCAAGGGTCGCAAGTTTGTAAAATCCCTAATTCTGGAGCCAAAATCCAAAGCTTCTGATATGCGTTCGGTCTGGTTTAGCTTGCCAAGTGCGACGTAGGACGACTCCACCGGGGTATCGGAGGAAAATTGATCTGCAACGGGAACGAATGCATCGGCCGGCAAAGCAAGAATCCTTGGGTTCTGTCCAAAAGTCAGCGAAGAGATAAGACTAAGGCTTTCTCTTTCCTCCGCTCTTTCCATAAGCCCCAAAACGGCATTGCGGGCAAAGGCATCCTTTCGAGCAGTGCAATCTTGCTTGAACGCCTGTCTGCAAAAGAAAAAGAAGGCATTCTGCAACCAATTTACACGCTCCCAGACAAAATGATGATACTTGAAAAGCAGAAGTTTTCGAAATCGACCGAACCAACGCTCGATCTCCTCGGGGCGGAACTCTTCAAAGGAGAGCTGACTCAAAAATGCCTCCTCGGTAAATTCCTGATCATAATGCCTGACAGCGGAAAGAAGTCTTTTCCAAGGACCGTCCTCTTCGCTACACGGATCAAGTTGATTGGGACCGGCAAAAAAGCGCGCATTCGAAGGGTACGGATGATCATCCAGTTCAAGCATCTCAAACTCATCGCCCTCCTCTTTTTTACCCAAGACCTCGAAGAAGTAGAGGGAGGGTTCGGGCATCCCGATTGGCCAAGAAAACACGATCTTCCATTCATCTCTCTCGGTCCGTTCTTCCATACTCAGGGTCAAGTAACCCAATTGGGGATTTTGCCAAAATTTCCCGTATTCAGCGAACCCGATCTCTTCCGATTCGAAAATGACTTCGTCCTCGTTCCGTTCCGCGAGCAGATTTCGCCCGACTATTCGAATCTTTTCGAACTCATCCATTGGGAACCGAAAGGAAACCTCGAATCGGGAAGAATCGGTTTCGGATTGCCTGGGCTTGAATTTTCTACCGACCACCCTTTTTCCGTAGGAAAAAAGCGGTTTTCCACTCAGATGCTCGTTTCTGGCCTTCTGAAAGATTTGCCCGCTTTGGCCATAAGCTGCCAAAACAGAGCCTAACCTGACCTTGCGACTCATCCTCCTCTCCGTAAAATCCAAGAAGCCGCGCTCCCCGTCTATCTCGGACGCGCGAATGGAAACGAGCCATTTACCCGGGTTGGACGTTTCAAACACGAGATAGCGATCGTCTGTTTCCTGAATCGCCAAGGGAGGATCCTCAGACCGAAGGTATCGACTCTCACCGTTTTTCTCATTGAGGGAAACGAAAACCCCGTCTTTTCGCAAATCATCGGACTCTCCGCCACATATGATTTGAACCACAGGCCCCCCTCTATCTTGCTTGTACCGCAAATCAGTCCCGCTAGCCTCCAAGCCTCGCCAAGTTTGAGAATCAAAATCCGCTGGAAGGTCACTGCAATTGAAAATGCCATCTCCGTCATAGAGCAATCCCTTCCAATAATGAAATCGGTACGGAGTCCCACGGCACGAGTCGGTGCCATAATCGACCGCGACCTCGTGAATTCCGGCAGGAATTTCGTCCAGAAATACGGACAAATGAACCTTGAGATTCGCAAAGGCAAAGCCCGTTTCACCAAACTGCAACGGGACTTCAAAAGGCCTCTCACTCAACGTTTGGCCACTTTGCAAAGTTTTAACGGACACCTCGAGGGTCTCCTCTCGATTCTTTTGCGGCACCCAAATCTCGCAGTCCAGGAGATCACCATACCTAATTTTCCGACCCGCCTCGGTATGGAGCTCTTTGCCCAATGGAAAATTCAATCGCATGCCGGGCTTTCTTTCCGCCTCAAAAACCCATTTTTTGTCATCGTAGACAAATTCCGTGGGCGGCTCGCGTGGTTCCAGTTCAATACGCCAGGGATCATCTCCTGCTACCTCCGTTCCGTCCTGTGTAATGACTTGGGCATCGGGATGGGCCAGAATCTCATAAGCTCCGGCAGGCAACTTGGCTCTTCGGGTCGAACCTTCTTGATAAAAGGTAATTTTTTTGCGTTTTCGCCCCGTATCGGCATCGAAAACAAAGAACGGTTCCTCACTCGAAAGGGAGCCTTGAAAGGTCCATTCGCGATCAGTCCCTCTGTTAGGATTAAGCAGGGATATTTTGTTCTCGCCACGGGCGGCAGGAACTTCGCGCTCCTCAACAGCCGAGGAGCGATCTTCTACGACTTCATCATTTTCCACCTTCCATTGAGTATGATCGGTCGTTATTTTTCCGCGTTGCGAGGGCAAAACCAGAAAGAGACGAGGAATTTCCTTTCCCGAGAAATCCAAGACCCAGCCCAATCGCAGGAAAGGACCTTTCATCTGGCTTCCGCCGGCGTTCTCAAGAGCATTCTTCATTTGCTCGCGCATGTGAACGGGCAAGTTTTCGAAATTCCCGCGATGAACGGAAACAGCCAAAGCCCTCGCAAGCAAAACACCACTGGATCCGGAAAGGAATCGCACTAGGCGCGCTTGAGCCTGAGGCACCTTTTCGGCAAGAAATGCAGAGAAATGCTCTAGACCATGCTCGTCTTCGGGATCAGGCAAAATAAACTCTCTCTCCGCCGCCCTTACTGCATTCGCAAGGAACGGGACCCACTGCTTTACGATCGCAGCTTGGGTCAACAAGGCGTCGACTCTTCCCGCGGATTCACCTTCCTCAGGCACGCTTAGGTCAAGGGTACGCTTGCAGACGGATTTGAACCTGTCCGTAAAAGGACCTTGGACCGCATTTACGATAGGTACTGCCAATCCCTCTTCGCGACTAAAGATTGGCCAACAAGAACCTCCTTCATACCATTTGCTCACGATCAGAGAACACGCATAGGCCGTGGCTCCCGGAAACAATTCGAGGTAGCGCCTCAAACGCCTGTGATCTCCCGAAGCCTCCTCCTTCAACGAAGAAAGCAATTCTTCCTGCTCGAATTCCTCGACGGGCAGTAGTCCGAGCAGAGCTTCTCCATCGACTTCCGAACGCAAGCCGAGAATTTTCGCATTCAACTCGCGCAACCGCTCTCTTTCGGGAGAAATTTCAAGAGGAAGGAAAGGTTCATCATCGGTTTCCTCATCGGGGTCGTCTTGAAAGGACACGGCTGAGAACTCATCATCATTTTCGAATGAGCCGGGCGATTCATGGTAAACTTCTTCGTGCGTTTCCTCTTCCTCATTATTCGAATCACCAAGAGCAGGAGCTATATGGGAAAAGTCGGGATTCTGGCTTGGTCTGCCAGCATGCAGATTTGGAAAACGCACCTCAAAACCTTCGAAACCCGCTTCGTTTTTCCATCTGTTCCAATACGCATTGCGAAGCTCGCTTATGCTGGCAGGACCCGAAAATGGAGAAACCGTCTTGAGATAATTCAACAAATCCTTGGCCTCGCACGGACCTTCAGCGCAACTCAAGTAGGCGACAGCCGCCTTTTTCAAGGAAACACCGGTCGGCCTCAAGGCTTTGCTTTCCGGATCGTACTCGTACTTTGATTTTTTGCGGACCTCGGTAACAAGTGCATGAAAAAAATCCATGGACTCAAGCTGCGCCGTGAAGTCTTCGAGGTTAAGTTCGCCTAACCAATATTCGGATTGCTTTTCGACTTCTGACAAAAGGAAGTTTGTTTTTTCCGTCGTCTCTGCCTTGAAGGCCTTCCCTTCGTCCGAGCTTTTGAAGCATGCTGCAATGCCATGAAGGGCAAGCGTGACTTCCGACCAATCCGGCCCCAATGCTTCGCCCAAATCGGCGCTCCTCCGCCAAGCTTCGAAAAGCTCTTTTTTATTCTCCGGGAACTGCTCAAGCAACAACCTTAAGCTTGCCAAATAGTTCGATTCGATCTGCCTGACTCTCTCTCTTGTCTTTCCCCCAACCTGCGCCGCTTCCTCCAAAGTTTTTCCATCAAGCAACCTCGGTTTCAAAACCTTGGCATCCTCTTCGCTCAATTCCTCGGTGACCTTGGCTAGAGCCACACCAAGGGAAAGCTCGTCCCCCTTTTCAGAAAGAGGGAACCATTCTCTTAGATTCCGCAATTCCCTTATGGTTAAATCCATTCTCAGCTTTTCAATCTGTTCAATGGTCTTTTTTCCTATGCCACCGGCTTGAAGATTCGAGAAAAGCCCATTATCCAAAAAGGCGTCGACCAGATCACCGACAGTGACCACTTCGGCTTGGTTGAAAATTTTTCTGGACCTTGCGGAAAGAGGAATAAGCGCGATTGGCCAATTCTGCGGCACACCTACGGGAACAGAAGGTTCCCTTGCTTCAATCTTGGAAGAGTGACCTAAATCTTCATCCCCAACGAGCATCGACAATATATTGTGGATCTTGCGCAACCTGACCGTCCCCATACCCCTTAGGGCGCAAAGCTCCCCGTAGTCGAATTGGTCATAGTCCGAAGGTTTGGTCACAGGGTCCGATGCATACCATTTTTCCTCGCATTCGTCAGATGCTCCGAGAACGAGAAAAGGGGTAGCTCGCCAAGCGGCGCCCTGTGAAAACCGTCTTAGGGTTTCCCAGTCGGATTCTCCAAAATCATCATCCCCGACGAGCATCGACAATATATTGTGAATCTTGCGCAACCTGACCGTCCCCATACCCTTTAGGGCGCAAAGCTCCCGGTAGTCGAATTGGTCATAATCCGAAGGTTTGGTCACCGGGTCCGATGAATACCATTTTTCCTCGCATTCGTCCGATGCTCCGAGAACGAGAAAAGGGGTAGCTCGCCAAGCGGAACTCTGTGAAAACTGTCTCAGGGTTTCCCAGTCGGATTCGTTCATCATAAATATCAAAAGGGCGGATTATTGGATTTTTTCGGATTATTTTTTCTTTGATGCCTTTTTAGCCGGCTTCTTCGCGGGTGGCTTGGCCGACTTCTTCGGGGCAGATTTCCCGCTCGACGGCTTGGTGGCCTTCTTCGCAGGAGCCTTGGTAGGTTTGGCCGACTTCTTGGCGGCAGGTTTCCCGGTCGCCTGCTTGGTGGCCTTCTTCGCAGGAGCCTTGGCGGATGATTTCTCCGCACCCGCTTCTTCCCAGCCTTTCTTGATGTTTTTCTCGAGGAGGGCATCCGCCAAAGCGTCCCTACGCTTCTTGGACAAGGCGTACTGGGTGGTGACCTTCAGTGGGTCCTTCCTTGCGGGCGAGAAATCGGTAAAGTAAAGGACGTAAGGTATGGTCTCGTCGTCGGCCGCCCGTTCGGTAATGACCAACTTGCGCACCGCGTCACCCTTGCAGTAGACGGATCTGCGTATGACCTTGGGCGCCTTGGGTCCCTCGGTCCGCTTGGCGGGTGGTTTTGCCTTTTCCATGACCTGCTCGATTCGCGCTCCGCCCGCATCCAGATCCTTGTCCTCGCGCATCTTCGAAAAGGTCGGAAAGACCATGCGTGGGCATGGGGCAAGTCCGGAATAGGCATAAGTTCCCTTCTTCTCATCCCAGGAAAAGGCCTGAGTTCGGCGGGGCTTCTTGCCCGAGTCCGCAGGGATCAGGTCCTCACCGTTCATCTCGAAAATCAGATCGGGTTTGACGAACCACACGGGCCGACCGTCCGAATCGGTCATTGGAATGGGGTTGTCCACCTTGAGAGGCTTGAGTTGACGGAGCAATTCCTGGCGCAACTCGTTCCCGAAGCCCGAACCCACCCGGGCAAAGCTTTGGAATACGATTTCCTTGTCCTTCCCCTTGGCCGGGTAATTCAGGGCTCCGAAAAGTGAGGTCACTCCGATTGCCCCGTCGACCTCGCCCTCGACGTAGCCCATGACCACGCAGTCGACGGTCTGCTTGGGTTTGATCTTGAACCCATCCGCCTTGTCGAGCAAACGGATGACCAAGCCCTCCTCCCCTTTCTTCACCTTGTCCGCGAAAATCTTTTCAATGTCCTTACCCGCGATCACCGCGCCCTCCGCACGGTGCGCTTGATCCTTCGCTCCCGCACCAACCAATTCCTCAAGCTTGTCCCATTCCTTGCGGAAAGAGCCCGCGTCGTCGCGCATATCCTCGCCATCGAGCATCAGGATGTCGAATAGAGCAATCCTCAGCTTGGCGACTTGCGCTTCATCCGTTGCAAAGGAAGCCCGCACCACGTCCGCAATGGTCGGACGGCGCTCTCCCTTTTCCACCGGCAGGTAAAGCTCGCCCCGGAACAAGGCCTTGCCCACGCCCGCCTTCTTGAGCTTCTTAGCCAGTTCATCCAAGGCGGGCAGACCTACCCTCGCCCGACCCGAAGGAGCGGTAAAGGCAAAGTAATCCTGATCCTTGTCGTAGAACACGAGTACGCCCTCGCCATCGTACTTGGTCGACCAAAGCAATTCCTTGATCCCCCCGAAGCGCTTGGAGATCTCGTCGGGATGGAGCGAGGAAAGGTTCCTGCTTAGACTCTCCTCATAGCGCGCTCCTACGTCGAGAAGTACGCGGTCGGTCACGCCTCCGGTCACGGCAATGGCGTACTCGCCCGCCTTTTTTACGAATTTCGTTTGATCCAGCATGGTCATTGTCGGTGGTTATAAGTAAATTTTCATGTGTAGATGTCACACTCAGGGATGGATTTCTTCAGATCGTCAATTTTCTCGTTGGCTAGGGAGGTGCAATTGAACTTTTTATTTACTTACTTGATTTCTACCTTGGCTCCAGCTGCTTCCAATTTCTTCGAGATTTCATCTGCCTCATCCTTTGACACTCCCTCCATCACCGGTTTAGGCGCACCTTCGACGATATCTTTGGCTTCCTTCAATCCGAGCCCCGTAATTCCACTCAGTTCCTTGGGTTGAGGTTCCTCAAGTTCAAAAAATTTCTCCGCTCAGCGGTATTGGGCGACCTGCTCCTCGAGTCCACAATCCAAGCCAAGGTTCTCGTGCTTCGAAAGACTCTCCGCCGCGGCGTCGCTC
>MDTD01161063.1_pt1 | contig 12732 bp, 13 predicted proteins | sample 811221 | NCBI WGS metagenome assembly MDTD01 (sample SAMN05326646, study PRJNA326480) | marine metagenome | isolation source: seawater | place: Pacific Ocean: South West | collected 2011 | reverse complement strand
TATGAGTTCAGAGGAAGAAATTTAGCTGAAGGCATACCTGAATTAGTAATCTTTGAAAAAGAAGATGGCTTTAGAGCGCTTGAAAATCAAACATCAGCAATAGTAAGATCTGTCAGAACTGCACTTGAATTAGCTCCTCCAGAGCTTGCAGCAGATATATCACAAGATGGAATTGTTCTAACTGGAGGTGGAGCACTCTTACATTGCCTAGACACTTTGATAGAGCAAAGTACAGGAATACCTACAACTGTTGCTGAAGATCCTTTAACCTGTGTTGCTAGAGGTGGTGGAATTGCCTTAGGCTTAATGGACAAAGATTTTGATCTTTTTGCTGATGAGTAATGCCAAGAGAGATATTTACATTTAGAAAAAAAATAATTCTCACCTTCTCTTATATTCTTTTAATTGTCGTCCTAGTTTTAAGTTCGTACTACTTCAATTTAAACGAAACTTCTCAAAGGTACTTGGCAAAGGCATTACAGATACCTAAAAATTTTATTGAAAACATTTCACAGGAATTTAAAGAATACGAAAGTTTAAAAATTGTTGAGCTCGAAAATGAGATAATTAAGTTAAAAAATGATATTTATGAAACAGAGCTTAAGGTTAGATCTTTAGAAAATTCAAAATCTTATAATACAAATTTAGCTTCATCAAAAAGTACAAAAAAATCTTACATCTCAGCATTTGATCAAGTTAATTATAGTTGTTGTAAAAAACACGTGATTTACCTGCAGGCTGAAAATGTTACAGATAATTCGGTTTTTTCAGTATCCCAAGGAGATTTCATTATAGGAAAAATAAATGGAATAGTAGCTAATGAATATAAAGTAAGACTGTTAAGTGATCCTGAAGAATTTATTTCTTTAAAAAATTCAAAAAATTTTTACTGCATAGCTCAAGGAAACGGTCTGCCACAACAAACAGTTTGTTTCAATGAATCAAAAGCATCTACTTATGAAATAGGAGACACGTTTTTTTCAACAGGATTTGACGGAATTTACCCAAAAGACTTAATTGCCGGAAAGCTGATAAAAATTGAAATTGTTGAAGGCAATATGTTCAAAGAGAAGTTAACAATTGAGCTTTTCTTTGATCCTTATCAGTCTATAGACAAAGGAGTCACTTTGTATGACTGATATCTTTAGAATCTTTCGGCTTATGCTGCTTATAGTTATAAATTATTTATTACTTAGCTTTAACTTTTGGAAATGGGCACCTGATCTTTTTTTAATACAATCATTATTGGCAATTGTAATTCTTAAAGAGCCTCCTGGAATTTACTACTTTGTTTTTAAGGGCTTTCTAATTGATCTTTTTTTCAGTGATTTTTCAATTCCATATACTTTAACCTTTTTCATTATTGGAATATTTTTAAAATTCTCAAAAATAAACTGGATTCAAAAATCTTTAGTTGAGCAAGTAACGCTAATTTTATTGGTAAGTTATTTTCTAAACTTGTTATTAAGCACTGTAAATACTTATTCAGTTGAAAATGAGTTAAGATTTTTGGTGAATCCCTTTATTAATGCATTTGTTTGGATATTAATTTTCCTGAACCAAAGAAAAAAATGGTTAAAAAACATTTAATTGGAATTTTAAGGATTTTCCTTTACTTGCTTGCACTATTTCTGCTTGGTTTCCACCTTTTTGGTATTTCATTAAATTTTTCAAACATAAACTCATTTTTTATTAATAAAATTTTCGCGGGCAAGCTGTCTTACGAAGACATTTCTTTTAGGCAAAGTTTAAAAGGGATTGATGTAAATCTTAAAAATTTTAATTACGATGGAGATATAAAAGTAGAGGGAGAAAATCTATTTTTAAAACTTAACCTTCTAAACTCCTTTTTGTCTAAAGAAGTTTACATTGATTTTTTATTTTTTGATGAAGCCTCAATAAGAGTTAACCCTTCAAATGAGAGGAGAAATGCCATTAATTTTTTTATAAGAGAAGGAAGTATAAAAAGAACATCATTGGGAAAAGCAAATATTGAAAGTCTTAATATTGCTGATCTAAGAACAGAGGGAAGAAGGTTTGGTTTCACATTCAAAGAGTCGAGCATTTCCTTTAAAAATGCGCTTAAAAAAATTTCTGGTTTTAGTGGAATTGCTTCTTATGAAAATCAAAAGTTAAAACTTTTAATTGATTCCAATATTGCACTATTCAACTTAGATATTTTTGAAGAAGAGAGGGTTTTAAGTAACTTGAAAGGACTGCTTTCACTCGATTTTAAAGAAAAATTTAAAATACTTCCTTCTTTCCTAGATGCGGAAACTGCAAATTCTCAGCAATTTTTTAATATAAGTTTAGATGAAGCATTGAAATTAAGTATTCTTACCCTTGGAGATAGTAGAGACATATATTATTGGGCACCAACAAACCTTGCCACAAATGATTCTTTTAGGCAAAGCAACTTAATATCTGAAGATGTTAAATCAATTTTTTCCTTCACTTCATTGAATAATGACAAGTCTTTGAGTGGAAAAATTTTGCTTTCAAATCCTAAACTTTCAATCCTTCCAAGAAATTTTGACATTAATAGTTTGGAAATAAATTTAGATAATTTTAAGGTTGATGCTGTTGCTAATGGCTCTCTTCCTTTAATTAAAAGTGAAAACCTTTATTTAGATTATTCATTTGCAGAAGAAGTTTTTAAAGTGAGTTTTTTAGATGATTTTAAAGATTCTTTCTCAATATCTTTCGACACAAAAGGCTCAGTGAGTGCAATCAATGGTTCTCTAAAGCCAAAAACTGGTGAAGGTTACCATATTAATTTTTTTAATAATCAGGTTTTTATCAATTCTGATCTTCTGCAACTAAAGTTTTTATTTTCTAAGAACTTAAATATCTTTACTGAAAATTATCTATTTGAAATAAGTCAAATTGATTCAAATTTGTTTACATTTGAACAGCAATATCCGTCAAGATTTATTTTTGATTTATCAAATCTATCTATAAAGAATCTAAATACCAAGTTCCATGTTAACTATTCGAATTATGTACAGGATAATTTCCCAAATCTTACTTTTGAAAAATTTTCTATTGAAACCAAAAATATCTCTGCTAATGTTTCTTCAAATGGTCTTGAATTTTTTGGTAATTTTTTGGTTGATGGAGAAGATATAAAATACTCTGATGCCTCTTTTGATTTTGATGCTTTGAGGGTGCTCTCACTGATTGATTTGAGAACAAGTTTTTCAAGCTTTTTAAACCTAAATTTCGACAAATATGAAAGAGATTCGTTTTATGTTGATCAGATGGCTGGAGAAATGTTGATTGAGGGAAATGATCTTATAAATATTAGTAATTTAGAGCTTGATTTTGGACCAGCTAAGGCAGATATCAATGGGTCTATAGAAACTGATTCTGTTTTGTATGATACGTACGATTTAAATTTAGATTTCACTACTAAAATTTCTCAGGCTCTTCCATGGTATGTAGCAATATTTGGTGGTATACCGGCTGCCGCGGGAGCAGCACTCGTTACCGGAATTTTAGATGATAATATCAATGAAATAACCAAAACTAGTTATAAAATCAAGGGCAATAACAGAAATTTAGAAGTCTCAAACAACTAGGAAGCTAACTATTCCAAGAAAGGTAACGAATCCAATTAAATCTGTGATTGTAGTGATAATTACCCCTCCAGATATCGCGGGGTCATATCCAATTTTTCTTAAGATGTAGGGCAGAAGAAAGCCTCCTACAGCAGCCATAATTAAATTTAAAATCATTGCGATTGATATTGCTATCGCAAGATTAGAATCTGAAAACCAAAAGTATGTAATTCCAAAAATAAAAATTGAAAAAAAGATTGCATTTACTATTGAAACGATAAATTCTCTTCTGAATAAATATCTGAAATTTTTCCTATTTAATTTTCTCATAGCTTCTGCTCTTATATAAATACCAAGTGTTTGTGTCGCTGCAATTCCTCCCATACTTGCAACAATTGGCATGAGAACAGCGGCATACACAACTTTTTCAAAGACATCTGCAAAAAGGTTAATTGATGCTGCAGCTATAATTGCAGTCAAAAGATTAATAGAAAGCCAAAAAATTCTATTTTTTATTGATTTTTTGGGAGACGAAAAAATATCTTCTTCAATTTGCGCAAGTGCTCTAAAATCCTCTTGAACTTCATCTGCACCAATTTCGATAATATCATCCACAGTGATCCGACCAAGAAGCTGATTTTTTTTGTTAACTACAGGTGCTGAAAATAAATCCTTTGCTTTAAATAAATCATATACTTCTATTTCATTTAGTTCAGAACTTATTGGTTGAAATTCTGTATCCATAACCTCTCTTACAGTCATATTTTGATCAGATGTTAAGATTTTTGTAATAGGCAGAATACCTAAATATTCATCGTTTTTTGTGACAACGTAAATATCATCAGTATTTTGGGGCAAATTTTTTAAAAATCTTAAGTATCTTGATACAAGTTCAATGGTATTTTCAGCTCTTACTGTAATGACATCGGTATTCATTAACCCACCTGCCGACTCTTCTGGAAAATCTATTACGTTTTCAATTCTTCCTCTATCTCTTGAATTCATTAAGGCGAGAACATCATTAGTAATTTTTTCTGGGAGGGCTTGCAAAATATCTACTAAATCATCAACTTCTAAATCACTAATTGCTAATGAAATTTCTTCAGGTTTCATTTCTTTAAGCAATTCATCTCTAAGCTGTTCGTCCAGCTCTCCAAGCACTTCACCTTCATGTTCAAGCTCAATTGAATCCCATATTATCTTTCTTTCCTGAGGAGGTGAGTTTTGAATTAAAGAAGCAAGATCATTTGCTGTCATTTCTTTCAAAATATTGCTAAGTTTTGATTTAAATTCTGGGTTTGCTATCGTTTCCTGAATCAAATCATATTTAGAAGACGAAATTTTTTCTGTCATCAAATTATTTTACTTTATATATTTTTAATTTATTTCGCCAAAATATAACTTTTGGGCAAGTCGATCATTTTGAACTGTCTCTGGGGGACCATTTAGTAGAATTTCACCTTGATTCATTAGAATTATCTCATCACAGACCTTCATTACATCACGAAAATTATGATCACTAATGAAAATTGTAAGGTTTTCTTTTAAGTCCTTTAATATTTTTATAATCTCTTCAACTGAAATTGGGTCGACACCTGCGAAGGGCTCATCAAGAAGGATACATTTAGCATCTAAAAGAATTGCTCTAAGAATTTCTGTTTTTCTTTTCTCTCCTCCTGATAGGAATTTAGCCTTAATATTGGCTTTATTTTTTAATTTCATCTTTTCAAGATAAAAATCAATTTTTTGTATGTGCTTGTTCTCTATTTTTTTAAATTGCAGCTCTAGTGCAACATTTAAATTTTCTATTAGACTTAACTCCTCAAATAAAGAATCCTCTTGTGGTACGTATTTAAGGCCTTGTAGGGAACGTGTTTCAATATCATCACTTGATACCTCATTTTTACCAAGAAATATTTCTCCTGTATCTATAGAAGAGAGCCCAGCAACCGATCTAAATAATGTAGTTTTACCAGCTCCATTGGCTCCAAGGAGGCCCGTAATCTTATTAGGTTTTAACTCAAAGCTTATAAAATTCAAAAGTATTTTTGAGGAAATTTTCTTTGTAATATTTTTAACACTAATCATTTTTTTTGAGAATAATTTTCACTTCTTGTGTTTTAATTTCATTACCTTGTCTAAAGATAATTACATTATCTCTAAGAAATAAAGTGTTTTGAATTATTTGTAATCTATTAGCTTGGCCATTTATCTTATCACCATTCTCTGTAAAACTAAGCTCTATTGGAGATCCTGAAGCATCAATCTGCTCATTGTTTTGATTAAGGATTAATTTATTTGCTTTGAATGAGATTTCATTTGAATTAAAAGTCACTTTTTCTAAATACTTTACAAGGTTATTTTGCGTATCGATTTCAACCATCTCTGCTTGAATCTCATATTCAGTTGAAAAAACTTTTGAAACAAAAATAAATAATACAAGTAAAAGAAAATTCTTATAAAACATTAGCTTCTAAGATTTCATGCATGGTTATAAACCCTTGAATCTCACTTATTTCATTTACAGCTAAATAATAGACCTTATTTTTTTTCATGAATTTCGCTGCATCAACAACTAGTTTTTCTGATTCAATGGATTTAAATTTTTTAGTCATTACTTTCGAAACTTGAACAGTATTTATATCGATATTTTTTTGTAATTGCCTTCTTAAATCCCCGTCTGAGAATATACCAACTATTTTCTTTTTAGCATCTTTTATAAGAGCGAAGCCTTGTTTTTTTTCGGAAATTCTTACAATCACATCCTTTATGAGAGTTTTTTCATTTACAACTGCTGCACTCTTAATAGGAATCATTAAATCTGTAACTTTAAGTGTAAGTTTTTTGCCAAGCTTACCTCCAGGATGCGATCTAGCAAAATCTTTTGAAGAAAAGCCCTTTGCCTTGAGCAATGAAACTGCAATTGAATCTCCTAAAGCAAGCATTACTGTTGTACTTGCAGTTGGGGCAAGATCATTGGGACAGGCTTCTTTTGAAACTTTCACCTTAACATGAACTTTAGATTCTTTTGCTATTGAAGAATTTTCATTTTCCGTAATTGAGAAAAGCGATATTTTTTTGGTCTTTATTGCTGGTATAAGGTCGATTATCTCTTTACTTTCACCTGATTTCGATAAAACGATTAAGCAATCATTCTTCTCTATCATCCCCATATCACCATGCAGAGCCTCCGCAGGGTGTATAAAAAAAGACGAGGTTCCAGTGCTTGAAAAAGTTGCTGAAATTTTATTTGCGATATGACCTGATTTGCCTACTCCAGTTAGAAAAACCTTGCCTTTACAATTTAAAATTTCTTGGCATAAATCACCAACATTAAAATCTTTTGATGCATAAAACGCTTTAAGTTCATTTAATTCTATTAAAAAAGCCTTTTTTGCCTCTTTTTGGAAAATATTTTTTTTCATTTCAATTTATAATCTACACATGATACGACTTTTTTTAACAAAAATATTTATCATTTTTTCTCTTTCTCAACCTTTAGTATCAGAGGATAATGAAAATGCATTTAATTTCATTAATGAGAATGCAGTTTATTTTTTGACAATTATTAAGACCGAAGGTTCAAAATATGATGAAAAACCTGATGAATTTAAAGAAAAATTAAAAAATATATGGGAACCTATGGTTGATGTTGGCCTAGTTTCAAGACTTATATTAAGTAAAGCATATAAGACTGCAACTGAAGAACAAATTCTACTTTTTCAAACCAGAACAAAAAAACTCTTACTTGATACCTACATCACAGCACTTCTTGAGTTTGAGGATTATGAGTTAGAGACAAGTAGAAATATAAAGGAAAACAAAAATAAAACACTTGAAGTTGAAATAAACTTTTTTTCTGCATCAGATTCTTTTAAAGCAAAATTTACTCTTTACAAAAATAAAGAAGGTGAGTTAAAAATCATAAATATTATCATTGACGGGATAAATCTTGGACTTACTTTCAGAAATCAATTTCAAGATAATTTAAAAAATGAAAACTATGATTTAGATAAAGCTATTGAAACTTGGAAGCCTCTTTACATTGATTAAATATGGAAAGATTAATAATTAAGGGAGGAAATCAACTTCATGGAGTTGTAAATTGTTCAGGAGCTAAAAACGCAGGCCTACCAATAATTGCAGCAACAATTCTACTCGAAAAAACAATAGAAATTGAAAATCTGCCACATCTAAAAGATATTTCTACTATGCTTGAACTGCTTAACTCCATGGGATCTGAAATTAATTTTCTTGAGAGTGGAGGTATAGAGATTAATTCTTCAAATATTAATTTACCAGAGGCTAGATATGAGCTTGTAAAAACAATGAGAGCTTCGGTACTTGTAATGGGGCCTCTCTTAGCAAAGTATGGAAAAGCGAAAATTTCTCAACCGGGTGGTTGTAACATTGGAACAAGGCCAATTGATTTCCATTTAAAAGGGCTTGAAATGATGGGAGCTAAAATCGAATCTGATAAAAAATTTATATACCTAAAAGCTGAAAAACTTAATCCAATCGACTTCACATTCCCAAAAGTTTCTGTAACAGGCACTGAAAATTTAATGATGGCAGCATCATTAACACACGGCAAAACAGTCTTGAGAAATTGTGCTAAAGAGCCTGAGGTTACTGAATTAGCAAATTTTTTGAATTCTTGTGGAGCTAAAATTTCTGGAGCAGGCAAATCTACAATTGAAATCATAGGGACAGATGTTCTTGACGGTGAAAAATGGAAAATTCTTTCAGACAGGATCGAAGCAGGAACATATTTAATTGCAGCCGCTATGACTAACGGACATATCAAAGTAAATAATATATCTCCTTCTACTATAAAAATTATTCACCAAAAACTTTCTGATGCTGGAGTAAAGATTAAACTTGAGAAAAATGCAGTTGAGGCTGATGCAACCATTACTGACCTAAACGCAACAGATATCTGTACAAAACCCTTTCCTGGGTTTCCTACTGATATGCAGGCTCAATTTATGGCATTAAATTCAATATCGCATGGCAGTTCGATTATTGAAGAAACAGTTTTTGAAAATAGATTTCAGCATGTTATCGAATTAAGGAAAATGGGAGCAAATATAAGACTTGAAAAAAATAAAGCAAAGATAATTGGAGTGCCGAATCTTGTAGGATCAGTCGTTAAGGCATCAGATTTAAGAGCCTCTGCTAGTTTAGTTTTAGCCGGTTTAGTGGGTAAAAATCGTACTCAAATAGATGATATATTTCACATTGATAGGGGCTATGAATGCATTGAAGAAAAATTGAATAAATTAGGAGCTGAAATTATTAGGGAGCCAGTAATCTAGCAGGTATTTCAGTTGTCTCAATTAAAACCCTTTGTTTTTTCCCATTTCTTATTATTTCAAGTTCAAGAGAATCGCCAGGAGTAATGCTATTTATTGATGCTTTAAGTGTTGACCAAATAGCCTCAGAGTCTTTAATTGAAGTAATAATATCTCCATTTATGAGACCATTTTCATTCACTTCTGACTCATTTGAAATAACAAGTAAAGCTCTCTGTGAAATATTATCTTTACTAGTATGAATAAAAGGTCTAAAAGAAAGATTTCCAATCCATGCTCTTTTTACCGCACCATATTTAATTATTTCTTCAGATATGCTTAAAATTTTATCAGATGGAATTGCAAAACCCACACCATCTGAACCGCCTGATAATGTTGCAATCGAAGTATTTATTCCTACTAGCCTTCCCTTTGAATTTACCAATGCACCACCAGAATTACCCTTATTTATTGAAGCATCTGTCTGAAGAATATCAAGATAAGGATTACCAAAATTTCTACCTGTTGCACTTAGGATGCCTGATGACACTGATATTCCTACATTAAATGGGTTGCCAATTGCATAAACTTGATCACCGATTTTCAAGTCTAATTTAGTTTCAATCTGTATAGGCTTTAACCCATTTGCATTCACTTTTATAACTGCTATGTCAGAGTATTCATCAAATCCTACAACATTCGCATTATATTTATCTCCTAGTATGTCAACCGATATGTTATATGCACTTCTCAACAAGTGGTAAGCAGTAACTATATACCCATTTTGTGAAATGATTATTCCAGAACCAAAATTTTTAGAAGACCTCGAGGTAGTTGTTTCCAGCTTTACAATTGAACTAGAAACATCATCGAAATCAATTTCAGACCTATCAGAATCATAGTTTTGATAAACTACAACTTGCACACCTACAAAAAGGCCAAGTAATAAAATGGTTAAAAAAAAGTATCTCATGTTTGAAATCGAAAACCTTTATATTAATATATACCGAATCAAATTTTAGTGTTATATGAAAACTTCTTCTTTAACTACCAAAGATATCGTACAAAAATGGTATCTAATCGACTGCTCAGGTAAAAAGCTTGGACGCTTATCCGTGCAGATCGCAAATATTTTAAGAGGAAAAAATAAGCCTGAATATACACCTAATTCTGATGTTGGCGACTTCGTTGTTTTAATAAATGCAAACAGGATTGAAATAAGTGGAAATAAATCAAAAGACAAAATTTATTTTAAACATACTGGTTATCCTGGCAACCTTAAGGAAATTAACTTTCAAGATTTGTTGAATAAAGATCCAGAAAAAGTTTTGAGAAACGCTGTTAAGGGAATGTTGCCGAAAAATAGATTAAACAGAAAAATAATTAACAAACTAAAAGTCTACAGTGGAGAGAGCCATCCACATGAGGCACAAAATCCAGAGGTAATAAATTAAATGAGTATTTTTACAGGTAGAAGAAAAGAAGCAACGGCTGTTGTAAGGCTTAAAAAAGGAAAAGGAGCCATAACCGTGAATAAAAAAACGATAGACGAATATTTTGGTAGAGATGTTGCAAAAATGATAGTAAAACAGCCACTGGTTTTAGCAAAAGTTGAACAAAACTTCGATATAGATGTAAAAGTAAATGGAGGTGGTTCTTTTGGACAGGCGGGAGCAATCAGACTTGCTATTTCAAAAGCTTTAATAGATGATAATGCTGAATTAAGAGGCCCAATGAAGAAAGCAGGATATCTTACCAGAGATTCAAGAGTGAAGGAAAGGAAGAAAGTAGGTCTCAAAAAAGCAAGAAAAAGTCCACAATTTTCTAAAAGATAATTTTTTGAACACAAAAAAGACCTTTTTTTTGGTGTTCAAAATTGTTAATTGGTAATTTCCATAATATAATGCACATGATTCTTATGAGAATCATTGATTTATTAGGGTTTGAAAGAATATATTAAACTTTTTTGAACACTAATTTAATGTTCAAAATGCAAGGAAAAAAAGCGAAACATATACATATTTCAGAAGGGATGTCTTTATATACTAGAGATAGATCTCCATATTATTGGGGATATTTAAATATCGATGGTGAAATTTTCAAAAAAAGCTTAAAAACTGATAATAAAGACGAAGCTATTAAATTTTTAACACTGTGGAAGGATGAAATTTTACAGTTTGGAAAAAAGATTGTCTCTAAAACAGTTAATAGCATAGAACAAGCTAATCACAAATCCTTAATACCTGATATAAGTCCTTTACAAAAAGAAAAAGTTAACACAACACGAAGAAAAGCGTTGCAAATTACCTCATCAGCTTTAGGCGTAGTGACTGTTGCAGGTTTTGCTGTTCCCTTTTTGAGCGCCTGGCAGCCTAGTGAAAAGGCTAAAGCTTTGGGTGCAAGCGTCAAATATGATCTTTCAAAACTTGAACCTGGTGCAATGGCAGTTGTTGAATGGAGAAGAACACCTATTTTCATTGTTCATCAAACAAATGAAGCTATTAATAATTTGCCTAGCTTAAACGATAAAGTCGCAAATCCGGTTGTTGAGGAAGGTGTTTCAAGGACATCAAATGAAAAATTTTCAGTTGTCAAAGGTGTTTGTACGCATTTGTCTTGTGCTCCAAAATATCATCCTGAAATAGAACCAAAAGCTTGGGACGAAGAGTGGAAGGGAGGATTTTTTTGTCCATGTCATGGTTCAAAATTTGATTTAGCAGGAAGGGTTTATAAAAATGTTCCTGCCCCAACTAATTTAGAAGTGCCTCCTCATTATTTTGATGGAGATACATTAATAATAGGAGAAGCATAATGGCAAGCAAAAATTCATTAATGGAATGGGTTGACAGAAGACTTCCAGTTACAGAAAACCTTGAAAGGCACCTTACTAAACACCCAGTTCCAAGTAAGGTAAATTTCTTTTATCTGTTTGGAGCATTACTCATGGTCGTGTTCATGATACAGGTCATAACAGGTATTTGGCTAATGATGTTTTACACAAATACTGAAGAGGGAGCTTTTGCAAGTGTCGAGTACATAATGAGAGATGTTGAGTATGGATGGCTGATGAGATATATGCATAGTACAGGGGCGAGTGCCTTTTTCTTTTTGATGTATTTTCATATGTTTAGAGGTTTGCTGTATGGCTCTTATCAAAAACCAAAGGAACTTGTTTGGCTTTTTGGTTGTTTTTTACTTTTTTTGTTAATGGCTGAGGGTTTTTTAGGATACGTTCTTCCATGGGGGCAAATGTCCTACTGGGCTGCTAATGTAATACTTTCACTATTTGGTGCTATCCCATTTATAGGCGAATCTCTACAAGTTTGGATACAAGGAGATTATGTTTTATCTGGTGCAACATTATCAAGATTTTTTGCCTTACATGTTGTTGTTGTGCCGCTGTTAATGATTGCTTTAGTTGTTTTTCACATTTTCGCTTTGCACGAAGTTGGTGCTGGTAACCCAGAGGGAGTAGATATTGAAAAGTACAGAGATAAAACTGGAATGCCATTGGATGGGAAGCCATTCCATCCATATAAAACTTTTGGAGCTTTGCCTGCCATTGGCGTTTTTTTTATCGTGTTCTTCGCAATTGTATACTATGCACCGACAGGAGGAGGATACTTTATTGAAAAACCTAATTTTGAGGAAGCTAACTTTTTAAAAACTCCTGAGCATATCGCCCCTGTTTGGTATTATGCACCATTCTATGCAATCTTAAGAGCTGTCACATTTGGAATTCCATTTCTAGGAATAACAAGTAAATTTTTAGGTTTTATAATATTTGCTGCAAGTATTGCGATTTTATTTATAGTGCCTTGGTTAGATCGTTCAAAAGTACAAAGTATCAGGTATAAGGGAGTTTATAGCAAAATTGC
>MDTD01108907.1_pt1 | contig 12733 bp, 11 predicted proteins | sample 811221 | NCBI WGS metagenome assembly MDTD01 (sample SAMN05326646, study PRJNA326480) | marine metagenome | isolation source: seawater | place: Pacific Ocean: South West | collected 2011 | reverse complement strand
TGACTCTAGCAATAGATAAACACTCGATCCCATTCCGAACTCGAAAGTGAAAGCTATTAGCGCCGATGGTACTTTGTCTTAAGGCATGGAAGAGTAGGTCGTTGCCAGGAATTTTATTCTACACAATTTATTTTATACTTATTTTATTGTTCAATTTTTTTTAATTATTATAATTTATTATTTAAAATGAAAAAATATAATAATGCTATTGTGACTGGAGGAGCTGGTTTTATAGGCAGTCATATGGTAGACCTCCTTCTCAAAAAAAAATTTAAAGTTACTGTAATTGATAACTTTATCGGCGGTCATAAAAAAAACTTATTACATCAAAAAAAAAATAAAAACTTAACAATTGTAAACAAAGATATTCTAAGTCTAAATAAAAATAGAAAAATTTTTAAAGACATCGATTTTATCTTCCATTTTGCAGGCCTCGGAGACTTAATACCATCGATTGAAAATCCTTCAAAGTATATGGAAACAAACATTCAAGGAACAATTAGAATGTTAGAAGCTGCAAGGCATAATAATGTTAAGAAATTTATTTATGCCGCTTCATCTTCCTGTTATGGAATTTATAATTTTAGAACTAAAGAAAATACAAAAATTAATCCTCAACATCCTTATGCACTAAGCAAACTTCTAGGTGAAAACGCGGTTATGCATTGGAATAAAGTTTATAACCTTCCTGTAATATCTCTAAGAATATTTAATGCTTATGGTCCACGTGTTAGAACCACAGGTGTATACGGTGCTGTCTTTGGTGTTTTTTTCAAACAAAAACTTAGAAAGAAACCACTTACAGTAATTGGAAATGGACAGCAATCTAGAGATTTTATATATATATCAGATGTAGTAAGTGCATTTTACAAAGCAGCTATTTCAAAAAAGAGTGGGGAAATTTACAATTTAGGTAGTGACAATCCCAAATCAATAAATAAACTTGCTAATCTTATTGGGGGTGACATTGTTTATATTCCAAATAGACCAGGTGAACCTAAAACTACCTGGGCAAATATTGAAAAGATAAAAAAGGATCTCAAATGGAAACCAAAAGTTAAATTTGAAATTGGTGTAAAGAAAATGTTAACTAATATTAATGATTGGGCGTTAGCACCATTATGGTCTCCAAAAACAATTAAGCAAGCAACTAAGGATTGGTTTAAATATTTAGAAAAATGAAACAAAAAATTTATAATATTAAAAATTTATCAAAAATCATTGATCTTGAGAAAAAAAAATCAAAAACCGTAGTTTTATGTCATGGCGTTTACGATTTACTTCATATTGGTCATATAAAACATTTAAACAAAGCAAAGGAATATGCAGATATACTTATTGTTACTATAACCTCTGATAAGTTTGTAAACAAAGGCCCTGGTAAGCCTATTTTCAATCAACAGTTAAGAAGTGAGGCAATTGCCGAACTTAAATCAGTAGATTATGTTGCTATAAATGAAACGCCTACTGCCGTTAATGCTATTAACTTTTTAAAACCAAATTTTTATTGCAAAGGTAAAGATTATAAAAATATTAAAGATGATACTACTGGAGAAATTAAAAATGAAATTCGAGCTTTAAAAAAAATAAAAGGTAAAATCATTTTTACTGAAGAATTAACTTTTAGTTCTAGTAGACTGATAAATTTACATACAGATTTTTATAATCCTAAACAAAAACGTATTTTAAAAAAAATTAATAAAATATCTAATTTTAAAGAAATAAAAAAACAAATTGATAGATTATCTGATCTAAAAATTTTAGTAATTGGAGAAACTATTATAGATCAATATAATTTCTGTGAAGTGTTAGGGAAGTCTGGAAAAGAACCGATGCTAACTTTTAAAGAAATAAAAAAACAACAATATTTAGGCGGTGTTTTGAGTATTGCAAGAAATGTATCTCAATTTTCAAATCATGTAACTGTATTATCAATGATCGGTGAAAAAAAAGAATATTTAAAAGATATTAAAAAAAATCTCTCTAATAAAATTAAAACTAAATTTATCTATAAGGAAGGCTCACCTACAATAGTAAAAAAAAGATATATAGATGATATTAGTCAAAACAAGTTAATGGGTATTTATAATATCAACGATGAAAAATTGAAAAAAAATGATGAGACTAAATTTAATAAAATGCTTCAACATTATATTAAAAAAAATGATTTAGTTATAGTATCTGATTATGGTCATGGATTGATTTCAAAAAAAAGTGCAAATTATATTTGTAGATATTCTAAATTTCTGGCCCTTAACGCTCAAGTTAACTCTTCAAATATAGGTTTTCATACAATAAGAAATTATAGTAAATTTAATACATTGGTCATAAATGAAAAAGAGATTAGACATGAAGTAAGAGATAATGTAAGTAAACTAGAAATCTTAATGAGTAAATTATCTAAACAGAATAAAATTGAAAACTTAATTGTTACTAAGGGTGGCGATGGTGCAGTGCTTTATCAAAAAAGTAAAAATAAATTTTACTATACCGATGCTTTCGCAAATAGGATTGTTGATAAGGTTGGGGCTGGAGACACAATGCTTTCTATTATTGGACCTTGCATTAAATCAAATCTAGACAAAGATATTACATTATTAATTGGATCATTAGCCGCATCGCAATCTGTAGAAACTATAGGTAATAAGAATTCTATTAATAAAACCTCAATGCTTAGAACTTTAGAAAATTTGTTAAAATAAATGAATAACTTTACATCAAAAATAAATCAATATTGGGATTATTTAGAGAATAAATATCCAACACCCAAATACATTGGTAAAATTAAAAATTTAGAATTTAGTAAATTGAAGCAAGGCATTGATGATAAAAATGAAAATTATATTAAAAAATTAATAAGAGATATGTATGTAAATAATCAAGCATACATTCTAAAAAATTGTGCTCCAAAAAATCTAAAAAAAACAGTTATTGATTTAGCAAATTTTTATAAAAAAACTAAAAAACCTAGCTTTCATAAAATGTTTGACGGCACACCTAATTTTCATAGAGCAATTGATAAAAAAATAACGAAAAAGTATAGTTTATATGCGATTAAGCATTCTTTTTATTTTTATAATTGGAACATAAAAACAAAACTAGAAAAAAAACTTAAAGATGGTGTTTACAAACACTGGAGGTATGTCAAGTGCTTGGCTGGGAACTCAAAATATTCTTATGAAAAAAATATTCCTAGTGATGGTCAAATTGATCGTTTACAATTAGTAAGATATCCAGCAGGAGGAGGGCAGCTAAGAGATCATGTTGACCCCAGAAAGAATCAAAGAATTGTCTCAGGAATTATTATGAGTAAAATAGGAGAAGATTTTAAAGAGGGCGGCTTTTATTTCCGAAAATCAGCTAGAAAAAAAATAAATATTGAAAACAAATTAGATGAGGGAGACGCAGTTTTATTTTATGGATCAATAGCTCACGGTGTTGATAAAGTAGACCCAAAAGAAAAATTAATTTGGAATTCCAATAAAGGTAGATGGTTTATTGGAATGTTTGTTAATGATAGTGATCATGTAAAAAACAGAATAACAGCTAAAGATTTAACAAAAAGCGTACCAACAAATTATTAAAATTTTTCATTTTCATATATTTAAAGATATCTATACTTAAATAAATATAATTATGATTAAGAAGTATTTACAAAAATCAGTTGAGTTAGATTATTATATTAAAGAAAATATATCACCCGTACATTATAAAATATCAAATATCAAAAAGCATTTTCAAATAAGAAACAGTCTTTATAGACTATTAGGTTTTACCCCTAGTTTTTTCTATAATAAAGATGTTATTGAGATTGCTCCTGGATCAGGTCATAACAGTATTTATACAGCTTCTTTGCTTCCTAATTTATATCACTTAGTTGAGCCCAATCCAAGTGGATGCAAAGATATAAAAAAACTTTTCAGTAATCTAAAAATAAAACATACCAAACCAACTTTGTACCCTAAATCTTTAGATATTTTTAAAAATAAAAAACTTTATGATGTTGTTATTACTGAAGGATGGCCAGGTGGTTTTCTAAAGTATGATAAATCAATGTTAAAAAAAATGTCAACTTTTGTAAAACCTGGTGGAGTTTTTCTAATTTCTTTTTTGCCTCCTATAGGGGCAATGTCAACTTATATAAGAAGGTTAATTGCATATAGATTATTAAACAATAATAAAAATATAAAAGAAAATACTATTATTTTAAAAAAAGCATTCTCTAGTCATCTAAAAAATTTAAAAAGTATGGGTAGATCTTATGACCATTGGATACAAGATAGTATTTTAAATCCATATTTATGTATAGCTCACAATACACCTCAAATATGTTCAAAAATATTAGATAAAAAATTTCAAATTTATAATTCTATTCCTAAATTTGCTAATGATTGGAGATGGTACAAATCTCTGTATGGAAAAAATAGAAAATTTAATAAATTTTTCCTTGATGATTATAACTCTTTTAGTCATTGTATGATTGATTACAGAATTGAAGGTTTCAAACGTAGCAAAGAGCAAAACATCAAATTGGAAAAATTATGTAATAATCTTGCTTTATTAACGAATACATTTGAAAAAAAAGGTTATCAAATTTATATAAATAAAGTTCAACCTACCATTGAAAAAATAATAATGAATATCAAGAAAGATATAAATGAAAATACATTAAATGCACTTAATGAAGCAAATATCCTATTGAAAAACAAAAAAATTGAAATTAATGATGTGTCAAAAATGCGTTATTTTTCTAAATTGTTTGGACGAGAACAATGCTACTTGTCTTTTATAAATGAATCAAACTAAAATAATAAATACAAAAGAGTTTTAATGAAAATATTTATTACTGGTGGAGCGGGGTATGTTGGATCTAAATTGGTTCCAAAATTATTAGAGCTTGGGCATGATGTAACTGTTTATGATATTATGATATACGGAGAAAATGTTTTATCAAAACATCCTAATTTAAAAATAATTAATGGAGATATTAGAGATCAAAATTTATTAAATGAAATAATTCCCGGTCATGAAGTAGTCATTCATTTGGCATGTATTTCAAATGACCCTAGTTTTGAACTTAATCCAAACCTTGGCAGATCCATAAATTTAGATTCTTTTGAACCACTAGTTAAAATTAGTAGAAATAAAAATATACATAAATTTATATATGCTTCTTCTTCATCTGTTTATGGAATTAAAAAAGAAAAAAACGTAACTGAGGATATGAAACTTGAACCTTTGACAGACTATTCCAAGTTCAAGGGTGATTGTGAAAAAATATTGAAAAAATATAAATCTTCAAATTTTATTACTACCACTTTAAGACCATCAACTGTATGCGGTTATGCGCCAAGACAAAGATTAGATGTAGTTGTTAATATTTTAACTAATCATGCTTATCATAATAGAGAAATAAAAGTATTTGGAGGAGAGCAATTAAGGCCAAATATTCACATAAATGATATGGTTGAGTCATATATAGCACTTATCAATGCTCCCACTGATAAGATTAATGGAGAAATATTCAATGTTGGTTTTAAAAATCAAACTGTGAATGAATTAGCCGATGATGTTAAAAAAGTGATTGGAGCAGATGTAAATATAGTTAAATCTATATCAGATGACAACAGATCTTATCATGTTAGTTCATCAAAAATTAATTCTATTTTGGGTTTTAAAACTAAATTTACTGTAAAAGATGCAGTTACTGATTTAAAAAAAGCATTCGAAACAAATCTTTTACCTAATTCGTTTGATGATAAGAGATATTATAATATTAAAATGATGCAGTACCTAAAACTAACATAAACCATGAAAGATATCGAAGATTTTTATACAAAAAAAATTGTTAGTAAACCATGGGGTTATGAATATGTAATTTATAATTTTAATAAAAAATTGGCTATTACTTTTTTAAAAATTAATTATGGTCACAAAACTTCACTTCATTGTCATACAAGAAAAAAAACTGGCTTTATTATATTGGGTGGAAAAGCAAAAGTACAATATGGAATTTATAAAGAAAATACTAAAATTATGAAGCCCTTAAAAAGATTAATTTTTAGACCTGGATTATTCCATTCTATAGAAGCATTATCTAAAAATGGTTTATATTTACTAGAAACAGAAAATCCATATGATAAAAATGACCTCGTGAGACTTGAAGATAAATATGGCAGAAAAGCAAAAAAATATGAAGGAAAAAATTTTACAAAAAACTTAACTTCAAAATATTTAAAATTTAAAAAACCTACATATTTAAAAAGATATAATTATAGTTTTAATAATCTAAGTATTGTACTTGAAAAAACTGATAAATTGAAAAAATTAAACAAGAATGATTACCTATCTTCTACAGCAATTCTAGATGGAAGTCTTGTAGATAATCATAATCAAAATGTAATATCTTCTGGTGAAATTGTCAAAACAAGTACTCTTAAAATTCTTTCAAAATCATTTAAAATGATAAAACCAATAACAATTTTAACTGTTTCAAAAAACATAAATAAAAATTATAAAATAGATAATATAATAAAATGAAAGTAAGATACTCATATTTAAGGCAGCAATTTTCTAATGCATCTGATCTATGGTCAAATTTGAAAAAATTTGTATTAACTGGAGATTTTACTTTAGGAAAAGAACTTGAAATTTTTGAAAAAAAATTCGCTAAATTGATAGGCACGAAATATGCTGTAGGAGTTAATTCAGGTACGGATGCCATTAAGCTTTCCCTTAAAACTTTAAACGTTGGTATAAATGATGAAGTAATAACTGCTGCGAATACTTTTGTTGCTACAGTAGGTGCTATAACAGAAATAGGTGCTAAGCCAGTATTTGTTGATTGTGACGATACTTTTTGTATGAATGTTGAATTATTAGAGGAAAAAATTACAAAAAAAACTAAGGCTATTGTTCCAGTTCACTTCACTGGATATATGACAAATATGCCAAAACTTTTAAAAATTGCTAAAAAATATAATATTCCTATTGTTGAAGATGCGTGTCAATCAATTCTTGCAAATATTAATAAAAAAAATTCAGGAACTTGGGGAGATTTTGGAGCATTCTCCTTGCATCCCTTAAAGAACATAAATGTTTGGTCGGATGGTGGAATAATAACAACTAATAAAAAAAAATATTATGACAAATTAAAGCTTCTGCGAAATCATGGTCTTGTAGATAGGGATACAGTAAAAATTAATGGGTATAATTCTAGATTAGACACTTTCCAAGCTGTAGTTGGGAACTGGTTACTACCCAAAGCTCATTCTATAGCAAACAAAAGAATTAAAAATGCTAAATTTTATGACAATGCATTTTCTAAAATTTCTGAATTATCTATTCCTCCTCGACCTAAAAATTATAAGTTAGTCTATCATTTGTATATTATTTTTGCAAAGAACAGAGATCAACTTTTAAAATTTTGTCTTGAAAAAGGAATTGAAGCAAAAATTCATTATCCAATTCCGATGTATTTACAAGAAAGCTTAAAAAAACTAAAACATAAAAAGGGTGATTTTCCTATAACTGATCAACATACAAAAAAAATTATAACTTTTCCATGTGATCAGCATTTGTCACTTAAAGAGATGAATTATGTTGTTAAGACAGTGAAAGAGTTCTATAAAAAACATAATTATTAATTATAATTGTGTTATATTAGTTATCAAATCTATTAAATAAAATGAAAGCAGCAATATTAGTTGAAAGTAATAAGCCACTAATCGTTGGGGATGTTCAGATGCCTTCAAAACTAATGTATGGGCAAGTATTAGTAAAAATTTTTTATAGTGGTATTTGCGGTGCTCAAATTAATGAAATTGAAGCAATTAAGGGGCCTGATAAATTTTTACCTCATTTACTTGGGCATGAAGGTTCTGGAATAGTAGAAGAAATTGGAGACGGTGTAAAAACTGTAAAAAAGGGAGATCATGTCGTATTACATTGGAGGAAAAGTGAAGGGGTCCAAGCATCAACTCCAACATACGTTTGGAAAGGAAAAGATGTAAATGCAGGTTGGGTTACTACTTTTAATGAAAAAGCAATAATATCAGAAAACAGATTAACTGTAATACCAAAAAATTTTGATTTAAGAACTGCTGCTTTATTTGGATGTGCAATTACTTCAGGATTTGGTGCTGTAAATAATGATGCCAAGGTAAAGATTGGACAATCAGTTCTAATATATGGATTAGGCGGTATGGGTCTAAATATTTCATATGCTTCAAAGCTTGTATCAGCATATCCAATTATTGGTATTGATATTCATGATGAAAAAATAAATATTGGTAAAAATTTTGGAGTTACTCATGGAATTAATTCAAAAACAATGAATATAAAAGATGAGTTAAAAAAAATTTTAGGCAATATTGGTCCAGAAGTAGTTTTTGAAACGACAGGAAATTCAAAATTAATGGAAGATGCATTTGATTTAACACCCGATGATGGAAAAATAGTTTTCGTTGGAGTTCCAAATGATAAAATTTCTATCTACTCACTTCCATTAGCATTTAATAAAATTCTAAGAGTCTCTCATGGAGGAGACTCAATACCTGATAAAGATATACCAAGGTATATAAGGCTGTTAGAAAATAAGAAATTAGATTTTGATAATTTGATAACTAATGAATATAGTCTGTCTGATATTAATGATGCAATCAAAGTTTTTAAAAGTGGAAAAGCCGGTAGAATTTTAATAAGAATAAACAAAGAGATATAGTTATATGGGTAGACATATTGATATAGGTTATTTTAAAAAACCAATCAAAATTAGATCAAAAGTTGCAAAAGAAAGAACCGTAATAAATAAAATGTATGCTTGGGAACTTGGAAAAGAATATTATGATGGAAGCAGATTAAATGGTTATGGTGGATTCAAATATGATGGAAGATGGTTAAAATTATTACCAAAGTTAATCAAAAGATATAATTTAAATAAAAAATCTAAAGTCTTAGATCTAGGTTGTAAAAAAGGTTTTTTACTTAAAGATCTAAATATTTTGATTCCTGGAGTAACCTCTTATGGAATTGAAAATCATCCATATGCTCTCAAAAAAGCTGTTAAATGTAATAGTAAATTAATTCAATCTGAATACTATAATCTGCCATTTAAAAATAAGTATTTTGATTTTACAATAGCTTTTAACTCTTTATACATGCAAAATTTAGGCGATGTTATTAAATCATTAAAAGAAATAGAAAGAGTATCAAAAAATAGCTATGTAATTTTAGCTTCTGGTGAAAATGATTATGAAAGAAATAAATTTTATAAATGGACTTTAATTGGCACCACTATCCTTCTAAAAAAAGAATGGAAAACACTTTTTAAGAAAATAAATTTTAGTGGAGATTATTATTTTTCTTCTGCTAAATCCTTAGGCGTATAAAAATTATAAAGATGAAAATTAGCAACTTATATTTATAAATATAATGATAATTCCGTATGTTAATCTTAATCTTCAGTGGAGGAATGAAAGAAAAGAATTACTTAAAATAATTGACAATACATTGAGCAATGATCAATGGGTTGGAGGTAAACAAATTGAAGATTTTGAAAAAAATATTGCAAAGGTTTGTAAAACTAAATATGCAGTTGGATTGAATAGTGGAACAGACGCTTTAACTTTAGCTCTACATCTACATGGAGTAAAAAGAGATGATGAAGTTATAACTGCTCCTAATTCTTTTATAGCATCGGCTGCTGCAATTATTCATTTGGGAGCTAAACCAGTTTTTGTTGACGTTTTACCAGATCAAAATATCGATCCTTCATTAGTTGAAAAAGTAATTACAAAAAAAACTAAAGCTATAATGCCAGTTCATCTAACAGGAAGAATTTCAGAAATGAAAGAAATTAACAGAATAGCAAAAAAATATAAGTTAGTAGTAATTGAAGATACAGCGCAAAGTGTTGGTTCAAAATATTATAATATGCCTGCTGGATCTATCGGAGATATCGGATGCTTTTCTGCACATCCTCTTAAAAATCTAAATGCAGTGGGTGATAGCGGGTACGTAACTACAAATAATTATAAAATATATAATAAAATTAAAGAACTAAGATCCCATGGTATGCTTAATAGAAATAAAGTTAACAATTTTGGATATGTTTCTAGAATGGACAATTTACAAGCAGCTGTATTAAATTTTAGATTAAAAAATTTAAATAAGGTAATTAAACAAAGACGAAAAAATTTTGAACTTTATCAAAGATACCTTGATCCAAAATTTGTTTTTTTTCCCAAAGAAAAAAAATATCAATATAATTCATATCATACTTTCGTAATCCAAGTAAAAAAAAGAAATAATTTAAAAGAGTACTTAAACAAAAATAAAGTTGCGACAGCAATTCACTATCCTATACCAATACATCTTCAACCAGCTTCTAAAAAATTAGGTTATAAAAAAGGAGCATTTAAGATGGCAGAAAAACAATCAAAAAGTATTTTAACTTTGCCAATTAACCAATATTTAAATAAAAAAGAAATTAAGTTCATTTCTGATAAAATAAATTATTTCTTTTTAAAAAAAATATGAATAAACTAACTAATTACTTACTATGATAACTGTTGCAGATTATGTAATTGACTTCTTTAACAAAATTAAAACCCAAAATGTATTTACTGTTAGCGGAGGAGGATCAATATTTTTATGCGATAGTTTGCAAAGATCAAAAAAAATAAATTATATTTCATGTCATCATGAACAAGCTGTTTCATTTGCAGCAGAAAGTTATGCTAGACAAAAAGAAAATATAGGTATCGCAGTTGTTACTACTGGCCCGGGAGGTACTAACACTGTCACCGGCGTATCAAGTTGCTGGATTGACTCAATACCTGTAATGTTTGTTTCAGGTCAAGTTTTTCTCGATCAAACAATTAAAAAAACTGGTTTAAGACAGCTTGGCGTTCAAGAAATTGATATTATCAGTTTAGTAAAGCCTGTTACAAAATATGCTGTTATGATTAATAGCCCTAATGACATAAGATTTCATTTAGAAAAAGCATATTTTTTAGCGCTTAATAAAAGACCTGGACCAGTTTGGATTGATATTCCTGCAAACATTCAATCTGCTTTAATTAATCCAGCAAAACTTAAGCCTTTTAAAATAAATTTAAAATTACATAGATCTCAAAATTTCAAAAATAATATTGATAAAAAAATTAAAGTACTAGCTGAAAAACTAAGAAACTCACAAAGACCACTTTTACATTTAGGGCAAGGTGTAAGAATTTCAAAATCAATTAGCCTCTATAAAAAATTTATTAACAAAAATAAAATTCCCTTTTCTCTTACTTGGAACGCTACGGATATTTTAGAAACAGATAATCCTCTATACGCTGGTAGACCAGGTGCTTTTGCTGAAAGGGGTGCCAATTTCATTGTTCAAAATTGTGATATTTTAATATCAGTTGGGAGCAGACTCCCTTTTATGGTTACTGGCTATAATGCAAAAGACTTTGCAAGAAATGCGTATAAAGTTACTGTCGATATAGATAGAAATGAAGTTAGAAAAAAAACTCTTAATTTTGATTTACGTTTAGAGTCAGATGCTAAATATTTTATTGAAAAACTAAATTTTTATTTAAAGAAAAGAAAATCAAATAATTATTGGGTAGAATATTGTAAATATATCAGAAAAAAATATCCTATAGTTTTAGACAAGTATAAAAAACAGAAAAAGTATGTTAATTCATATTTTTTTGTTGATTATCTTTCCAAACTTTTAAAATCAAATTCAACTGTTGTGACAGATATGGGGCTTTCATTTGTTGGAACTCATCAAACAATAATAGTTAAAAAAAATCAAAGAGTTTTTACTAATTCTGGTCATGCTCCAATGGGGTGGGGATTACCCGCATCTATAGGAGTGTATTTTGCAAACAAAAATAATAATATTATATGTTTAACTGGTGATGGAGGTTTGCAAATGAATATACAAGAACTTGCAACAATAATGCACCATAGGATTCCAGTTAAAATTTTTATATATAATAATGGAGGTTATTTAACTATCAAACAAACTCAAGAACTTGGTTTTAATAAGCGAATTATGGGATCAAACAAAAAGACAGGTTTGTCATTTCCAAATTACAGAAGTATATCTGAAGCACATAATATAGATTATGTTAAAATAGAAAATCATAAACAACTATTTAAAAATTTAAATACTATTTTAAAAACTAAGAAACCAATTATTTGTGAATTAATAATGGATAATGCACAAGAACAAATGCCTAAAGCAATAAACAAAAGAGGAAAAGATGGGAAATCTCAAGCAACAATTTTTGAGGATATGTATCCATTTTTAAATAAAAAACAAATTGCTGAAAGTACATTTAATCATTATATCTCCAGCTTAAAAAAAGGAAAAAAAATATGAAATCTTCTTTAATTTTATCTGGTCATTTAGTCCAGGACCACGAATTTATTTATCCATATTATAGATTGTTAGAGGATGGATTTAAAGTAGATGTTGCGCTTCTAGGTGGTCAACCAGTCGAGGGAATTTTAAAAACAAGAATTCCTCCTAATAAAGATCAAAAAGTAATTTCTCCTGAGGAAGTAAAAGTTCAAAATTACAATTTACTCATCTTACCCGGTGGAGCTAAAGCAATGGAGTATTTAAGGCAAGATAAAGTTATTCTAGATTTAATTAGATCTTTTTATAAAAATAAAATTCTTATTGGATGTATATGTCATGGATCACAATTATTAATTTCCTCCAATA
>MDTD01011970.1_pt1 | contig 12735 bp, 11 predicted proteins | sample 811221 | NCBI WGS metagenome assembly MDTD01 (sample SAMN05326646, study PRJNA326480) | marine metagenome | isolation source: seawater | place: Pacific Ocean: South West | collected 2011 | reverse complement strand
TGGACCGATTCTGGGTGCGAGCTGCGCGGGGATCGCGTACAACGCCGCCTTCGGACGCCCTCCCTCCGACTGACCACCCACCGGACACCCCACCGATTCATCCGTTGCGATCGGCTCTGGCGACGGCCCAGGGCCGTCCCGCACGGCAACTGCTGAATTCCCCCGTCTGGAGGCTCGAATCCCCTCCGGGAGGTGTCATACTTCAGTGATCTCCTTCGAGATTGCTCCGTGTGCCGCACGGAGAACCAGTGAGCAGAGAGAGCACGAGAAATGAAGACGCACATGCATGCATTGCCCGGCATCACGCTGGCCCTGGCCATCACCTCCCCCGCCTTGACCCACGAGCACCACGTCCAACCGGCGAAGCACGCCCTGGAGGGAACGCGGATCATTCAACTGACCGTGGACGATGCCGAACTCATGCACATGCTGCTCGACGAGGGTGTCAATCCCCTGGCCTGCCGACCGACGCCCGGGACCGATGCATGGCTCGCGACCGACGAACAACTGGAACTGATCGCCCGGATCGGAATGCCCCATCGAATCCTCGTTCATGACGTGCCTGCGCACGTCGAACACGAACGCCGCACCACGATGGGTCTTCGCGGAGACGACTGGTACGCCACCTACCACACCTGGGAGGAGATCAACGAACGACTCGATCAGCTGGAGGCGGCGCATCCGGGACTGGTGCACGGATTGAACGTGGGAACCACCTACGAGGGACGCACCATCCAGGGAGTCCGGATCGGCACCGGCGAGGAGGGTGTGAAGCCCGCAGTGCTCTTCAACGGCTGCCAGCATGCCCGTGAGTGGGTCGCGACGATGGTGCCGACCTTCATCGCCGACGAACTCGCCGCGGAATACGGAGTGGAACCCCGAGTGACCGCGCTTCTCGAACTGGTCGATGTGTACATCGTGCCGGTGGTCAATCCGGACGGCTACATCCACACCTACGAGGAGGGTGGAAATCGGTTCTGGCGCAAGAACCGACGTGACAACGGCACGACCTGCCTGGGTGTCGATCTGAATCGGAACTGGGACATCGACTGGAACGGCGGCGAAAGCACCAGCACCGACACCTGCAGCGACGTGTACGTCGGATCGGCCCCGTTCTCGGAACCCGAAAGCAGTGCCATGCGCGACTTCATTCTCGCCCGGCCCAACATCGCCGCCCACATCGACTTCCACAACTACTCGCAGATCATCCTGCAGAACTGGGGATGGACAAGTACGCCACCCCCCGATCAGGAAGCCATCGACGCCCTGGGCGCGAAGATGTCGGAAGCCATGGAGGCGGTCAACGGGTTCAGCTATCCCCACGGCGGGGGCGACGAACTGCTCTACCTGGCCAGCGGCGTCTTTCCCGACTGGACCTACGACGCCACCGGCGCCTTTGGCTACACGGTCGAACTTCGCCCCGCCGGCAGTCCCGGGTTCGAATTGCCCCCCGACGAGATCCGCCCGACCGCCGAGGAGAACTTCCAGGGCATCCTGGAGATGATGGAGTGGGCCGGCGTGCCCATCGCCGTCACGTATCCCGACGGACGTCCCCTGCAGCTGCGTACCGACAGCAGCACGAGCTTCAACATCGACCTCAGCAACGGCAGCGGCACCGCCGTGTCCGGAGACCTCGTCTACCGGCTCGATGGCGGCGACTGGCTCACCTCCCCGCTGGCCCCGCTTCCGTCGGGATTGTGGCGGGCCACGCTTCCCTCCGCACCGTGCGACGCATCGCCGCAGTACTACTTCTCGATCGAGGCATCCACCGGCGACGTCGTGCTGGAACCGATCCTGGCCCCCGATGCGTTCTACACCGCCGAGGTCGTCTCGGACATCGTGATTGCATTCGACGACGACGGTGAGACCGATCCCGGCTGGACGGTGGTCTGCGATGCGTCCGACGGCTGCTGGGACCGGGGCGTTCCGGTCGGCGGCGGTGACCGGGGCGACCCCCCCACCGACGGAGATTCGTCCGGCCAGTGCTGGCTGACCGACAACATCGACGGCAATACCGATGTGGACGGAGGAAGCACGGTCCTCGTCTCACCGCTGCTCGACGCATCCTTCGAGGGAGCGACCATCAGCTACCTCCGCTGGTACTCCAACGACAGCGGCGCTGCGCCCAACGAGGACACGATGGTGATCGAAGTATCCGATGACGGTGGATCCAACTGGGTCGACCTCGAGGTCATCGGCCCCACCGGCCCGGGAACCGGCGGCGGCTGGGTCGACGTGTCGTTCGTGGTCGCCGACATTCCCGGCGTGCAACCGTCGGATCAGTTCCGCATCCGCTTCAACGTCTCGGACATCGACAACGGTTCCGTGATCGAAGCCGGCGTCGATGGTGTCTCCGTGGTCTCCGTCGCGTGCGTCGACGAGGCGTGTCAGGGCGACATCAACCAGGACGGCACCGTCGGTGTCGAGGATCTGCTGGCGGTGATCGCGGACTGGAACTGCTCGAGCGGATGCTCGGCGGACATCAACGGTGATCTTCTGGTCAACGTTGCCGATCTGCTGCTGGTCATCGGAGGCTGGGGAGCCTGCAACGGGGGGTGAACCCCTGCTCAACGAGCACCACGCACCACCGCGGCTCGACTCTGGGCGGCCGGCATGCGACCCGCGGGAACCAGGACACCGTTGTGCCGCTGGAACGCGGAATGTTCCCATTCCACGGGCATGAAACTGATCTCGATCTCGTCCATCGGCGTCTCGGCGATCCAGGCCAGGTTTCCGTCGGCCGGTACCCGGCAGCCCTGGGTCAGAATGGCGCCGTCGTGAATCGGTCCCTCGATCGACCATTCCACTTCATGCGTGCGGCCGTCCTCGGTATTGCGGAAGACCAGATCGCCCTTGAACCAGTTCCAACAGCCGGCCACCTCGGCCAGATCCCACTGCAGAACGAGATCAAGGCTGCGGCGACCATCGGCGTAGATCCGGTCACCCCTCAATACCCAACCGGGAAGCCCCTGCTGGGAGTCGTGCATGGCGATGGATGGAGACCACGGCTCGAACTCCGCGGCCTCGACCGACTGGAGCGCAACCGGACCGCGAAGCAGCGCCACCAGAACCAGAAGACCGTTGAACGACATCGCAGCCACCTGCAAGGTCGAACGATCGCGGTAGGAGAACAGTCCGCAGACGGCCAGAACCATGCCGAGCATCGCAATGGGTAGAAAGGCGGGAAACAGCAATGGGCTCAGCGCCGCGATGACGCCGCATCCCGCGACCACCAGACTGGCGATGGCCAGACTCCGGGTGGAGAAGAAGGGCATGGTGGTCTTGGGCTCGTAGGCGTGGAAGCGAGGCTGAGGCTGATTCATGCGGGTCCTTTCGTCCATGCAGGACACTGCTATTCACGGGCGGCGACTGCAAACAGGACGATGCCCGAAGGAGTCATTTTCTTTCGACCGACCTCTCCTATGCAGAAAAATGACCCTCAAGACACGTGGAAGGTGGATTTCCGCCAACCGGTACCATGCGGACAGCATGATGACCTCCCGCCCCAGGATCCCCCTTTGCCTCCTCGTTGCGATGCTGATGTGCATTCCCGCCTGCTCCCAGCGTCATGAAGCCGCCTTCGGCGGGCTGGAGCAGGGCATGACGCGGGACCAGGTGCGGGACCTGCTCGGCCCTCCTTCGACGACCTACTACGCGACGGAAGACCTTCGGGTCGAGGCCGGTGGCGTCTACCCGGAACGATGGCAGTACGGGGACAACATCAGCACCCGCGCCACGGGGGCGATGTTCCCCGAGAGTGCACCGGACCGGGTGTGGGTGGTGGTGTTCGAGGACGGTCGGGTCGCTTCGTTCCGCGAACCACGTCCTGCGGACGACCCCTGGCGTGGCGACAAGTAATGGATCAATCTGAATGAGGCCGACCGTGACCCGGGGGGAATGACCATCCTGTCGCCGGCTCCCGGAGCCAGAATGACATCAGGAGCCGCTTGCCGGCTTGATGGCGTAGATCCGCCCCTTGCCCGAGAACGTGTTCCGGAACACGGAGACCAGAATAGTGCCGTCGTTGAGCTGGTCGAACGAACTGATGTAGAAGGCGCTGCGCTGGAAGACCTCACGGTTGCCGGTCATCTTCGAACCGTCCCAGCGCAGTCCCCAGATACGCCCCGAACCGTAGTCGCCGTAGAAGTAGATCCCCTCGATCGACGGGTGCAGACCACCGCGCTGGACGCAGCCACCGGTGACGGAGATGCCCTGGTCGCGCGGATAGACCACGACCGGATCGATGTAGTCGGCGTCCGGTTCCGGTTCTCCGCGGTGCAGGCTGAACGCTTCGAACCCCTCCCGGGGCTTCCAGCCGTAGTTGCCGCCCCGCGTGATGATGTCGATCTCCTCCCACGTGTTCTGACCGACATCCCCGCCCCAGAGGTCCCCGGTCTGCGGATCGAAGCTCATGCGCCACACATTGCGAAGTCCGTAGGCCCAGATCTCGTCACGGGCCCCTTCGACCCCGACGAACGGATTGTCGGACGGAACGGCGTATTCGAGTTCCGGATCACGCCCGTCGACGTCGATGCGGATCACCGTTCCCAGCAGCGTGGCGAGATCCTGCCCGTGCCCGTGCGGGTCGTTGGCCGCGCCCCCGTCACCGATGCTCATGTAGAGCATTCCGTCGGGCCCGAAGGCCACCGTGCTTCCGTTGTGGTTCCCCCAGGGCTGGGGAATCTCGAGGAGCACCCGCTCGGAGGACGGGTCGACGGTCAGGCCGTCCTCGGACACCGTGAACTCGGCCAGCACGCCGCGTCGGGGACTCTTGGCCGTGTAGTACGCGTAGAGCCTTCGATTCGCGTCGTACCCGGGATGGAAGTCGAAGGACAGCAGTCCCTCTTCGTTGTTCTTGTCGTGCACCCGACGACGGATGTCGAGGAAGACCCGGGGTTCGACGTCGGACTTGGAGCGATCCATCGCGAGGATGCGACCGGGCTGTTCGACGACGTACACGGTCCCGTCGTCTCCCGGAGGAACGACCGCCTGCACCGGCCGCCGGAACTGATGCTCCCAGACGGGCGACAGTGCGATGTCGGGGATGGGCGAGGCCTCCGCCGACGACGGTTCGGCGCCCGGCGCTTGGACCAGCAGAGGGACGATCAGCAGAAGGAAGGATGCGCTCATGGCAAAGTCTATTCCTCTCCGGAGGTGGCGGCGGACGAATCGGACCGAAATGCTAGTCGGGCCTGATCCACATCGCGGTACATCTGGAAGAAGGTGTCGAGACGGGCGATGTGCAACGCCTGGACGATGAGTCCCCGGACACTGGAGAGCTTGACGTCCCCCCCATGCTCTCTCATGCGGCGACTGAGCCCCAGCAGCACGCCGATGCCCGCGGAGGAGATGTACTCCAGACGCGAGCAGTCGATGATCAGTCGCCGGAGGCCCCCTTCGATCAGTTTCTGGATATCGCCCACGAACCGGTCCGCATTGGAGGCATTGAGGCCTCCGTCGGCCGAGAGGATCATGACATCCACGTCGATTTCGTGCGCGATCAGTTCCATGGTTCCTACAGGGTACCCCCGACCGGGAGCCGGGGAAGGCGTCGAAGCACCGGATTCTGCCTTGGCTGGCTGCGAACGGGGGCGTACAATGGTCCGTTCACGAGGTCGGCCGAACAGGCCCGAATGGAGTCCCTACATTGACCCGCACGGCACCCACGACGACGGATGAGCTCTCCAGCCCGGAAGCAATGCCCGATGTCCAGAGCGACATCGACGTTCGCCGAGTCAGCATCGACAAGGTCGGTGTGAAGGAGATCAAGTACCCGATCACGCTCCAGCGACCCGATGGCGGCACCCTCGACACGGTGGCGGACATCAACATGTACGTCTCCCTGCCGGCGGATCGGAAGGGAACCCACATGAGCCGGTTCCTCGAGATCCTCAACGACTACAAGGACGGCATTCATCCCGAGCGTCTTCGGGAGCTGTGCCGCGAACTCCGCACCCGACTCGATGCGGACGTGTCCCACGTCGAGATGGGATTCACCTACTTCATCCCCAAGACCGCACCGGTCAGCGGGAAGACGGGCCTGATGGACTACCAGGTCCGCTTCACGTGCGAGGTCGGTGAGCAGGAGGACTTCGTGATGCAGGTCGCCGCCAAGGCGACGAGCCTCTGCCCCTGCTCGAAGGAGATCTCCCAGTACGGGGCCCACAACCAACGCTGCCTGATCACCGCGGACGTCCGGTTCGACGGCGGACTGTGGATCGAGGATGTGGCCAATTACCTCGAGTCGGCCGCCAGTTGTCGGGTCTATCCCGTGCTCAAGCGCCCGGACGAGAAGCACGTGACCGAGGAGGCCTACGAGAATCCCCGCTTCGTCGAGGACATCGTCCGGGACCTCGCGGTGCTGCTCAACGATGAGGATCGCATCTCCTGGTACCACATCCGCAGTGAGAACTTCGAGTCGATCCATTCCCACAACGCCTACGCGGAGATCACCCGCGACAAGCAGGCGGATCCCCCGCAGGCCTGATCGCATCGATGAACGTCACAACGCATTCGGGGTCGGCCATGCGGCCGACCCCGATGTCTTTCATTGCGGTTCCGGACGGATTCGACGATCAGTAGCCGTAGACGTCGCCGTAGGGATCGCCGTAGTTGTTCCAGTAGCCGTGGCGATACTCCTGGGAGTACTTGTAGTACTTCAGCTGCATCTTGGCGTTGAACTTGTAGTGCTGCCAGGCGGTGTTCAGCATCTCCTGATGATGCTTGTCGTACGTGGCCCAGGACTTGTCGATGGCCTTGTTCACTTCCTTGGTGCGCTCGGCCTGCTTGGCACGATCCGCCTCGGCACGCTTGTGGGCATCGCTCAGCATCGCTTCGCGGTCGGACTTCTGCAGATCACCGGCCCAGGCCATGTAGTCGTCGAAGACCCCCTTGGCGTTCAGGAAGTCGGTCATGCGCTGCACGGTCACCATGTCCTGCTGGTATTCGGCCCAGACCGAACGAACCATGTTGGTGTAGGCGTTGATCTCTCTGGTGACGACCTCGGGGTCCGAGGAGGCGGAGGGAGCGACCGATCCGTTGGCGGCCTCGTGCTGGATCGCGACGTCGAGGGCATCCTCGAAACTCATCGCCTGCGGCAGCATCTTGGGAGGATTGTCGGTCGCCTGGTACTCCTCAAGCATGCCCTTGGACTTGAGGAACTCGGTCATCTGCGAGATGCGTCGCTTCGAGGCCGACAGATGGTCTCCGGCGGCCTGATTCATGTCCTGCAGGGCCCGAAGCGTCTGGGCGGGTGTGGCGGCGCCGCCATCGGGCTGCACCGCGGACGATGAGGCGACTCCGGACACGGACACCTTCTGGGTGAACTGAGCGGAAGCGCCGCTGGCAAGGGCGAGAATGGACAGAGCGGCAAACGTCTTGAAGCACGAGGTCATGATGATCTTCTCCGAAATCCTGAACAGGCCCATGATCGGGCAAGGAAGGCAAGTATAGCGACGCTGCCCTTCCCCCGTCACGGTTCCGGTCGATCCCGAGGCCCCACCGTTCGGCACTGCTATACTCAAGGGTTTGGGACCCACAGAAGGCGCATTTCAGGAGCCAGGTCATGTCCACGCTCACCCTTGCCCGCCGCGGCCTCAACAGCCCCGCATCGCCGATCCGTGCCCTCGCCACCAAGGCCCAGGGGGCCGTCGACCGCGGTGTGAACGTCATGTTCATGAACATCGGGCAGCCCGACATCCAGACCCCGCGCGAGATGATCGAGGCGTACCGCAACTGGAACGAGGATGTACTCGCCTACGCGCCGAGCGACGGGTTCCGGGACTACCGCCAGCAACTGGCTGCCTACTACAACGGGCTGCTGGCCGATTCGGGCCACTCGGTCGACGCGGACCAGTTCCTGGTGACGGTCGGCGGCTCGGAGGCGTTGCTCTTCGCCATCGCGGCCGTCACCGATCCGGGTGACAGCATCCTGGTGGTCGAACCCTTCTACACCAACTACGCGGGCTACGCGAACATGCTCGGCCTCGGCGTCGACGCCGTGACCACGACCCCGGCCGACGGCTACCACCTCGATCTGGCCAAGGTCGAGGCCGCCATCACCCCTACGACACGAGCCATGGTGATCCCCTCCCCCGGCAACCCCACCGGTGTGGTGCTGAGTGAGGAGCAGCTCGACGGGCTGGCCGACATCTGCCGACGGCGGGGGGTCTTCTACATCTCCGACGAGGTCTACCGGGAATTCGTCTACGACGTGCCCGCAGGCACGCTGGCCCCCTCCATCCTCTCACGCCCCGGAACCGAGGAACTGGGAATCGTCATCGACTCGGTCTCGAAGCGGTATTCCGCCTGCGGCGCACGCGTGGGATGCCTCGTCACCCGAAACAATGATGTGTATCGGGCGGCCCTGCACTTTGCCCAGGCCCGGCTGTCGCCCGCAACGGTGGACCAGTACGCAGCCATGGCCGCGCTCAGGACACCGCAGTCCTACTTCGATGATGTGGTCAAGGAGTACACGGCCCGACGCAACGTACTCGTCGACGGTCTCAACGCGATCGGGATCGAGTGCCCTCGACCCCAGGGCGCCTTCTACCTGGCGGTCGCCCTCCCCGTCGACGATGCCGACGCCTTCGCCCAGTGGATGGTGTCGGACTTCGACCTCGACGGAGATTCCCTGTGCGTGGCGCCTCTGGCGGGCTTCTACCACACGCCGGGACTCGGACAAAACGAGATTCGCATGGCGTACGTGCTCGAACAGGACACCCTGCGACGCTGCATCCAGGTGTTGGAGGCGGCGTTGGCGGAGTGGAGCCGACGCTGATCGCATCGGCCACCGGACGAGGCCGATGCGGCGATGTCCCGCACGACCGCCGGTCGCCACGCGGATCCGGTACCTTGCACTCGGCCATGACCGGTCCGGGACACACGATGCGATTGAACATTCTCTGGAAACTGATCCTCACGATCGCCCTGCCCCTGCTGGGCATCTATCTCGTGGTCAACATCTTCGAGTTCCGATCCCTTCGATCCCAGACGATCCGGGACATCAACGAGCGGGTCACCCGGCTTGCGACGCTCTACGCCCAACAGTTCGAGGGGGAGCTGCAGACCATCGCCCAGATCGCGGACTCGGCGGCCGAATTCATCTCGATTGATCCGGACCTCGGCCGCAGGGACCCGTGGACCATCCTCGAGAAGAACGTCTCGCAGAATCGGCTCGTCTACGGTTCCGCGTTGGCGTGGATCCCGGATGCGGAGCACCCCGAACCCGAATCCCCCTTCGTCTTCCGGCCGCAGGACGGCGGCACCCGCCGCATCGACATCGCAAGCGAAGCCTACGACTACCGTCAAAGCGAGTGGTTCACACTCCCCATCGAACTCGGTACGGGCGTCTGGACCGAACCGTACTTCGACGAGGGCGCTGGCGACATCCTGATGTGCACGTACGCCACCCCGGTCCGCAGCGGCGACGGAGCACCGATCGCGGTCGTCACCGTCGATCTTCCGCTGGAAGCGCTGCAGGACGCCATGCAGTTGGACGAACTGAATCAAGGCGTATTCATGATCATCAGCCGTGAGGACCGGTTCATCTCGCATCCGGCCCCCTGGATGATCATGGAGGTCAAGCTCAAGGATCTCATCGAACAGCACGGCAATCCCACCGCCATGCGTGAACTGCACGCCCGGATCCGCTCGGATGAGATCGGTTCAAGTGAATATCCGCTGATGATCGCGGACGAGTCGTACTGGATCGCGTTCGCCCCGATCCCCTCCACCCAGTGGTCCCTGATCGCGTCCTTTCCGAGCGACGATGTCCTGGCACCGGTCTACGAGGATCTGTACCGGGACGTCATCGGCGTCGGAATCGGATTGGCGGCCAATCTCATCGCCATCTTCGTCCTCGCCCTGCTCTTCACCCGTCCCATCCGTCGCTTGTCCTCGGCCATGGCCGCCGTGACCCGGGGGGAGCTGGACGCCCGCGTCGACGGGATCGACTCCCGGGACGAGTTCGGCGACCTCGCCCGCGGCTTCAACGAGATGTCCGCGAACCTGCGGACCAACATCGACGACCTCGCATCCGAACGCGCGCAGCGGGACGTGGTCGAGGCCGAACTCAACATGGCTCGTGAGATCCAGGCATCACTGCTTCCCGACCGGGATGCGATTCCCGACCAGAAGGACTTCGACCTGGCCGCCATCAACGTGCCGGCCCGACAGGTCGCCGGTGACTTCTACGACTACTGGATGTGCGACGACCGGACCATGGCGTTCGTAATCGCCGACGTATCCGGCAAGGGGGTGCCGGCCGCATTCTTCATGGGCATCACGCGCACCATGATCCGGAATCTGGACAAGCTGAAGCTCGAACCCCATGTCATGATGCGGAACGTGAACGAACTGCTGATGGAAAGCAATCGTCGATCCATGTTCGTCACTCTCTTCTACGGGGTGTACGAACTCGAGACGGGACGGCTCCGCTACGTCAACGCCGGACACCTGCCTCCCGTTCGCATTCCCGCCACCGGTCCGATCATGACTACCGCCGAAGCCACGGGAACCGTACTTGGCGTCATTCCGGAGGCCGAGTGGACGGTCGGCGAACTGACCCTCGGTGCCGGCGAGGCCCTGGCCTTCTGCACCGATGGTGTGACGGAAGCCAGGAATGCCGACGAAGCGATGCTGGAAACGGACGGCTTTGTCGAATTGCTTGCGAAGCATCGTGAGGAATCCAGCGAATCCCTGTGCCGCTCGATCATCTCGTTCGTGGCCGACTTCGAGGGCGAAGACCGGAGCGACGACGTCACCGTCATGATTCTCAGACGGCTGAGCGTCGATTCCGGATCCTCCCCGGCATGAATCACTCTTCCCCGACCGGTCCGTGCTTGACCCGGCTCCGTGCCGTCCTACTCTAAAGGGTCCCCCAAGGCCCTTGGAGCCCACTCCGTGACCATGCCCAGCAATCCAGACCACCATCGATTCGGTCTTCATTCGTCCCGGGTCACCGGTGGCGAAGAGGGGCGATTCAGCGTGGACTGGATCCATCGGCTGCTGACGACCCGCGATGCCCTCGATCCGTCGAACCCCGTGCTGACGGAACTGCTGCCGGATCACGACGGGCCCGCACGCCTGCTCGCCGTCATCGATCGCGGGCTGGTCGAAGCTCGCCCGGAGCTGCCCGCCCAGATCGAACACTGGGCCGAGTCGAATCCCAGCAAAGTTCGACTCGTCGGTGACGTGCTCACCGTGAACGGTGGAGAACAATCCAAGCAGGATTTCGGTGTCTTCGAACAGACGACCCGGGCGATCAACGACGGCGGCATCTGCCGAAAGTCGTTCGTACTGGTCGTCGGCGGCGGCGCGGTCCTCGATGCGGTCGGGTACGCGGCGGCCAGTGCCCACCGGGGCGTCCGCCTGATCCGCATGCCGTCCACGACGCTGGGGCAGGCCGATGCGGGGGTGGGCGTGAAGAACGGCATCAATGCCTACGGCAAGAAGAACTTCCTCGGCGTGTTCAGCCCGCCATGGGCGGTCGTCAACGACACCAGTCTGCTCACCAGCCTGTGCGACCGCCACTGGCGTTCGGGCCTGAGCGAATCGATCAAGGTCGCCCTGCTGAAGGATCCCGACTTCTTCGACATGCTCTGCAGTACCGCAACTCGGATCCGCCAACGGGAACTCGGGGTCATGGAACAGGTGGTGCATCGCACCGCGACGCTGCACATGGATCACATCGTGCAGGGCGGTGATGCCTTTGAACTCGAGGTCGCACGACCCCTGGACTTCGGGCACTGGTCGGCCCACAAGCTGGAGCAGATGTCGGACTTCGAAATCGCCCACGGGGAGGCCGTCGCCATCGGCCTGACGATCGATCTCGCCTACGGCGCGATGATGGGCATCGTTCCGGAGCAGGTGCTCCGTCGGACCCGCCGCTGCCTTCGCGAGATGGGGTTCGAACTCTCCCACGAGGTCCTCTCGGACCACGAGACCCTGCTGGAAGGACTGCGTGAGTTCAGGGAGCATCTCGGCGGCCGACTCACCATCACGCTGGTACGCGATGCGGGCCGGCCCGTCGATCTGCACGAGATCGATCTCGTCGTGATGCGGCGTGCGATCGAAGCCATCCAGCAGGCGGGCATCAACGAAGCAAGCCGTGCCGGGTAAGATGCGGCTTCCGCAACGCCGCACCCCGGACCCACACCATGCCCGACCCCACGCACCCCAGTCCGCTGACACGCACCCAGGTCGTCGACCAGTACTTCCTGGAGCACCGGGCACGACTGCTGGATGTGGCCGCGTTCCTTGATCGCTGCGACCGGGCCCCGGACGACACGGGTGAAGAGGACTTTCGCATCACGGCGCTTCGGGACGCCATCGCCCTGCTCGACGACGGGCAGTCGGACCGGACCGCTCGGATCCTCGCACGCATGAGCGACCACAGCACCGAACCCGTCGAACGGGCCGGCATGAAGGGAGCCTGCGGCACTCCGCCCCCCGACCACCAATGAAGTACATCGATCCCCACATCCACATGGTCTCCAGGACCACCGACGACTACCGCCGCATGGCGCTCGCCGGCTGCGTGGCCATCACCGAACCCGCCTTCTGGGCCGGATTCGATCGGAGTTCACCCCAGGGGTTCCTCGACTACTACCGGCAACTCACGGACACCGAACCCCGACGGGCCGCGCAGTACGGGATCCGTCATCACTGCTGGATCTGCGTGAATCCCAAGGAGGCCGAGGACGCCGGATTCGCCCGCGAGGTGATGTCGCTGAT
>MDTD01194437.1_pt1 | contig 12736 bp, 11 predicted proteins | sample 811221 | NCBI WGS metagenome assembly MDTD01 (sample SAMN05326646, study PRJNA326480) | marine metagenome | isolation source: seawater | place: Pacific Ocean: South West | collected 2011 | reverse complement strand
ATTTGTATAAAAACATAAAACAGTTGCCCTCTAAGAATGTTTGGGCCAATCACAAAGAAAAAAACTAAAAGAGGAACCCCAAGATAAAACATAACAAAAGCTAATAAAATATCATCAAGATCATTTCTAGTAGATTGTCCTGGGGCATTTAGTGGTGCCTTTAAAAAAGGTTGTCTTTTTCCCTTTTGATTCAATAATTTCTTGATAATAAAATTCATTTGATGCTCCCTTATTTCCAGTGAAGTACTATTATCAATAGCACATAGACTATTTTTTTCAAACTGCAAATAAGGATCTTCTTGATACAGTTAATAGGATTTATTGTTTTTCAAAGAGTTTCTTTTCTATTAAAGCCTCAATATTATCCCATGATTCTCTGAATATTTCTTCATCCCAAATAAGGTCAAGAATTGATGGAGGTGTTTCAGTAAAAGGGTCTATTCGATCTGCAAATTTTAAAGCTACGTTAACCCACTCTAGGAGTTCCGGTGATGCCGGAACTCCTGAGACGGTTTTTTGTTGTCGTACTGCCTCTATATATTGCCTGATGCGTTGACTTTCTACCCATGCTTTACTATCACAACGCAGTTTATCTAACTTTTGTTGTTCAGCTCTTTTTAAGGCTAGAAACTTTTCTTTTCTGGCCTTTGCTTCGGCTTCCATCTCCAATTTGTGTTGACGCTCTTCCTCTGCTTTCTTCTCAGCCAATTCTTGTGCCAATCTCTCATCCCGGGCCCGGGTTGCAGACTCTGTAATAAAATCAAAAAACTCGTCCAACATAGTTTCGAGTTTACAGTCAGGAGAGTCCTTCCACTCCTGCCTGTCATTTGTCGGAGTATGATATACTTCCAACACTAACTTGGGCGTTTTATTGTTTCCAGCTTCACTAAGTTTAAATCCGACTCGTTCTTGATATATCGTAAAACCAAAGTATTCATTATACCCTGTATGAAACCAGCCAACTACAAACTCCCGTTTCTCAGCCTCTTTTAAGATCGCATTAAAAATCAACAGGGCTCTGCGTTTAGCTTTTAGGCTTACTGAAATAGGTAAACATCGATTATGGGGGATTAGTCTGTTTCTTCCAATTTTTGCAATTCTGAGTTCTCTCGCAGTTGCCTTTATCAGTTCATGAGGGCTGTTTAAACGTGACGGTACACTAATCTTGCCTTCCGTTACAGCCTCGTTTGATAATGCTTTGACGGTCCGTTTTTTCCTAGTTTTCTTTTTAGGAGTGGCCACAGTACTTTGGGTTTGATGTGCTTTTTCAATATCGCTTTTTTTAATTCGCAGCTTGCGCCTGATTTCCGACAAATGCATCCCCAAATTCCGTTGAATAGGAACGCTGTTAAAAAGCTTCAGGACAATGTCCGGATCTGAAGTAGTCAACAGCTTCTTTCCTATCGACAATACGCTATACTCATATTGTCTCGCCAAATATTTGCGAAATGAGTGAAAAGCCATCTCATCATCTAATGTAAGTTTTGCGCTATAATCAATCAATCTCTCTGCCGTGCTTAAGCTGGAATCATCAATATTAATATTCATCACATCATGCATTTCACAATTAATCAGGCAATGATTAAAAAGGTATGTTGCACCTTGAGCATTCAGCCCGTTCTTATGTAGATATTCGATGAAGTCTCTATCAATTCGCCAACAATGCTGTGCCATCCAATTTATATCATCATCTCCGGAAGGGATTTTCAAATATTTCAATGCCGGTAAATTTGCATATCTGAAGATATATTGAATAATCGACTCTCCGGTTTCTTCAGGATCATTACATTCAGGCTCCTTATACCACTTGCGAGGATCAAGCCCGCTTACTTTTAAATATTTCTGAAAGTCTGCAAAATCATCAGTATCTTTTAGATAATACTCAAAACTTCTCATTAAAAAATAATCCATCATTGGATATTTATCTCGGTATTCGAGTATAACTTTAACCTGTCTTAATTCGTATACATCATTAAAGATACTACCATCCTCATCTCCGATCTTTTTCCCTGCATCTAAAAACAATCTTAATATTGCTACGCCTGAATCAGCAATACGAGACCAATAAATATCTTCAATGTCAACCCCTTTATCAATTAAATCCTTGATATGCTTAATCTTTCCCATCCTAACAGCATAACTCAAACAACTTACTAAAGCCTTCGGGCACTCCGAATAATCCAGCTCCAACAACTTTGCAAAGATCACTCTTCGCTTAAAACGAATACAATTAGCCAAAGGAGATAACTTTTGCCCTGTACTGCAAAACACTGGTTTTCCAGCCTCAATCCAGTTTACAACCGCCTTCAAGTTCCCATTCTTAACAAACTGCTGAATCCTGTCGAGATCCTTCTGCTTTTCTGTTATAACAGCTTTCATTACATTCCTCCTTTCAGTCATTATATTAATATTCTAAATTATGCTTTACAAATAGTCAAGACAACTAACCTTACTCACCAGTTTTCTTTTAGTAGATGTAAAGATCTTCATATTCGGATTTGCTATTTGTTGTATGGACAATTATAATACATCAATCCTTTTGGGGAGAGAGTTTAACAAACATGGAGGTAGTCCACTTATTTACGAATCGCTGATTTGATCAGCTTAGACAATTAAATCAATTATCGTAACGACGATATCTGTACCTCAACAAAACGCCAGAATTGAGAACCTAGATACAGAGATATTAGCCGTTGCGCTCGCATTTGCGGGCGCATTCTGCTTGTATGTATCTAGGGGTACTGGCGTACCTGTTGAGGCTGCAACTGAGTGCGCCCCTTTTTTGTTTGGGGGGGAATTGGGAAATAGATAAAAAGGAAAAAGCATGTCTGAAGAACAAAGTACACCCGTTATTGAGGAAGAAGTCAAGCCTGAAGAAAACAAGCTTCCGGAACTCTGGAATCCAAATGTAGCGTCCTGGCTCAGTTTACTGTTTACGCCGATATTCAGCAGTTGGATTATAAGTAGAAATTGGAAGACTCTCGGAGATGAGGAAAAAGCGAAACAAGGCATTTACTGGATTATCGGACTCATAATCTTTTATATCGCTTTTATATTGTTTTTTCCAAAAGCCGCAATCAATTCCACTGGGATATGTATATTCTGGTTCATATTTTACGGTTATCGTCAATATCTATATCTCAAAGATACGATGAAAAACCAGTATAAACCAAAGCTATGGGGGAAAACGATGCTTAAGGGCTGTGGTATACTCGCTGCTCTTTTAGTTTTATTATGTATATCCGGTCTTTATCATCAAAAAGCTAACGAGAAAAAGATGATTACAGAAACCGCTATGGGGATTGTCAATAATAAAATCCTTAAGGAATATAACAGCAGAACTGGAAGACAACTTGAATGTGTGAAGATTGATCTCATGGATGAATTTGCAGACAATAACTACTTTGCCAAAGTTGTTTTCAGTAACGGCAGCAAACAAGACGCAACTATTCAGTATAAAAAGGCTGATGATATGGTAATCATCCAGCTTAAATAACACTGCCAATATGATCATAAATAACAATAAGAGAGGAATCAGTATGAAAAAGAATTACATTGTCGAGAAACAGTCAGGAATGGCAGGAAAAGGAATGTATCGTATAAGATTAATTCTAGTAGTATTGGGAATAGCTATATGCGGACAAGCTCTTGCCGACAGCCCGTATAAGCGGAAATTTGATAATAAACCTGAACCTCCACCAAAAGCAAAACAGAAGCGATTTGACAAAGTTGAACCAGCTATTTCAGAGCCGGACAGTAGAAAGCAAGGCAAAGAAGCAGTCAAGATAAGAAAGATAGTATCCGCTAAGCCGATTAGTTCAACCTATTATGATGAGACCGCAAAGAATAAGTTGCCCGTCTATCCCCTTACGCAAAAGGTGATAGACCAGGTCAGTGATTTCTATACGAAATATAATAAGATTGAAGATGATGAAAAGCAAGGCGAGTTTGAATCGACCAAAGAATTCAATGATAGGGTATATGAGAAAAGCCGCAAGTTCCTGTATACGTTCAGCGATCGTATGTCCGGCCAAGTGTTTTCTTTCAATTTCATCACCCCGTCAGGAACTAAGTTAAAATATGACAGAGACTATGAACAACTCGGAGGTGACATGACTGATTTGCTTTCCACTATTAAATTGCCTCATTTAAGCCAGAGTCAGTTAACCTCTCAATATAAGTTTTATTTCCAAGGTATAGAAAAACTTTTTGATGGAAAGTGGCGTTTTAAGTGTTCTGGAAGTGAGGCCAGAAAGGTAAAGAAAGCCTTGAAAGACTCTTGGGATTATGATATGCAGATATGGCTGAAACTTGAGCGTTTTTCGTATTGTGTGCAGTGGAACATTGTAAGAGTATATTTCATTCCTAAAGAGAAGAATTGAAGCGACAAAAAAATAGAGTACGCCTCGGAGTTTTAGCTCCGGGGCGTATTCTATCTGTAGTGGGTGATGGCGTACTTTTACAGTTGATTTAGGCCTTCGACTTCGATATACACTTTGCCTTCGGAATTGCACTGAGCCGTGTATTTGACCGGGTATTTACGTTTGTTGACTATAAGATCAGCCGACGAGTATGATTTCCCGATATCTTCCTCGATGTAGTCTGTCCGGATATTGGTCAACGAGATTTTCGTTTTGGCAACGTTTTCATCAATTGCCTTCAACACCTTCTTTAGTCTGCCATCTCGCCGGGACGCTTCAGTTAATGACTGATAGGTAGCTCTGACTCTCAGGTACCTGAAATACGTTCCCGTAACCTTCCGATACATTCCTGGGACTATACTGGCCCTGTACTCTTGCATGGCTAGTGCGATAACAATCGATTTAACTGCCGGGTCATTTCCCATTGGGGTAGATGGTCGGCAACCTGTAATAAAACAGCTGAAGGTTATCGCGATTACTATTGAAATGATGATGCTTTTCATGTTTTGTTCTTTCTTTTTGTTGTGATAATTTAGCTTGAAATTGCCTGAAAACAGGGCTTGTGGGTGGTAACCCACGCCCCCCTTGAATTGGACAATTTAGGAGGCGCTAACCCCTTCCAGTAAGGGGTTATGGAACCCTTAAGAGATGAGTTTTTTCACAAAGGTGTTTTTTGCTTTTTAGTCGGATAGACTAATGTTGCCGTTTATCTTTGTTCCGGTCATAAATGCACCAGGAGGTCGCTCCAAGATCCTTCCGACAAGTATGCTTGAGCATCCACAAAAAGCTGTCTGGATTGTCAAAGTCTCCGGTTATGCATCCGGAAACAAAACAATGACAATTGTTCTGTAGTAGATCGTACTCAAGGAAAGAACCGATCCGCTTCCGGGCTCGTTTTGCGGTGTTTTTGTTGCCGACAGCTTTACCGGCGTGGGCTGAAACATAAATGATGTTGTTGGCCGCTTCGAAGCCTTGTCGCACAAACTCATCTGGAGAAATACATTCGACAAAACCAAATCCGTTCAGGTGGATAATCTGATCATTTCCGGCGTAAATGCCGGAATGCTCTGCGATACCTCCAAGGATTTTGCAGTATACTACACTTCCCGGAATTGGTTTTACTTTAATGTCGGAGCAATCCGCCTCAATCAGGCCTTTAGTCATATAAACAGCGTCTTCGACTGACTCCAGGGTATAGTTGATGGGATCTTCTGCCAATTCGTCCAGAGCCTGGCCGCCAATATGGGCCAGGTCTCTAAACAGCTCGACTGTGAGCTCCGCGCTATCTCGGATCAAATCGCGAAACAGTTCAAATCTGATTCCCATATCATGCCCTTTCATGCTAAAGCAAAAAGCTTGGCTAGGCCGCGATAGCACTGATCAGCCCGTGCGGGGGAATACTTCTTGGCAAGCTCTGTGAAGCTGTTGTACAGACTCCAGAGATTCTGCGGTCGGAATTCCTCATGACGGGGTTCCCTGAACTCATTAAGCACCGGCAGTATATCGCAACTGGCGATGACCTTTTCCTCTGCCGCTTGAACGGTCAGCAGTTTTGCTCCGGTTATGGAAATAGGCCGCAGTTTCATTTCCGCGACGTTACCCTCTAATCGCTGGAACTGGTCCGAAAGATTATCGAACGCGTTCGGAATGAGCCCTTCGACCTCGATACCGCTGGTATGACGACGATGAATCGTGGTTTCACCACCGAAACAAAGATTATCACAAACGCAAATACTGAGCCCTGCGGTTATACCCAATGCCATACTCTTGTCGTGTGAGTTTCGGAAACCGATACAACGGGAATATTCCGGATGACCTTCAGGATGAAACTGCAACACCGCGAACATCCTGGTTCCGGAGGGATTGAGGCCGTATTCCTCGGATACGACTTCATAACCGCGTTTGGCGGTTTCTTCACAGACCAGTTCCGCAACCTGACGGTGCGGGACCGGTTTCCAACTGCTGGTCGCTTTTGGAGTCGGCACGAAAGCCAACTCGTCGCGGGTCACTCTAGTGGCTCCGCAATGCAATAATAATCCGCTCATGATAATATCCTTTCTTTAACTGGCCAATGGTAGAAACATCGACCGATTTTGTTTATGATGCCACTTTTTACACTTGGACGCATACGGACAATCTCCGCAGAAATATGAAGTCTCTGCCGGAAGGAATACCCCGGCATTGACCGCACGTTCCACGGCAACGGCTAATGCCTCGAACCTTACAAAGCTGTCTGCGTCACGTTTGGTATACAACTGACCCAACTGCGGTGACTTAGCTTTGGTAACTACGTCGAAGCGGAAGCCCGGATTGACCTGTTGCTCTTTGTTGTAGGCATAGCAGAAACAGGTCGCTTGCAGATCACGTTCGACCTTATCAGTATTCCACCGACAGGCAGAGGTCTTCCAGTCAACGATGATCGGCTTATCAGCTTCTGTAATCAAGAGGTCGTATTCCCCGATTAAGTTTTTACTTAACCCCGGAACGTTGATCTTGAACGGCACAGCCACGCCAACCACGTTCCGGAAATCACTCCAACGCGCCAACAGTTCATCGAGCATGTCAGCCGCCTTGTCGACCATCGAATCGTAGGTTTCTCCAGTCTTGAAGGTCAGGTTTTCAATCTGATCACATTCCAGATGAAAGACCGACTCGAATACTTCGACGATCTCTGTCTTGTTCAAACATTGGCCTTTGGCCGCAACGAGTGCCTGTTCCGATGCCGCCGCATGAAAGGCACGGCCAAACGGCAGAACCACAGAGGTCTGTTCAGCTTCCGCTTTACAAACGTACCGGAAGTAATACTGTAGCGAACAGATGTTCAGGTAACAGTTAATCGCCGAATACGACCAGTGCGGTTTCTTTCTGAGAGTTGCTAGGTTTTCCATGGGGTCACCTCCTTATCAGGCGCGTAATGCCGCGTCGCTTTTCTTGCCGGAAACGATATCGATCAGGTTACTGCATTGCTGCCTTGTCAAGTTCTGTACTTCATTGACGTTATAGCGTTTAAGTAGGTCGGCGATAGTCCATCCAGCTTGTCGGGCCAGGTCAAGTAGATACTTGATCTGTTTACTGCTGGCATACTCAACCTTGGCCGGAGTTTGTGATGAAGCTGGCATCCCTGCCAAATCGTTAAGTTCTGTTTCTACAGAATTACGTACCATCAGGAACGTGCTGTGAATCCGTTCCCGCAGTTGCTGTTCGGTTAGACCGTCCGGCAGTTCAACTTCCACCGAAGCATGATAGCTCTGGCTGGAGTATTCTTGTTCTGCCGGAACCTTCTTGGAAAATGATGCATTGAGTTTTAACATATTCGTTTTTCCTTTATAAAGAATGAAACCGCTACCGGTATTACCCAGTAACGGCATGTTAAGTATATAGTTGACTTCTCCGCTTCCGTAGCACGTAGTGCGAAGTATGAAGCGGTACATCGCAGACCGTCGTACGGTCAGAAACCGGATACGGTCTTGAGTTTTTCCAGGATGTCGCGGGTTGACTTGAACTCGCGTTCCTGCTGTTTGACCTGTTTCAGGGCAGCCTTGGCCTTCTTCTGCAGATCATTCGCATAACTGATAGTGTTGCGCGCCTGCAGTTTGAGCTGATTGATTCCAACAAACAGCTCATCGAAAGGGTCGGCAACGCCATGGTTGACTACTTCGAGCCCATTATTGTTTTCGTTTGGCATATCTTTTACCTCCTGTTTTGAATTTTCGGCGTTAGCCGGTTCTACCGCACCGGGACATTCCCGATTAACAGCTTTGATTGCTTCCTCCGGCGTTATTCCTCCGTAAAGCGACATGAAGACGAAGACGTCATCTCCCCGTCCTGTTGCCAGAATCGGATTTACTCCCCCCGGACTGAAGCTCAGTTTGTTGAAGCCAAGCTCCAAGGCCTTCAGTAACGGCTTTCGGCTCATCTGGATAACCGTGTCTTCCGGACCGGTATATTGAGCTTCAAGTTTCACATGCTGTGAGTCTAGATTTTCCGAGAGAAAACGGATATCTTTACCGCTGGCATAGAGATGAACGACTTCATGTTCGCTCTTACACTCCAACGGCGGCAGGGCAGATTTGAGATAATCTGCATTCTGATCACTGATGGCCAGCGAACACTCGCTTTCTTGCGGGATCACATGCTGGTACTGCGGATAGGTTCCGGAAATCCCTTTTACAGAATATTCCCACTGACCAACTGCAATCCGGCAGTAGCATTTACTCTGTGAGATAACGCCGTCCTGACCAGAGAGTAATCCGGAACTTAAAACCTTCGTATTCGGCAGAATAACATTCTGCTTAACACCGGTGAATCCTTTAAGCCGGACCAACTGTTTTCCATCGGTCGCAACAACCGCATCAGGCTCCAGGAGAACGCCGTTAAGCGTTCTCCGTGAATCATCCCGAGACGCAATCGGCAAAGCCAGGCTGATAGCTTCTAGTGCCACTGCCGTGATCTTATCCGGTTCCGAATTGTAGCCCGGCTCAGTTGGCCAATCCTTATCCGGTATCCGCATAAAGGTATGCTCAACGGCCTGAGCTCCGTTCTCATATTGACCAGTTACCCGGTCATCTTGTACGTCAAAGATGACGTTTCCATTTTTACGGCTACCTTTGAGAAACTCCCGCAGCTCCTTGAAGTCGATCAGAAAACTTCCTACTCCAGAAGCATCATCAAAGGTTCTAGTGAGAAACTCTGTAAGATTAGTTCCAGTCATCCTGACCTTGCCGTCTTCAGCGGAAACCCTGACCGCAGACAACACCGGAACCGACTTTCTGTTCGACACAACCTTGGCAAGCCCTGTAACCGCGTCCTTGAGTTCTTTCATTGAAATGACGATTTGCATAATCTTGTCCTTTCCTTTAAGGTTATAAACACAAAGCCCCCATGCGCTAAAAATGCGCATGGAGGCCAAATTAAAATAGTAACCAGCCTATTCTACCAAGATAATATATATATGAAATATTATTGAGTTACAACTATTAGACTATTTATTCTTTCAAGAACAGAGCCTTGTCTTATTTATAAATGTTATATTTTATGATTATTATTCTTGAAATATAGAAATATAAAGGTATCATAATAAATGTTTAGATGTTCTATTTAATTAACTTAAATGTGTTTTCTCATTTAACGTTGGAGGGGAATAGGGTGACAAGTCGACCGAATAAGCTTGAAAAGGACGCAAAGGAATATTTTGTTGAATTTATAAGTGCAGCAGCTGCATCGACGCCTTTTTGCGGTGGATTAGCTTCCTATATTGATAAATATTATCCCTCTTATACTCAAAAAACACTACAAGATTTATATACATGCCTCACTGAGCATGCGGATGAAATAGAATATATTAAGTGTGACCTAAATCAACTAGGAGCAATGCTTTCACGGTTGCCTCTTGAGTTTATGAAGACATGTTCTCAAGAGAAAAGGAATGCTTTCATAAATATCCTACGAAATTTTTGTATAAATTCACAATCGGTAACTGAAGAGGCTGATGTTTTCATGCATCTTGTCTCTTACCTTAATGAACATCAAGTAAAAATATTGTATTTACTTAAAGAGGGAAGTGCAGAACTGCCAGAATCGAAGTTGTTTAATGATTGGTTTCCAAATTTAACAATGGAGGCACTCCGTTATATTTGCTCAGATCTTCATCAAAAAGGGCTCATTAATAGCTTTGAGCATAATCTTGACGTAGAAGATTCTCCGATATACATCTCTTATTTGTCACTTTCCAACTTTGGCAACAGTTTTGTTAATTGGATTTCCCCCCAAAAAAAGAAGCAATAATAAATTATCATAAATAAAAGGACGAACCTATGTTAACTGATCGTGAAAAACAAGAAATTACTCTATACACTCAAATTATTACATTTTCCCTAGATGGCGCGTTCCGCAACACCAAAGCTAAAAATAAAGAGATATATGATGAGTTGACAAGAATTTTTTACAAGGATCTATACCACAAACGCGAATGGGCTGAAGAGGAAATGAGACTTCTTATCAATGGAAGTCAAAGGGTACTATCATTTGAAGGAATTGAAGGATGCGGGAAAAGTACAATAACAAGACGTGTCCTCTCAGAATTAAAAAAGGAATACCCTTCTTTAGTTTTAGATTTTAATATATTGACAAACGATCAAGCACTAAATGCCGCATCAAATTATGCTTCATTTAATGCGGCTATAGCAGATATACTCCGCCGAGAACTAATCTCAGAATTCTTCGAGAAACATCCAGAGCGAATGGAAGCATTATACAGGTTCGCTCTTTTCCCGGATGAAGTCCTTTCATCGCGAGATTTTGTTGATGAACGCATGGAGATGCATTCTCTTGTTGAAAGAAATATTAGTTCCGTAGATAAAGAAGAAATGCAAAAGTGGTATATAAAGAATAGGACAACTGAAGCTGTTCGCAATATCATAGTTAAAATTTACAAAAAAATTACATATTCTCACCTTATAATAGTCCTTCGAGATCAACTGCCATTTAATGAGAGGTTCATAGTTGTCTTTGATAATGTCGATAGGCTTCCTCGTCAATGGCAGCCGTACTGTTATAACTTTGCACTTTCCTTTAATAATGAAATGTATGAATTTGCTAAACCAATTTTAAACATACGTCCAGAAAATGCTCATCTCCCTGTTGAAATAACAGGTCAAAGATCTGAACATGTTGATTCGATTCGTCTTGTTGACTTGGGTAAAGGAAATGATTTTAATTCATACCTGGATTCAGACGGCTTTCATCGTATTCTACATAGTCGCCAAAAAGCTTATTCCTTATTATGTTCAAACTCGGCTTTGACCTATAAATTAAACTTATTAACAAATGCCTTGAAAGATCAATATGCTGAATTAATTCTTATTGATTTAGCTAATCAAAGTATACGTTCGGCATTGGAATATCACTGTAAATTTTTGAGATACTTGCTTGAGACTTGTCCATTCGAATCTTTAAAGGACCTTATTATTAAAAATAAGCATCGATCCTTGCTTGTATCGTGTTTTCTTGGTTGGATTGCTGAGCAAGGAGAAGTTTTAAGTGATCAAAATCTAAATTTAGCAAAACTTGTTAACGAAGCAAACCGAAATGACTTTCACACTCGTGGCTGTGACCTTAGCTACCTGATACTTGTTTGTCTTAGCAAACAGACTGTTAATTCTCAGGGAGAAGAAATTTATCGAATTTCATTCAAATCATTAGTCTCAAGATTAGCTATTTTAGGCTTTACGGAAGAAGAGGTGAGAGAAGAAATTTATCATCTATATTTCAACAAAAACAAAGAGTTTGGCCATATCATAAGTATATCAAATGATGAAATTGTACATGACCAAGAAAGTGTGAAGCCAAAGACAAGGATTTCGCTCAATTTTAGAGGGTTACGGTTACTGGAGACAGTTAGTGTTATGTTTTTCTTTGTAAATCGTTTATTAAATAAAACAAATGGCAAAACAGTTACGAATATGCGAGGAGAATTTGGTTATTATGACTACTCAAACTATTGTGTACATGCAAGAGAAAATGTTGTTCTTTTAGCACAAGTTGCAAAGCTACACAGTATTGAGTTGATTAGGATAGCAGAACGCATGGATTCAGATAATTGGCTTAATCAATACAAAAGATACTTTACTGTTAATTCAGATTTGCAATTGACCAGATTGATATTGAGTAATTCACGTTTTCTAAGCGGATCTCAGACCCACATTCCAAGCTCAGCACACACGGATATCTTGAAATTAGTTGACACGATGTATGTTTTGCTCAACCTTTACAAAAGGTGTATTGAAAATATAAACGCCGATACAGAAGTAATTTATGACTATGAAGAAATCGTTAAGAAGTGCTTAAAGGATGGGCCACCAGACAAAGGGAATGCAGAAGAATTTTTTGGAGAAGAGAACAAAATCAATGTTAAAAAACTAATAAATGCAAAGTAAGCTGGAATATTATCTACGTTCATGACTTTAACAATGGTCTTATACAAAGGGGCATGATTTATTATTTCATGATATTGTTTATTGCAAAAGCAACTAGTGCCTTTTGACTCATCGGTAACACTCCTAAGTTTTTCAGACGAATTTTAATTTACATATAAAAGCAAGGTAATGTCAATATGTTAAACGCAATAAAATCTTTAGAACAATTCGAAAGATGGATTCATGAACAAAATCAAAATTTAATGTATCACAACAAAAATCTTCCAGATAATAACAAACTAAGTCTTTATTACCGGGGGATTAATGATGCTCAATATGATAACATTCCTTCTGTTTACAGAAGTGAAAGCCTCATTAAGCATGAAGATATTTTATTTAAAT
>MDTD01073308.1_pt1 | contig 12736 bp, 14 predicted proteins | sample 811221 | NCBI WGS metagenome assembly MDTD01 (sample SAMN05326646, study PRJNA326480) | marine metagenome | isolation source: seawater | place: Pacific Ocean: South West | collected 2011 | reverse complement strand
TGTTCCAAGATCGCCTCGACCGCAGTGTCCTTCCGTCTGTCCATTCGCTCTTCTCCATGGTTGGTGTGCAACTCCATGGAATACCAGAATGGGCAGCCCCTGCCGGGGCGCGCCCCGGCAGGGGCTCATGGCCCCAACCTCGAGCGAATTTCCAGACCTGAAGGTACAGTCCCTCCCCTTCAGGATGAGCCAGGTCGCGCCTGTGGCTTGGGGCCACTTCGGCCATTCTCCATGGGTCCGGCACATGGGTAGGTGATCGCGATTGACAAATATAGGAATCCTATGTAAATGAGATCAGCGAAGGAAATCATGACCCATTCCCAGACCATGGAGGCCTTGTCGCGGATCGGGACCTTGCTGCGGTCGTTCGCCTGGCAACAGGCCGAGGCCGCGGGCCTCACCCCGACGCAGGCGCAGATCCTGGCGCGGCTCGCGGCGCGCGGACCCTCGCGGACCGGGACCCTGGCGGCCGATCTCGGGGTCACACAGCCGACCATCAGCGATGCCGTCGCGGCACTTCTGCGCAAGGGGCATGTGGTGCGCGCACCAGACCCCGAGGATGGCCGGGCCGTGCTGTTGCGCTTGACGTCAAGCGGACGGCAAGAGGCCGAGGCCGCCATAACGCCGCCGCCCGCGATAGTTGCGGCGCTGGAGACGCTGCCGGCCGCCGACCGCGACGCTTTGCAGCGCGGGCTCGTCAGCCTGATCCGGGCCTTGCAAGTGGCGCGCGCGATCCCGGTGCAGCGCATGTGCGTGACCTGCGCGCATTTCCGCCCCCATGCCCATGACGATGCGGCCCGCCCGCATCACTGTGCCTTTGTGGACGCCGCCTTTGGCGATGCCGCGCTGCGGATCGACTGCGGTGACCACGAAGACGCCGCCGAAGACGATCTCGCGCCCCTCTGGGCGCGGTTCTCGAAGGTGGCCTGAGACGGGTGCCCGGAACCGCGGCAACGGCCCGGGCACCCTTGTGCCAACCAATCCAAAGGATGAAAAGGAAGCCCCTCATCATGACACGAAAAACTGACATTCACCATGCCGGAACCACGGCATTCATCGCGGCCCTGATGCTTGGCGGTGCCGCCATGGCCGGCGGCGCGCATGACCCCTCGGACGGGATCGATGCCGACGCGGGCGACCCCGCGCCCTTCGACATCACCCATGCCCGGATCACCACCGAAGGCAATGCCGCCACCTTCCACATGGCGGTCTCGGGCAAGGCGGGGGAAAGCCGCCCCGCGCCCACCGGCCAACTCGGCGGATCGGAGGTCGTCGCCTATGTCTGGCCGACCACGCTGGACGCGGCTTCTGTCGGGTTCGAAAAGGGCGCGGGCATCCTCGCCATGACGGCCACCGCGCATCCCGATTTCGACGACACGCCGCTCTACGACGAGAACGGCGACGGCGAGAGGGGCAATGACGGCGACCTGTGGCACAGCCACTGGGTGGTTCTGGGACCGGACGACGCCTGTGGTGCCGGTTCGCTCAAGGTGATCGACATTCCGGACGGCACCACGCCGCGCCTGCCCGCCACCTGGCCGGGCCTGCCGCTGCTGATCGACAGCCCGGGCTGGGATCCGGTGATCGCAGGCAAGACCATCGAGATCGCGGTGGCCTTCGCCGATATTGGCGCGCTCGAGGGCGCGGGTTTTGACGGGGTCACCGCCGGGCTCCGCGTGAATGCCAATATCCATGCGCCGTTTCTCTGCGTTACCGATGTGTTCGACGTGGCCTCTGGCGATCTGAGTCTGCCGGGTCGGGTCAATCAATAACCTCTGGCCGGCGGCGGTCTTCCCGCCGCCGGTTCCTTGCCGGGAGTCCCTGACATGCCTGATCTTGCCCCGCCGATCCTTGCCTCCGAATGGCTCAATACGCCGGAGCCGCTGACGCTCGAAGTCCTGCGCGGCCGTGTGGTCGCCATCGAGTGTTTCCAGATGCTCTGTCCCGGCTGCGTCAGCCACGGCCTGCCGCAGGCTGGGCGCATCGCCCAGACCTTTCATCCGCAAGACGTGGCGGTGATCGGTCTGCACACGGTGTTCGAGCATCATGCGGCGATGACGCCCGTTTCGCTGCGCGCCTTCCTGCACGAATACCGTATCCGCTTTCCGGTGGCGGTGGATATGGCCGGGCAGAACGGGCCGTTGCCGCAAACCATGGAGACTTACGCCCTGGAGGGCACGCCCACGCTTTTATTGATCGACCGGGAAGGGCGGCTTCGCGCACGCCATTTCGGGCAGGTCTCCGACCTTGCCCTCGGGGCCGAGATCATGGGGCTGGTGCAGGAAGGCAGCGCGGTGGCATGAGATGATCGCGGGACGTATCGCTGCGGTTCAGACCGGTGCCGTTCGCCCGCTGGGGCCGAAGGGCGTGCCGAGCGCCATCGTCAAGACCCCCGTCACGGGCCCGGTGGCGTTGGGCCTGACGGGCGATGCGCAGGGCGACCCTGCGCGCCATGGCGGGGTGGACAAGGCCGTCCATGTACACCCGCGCGCATTATGCCATGTGGGCGCGGAACTTGCCCGCGCAGGCCGACCGCTTCACCCCCGGAGCCTTCGGCGAAAACGTCGTTCTGGACGGTCTGGCCGAGGCCGATATCCGCATCGGCGACCGCTTCGATCTGGGCACGGCGTTCGTGGAGGTGTCGCGGGCGGACCGGCTGGTATCTGCGGGTTGTGAAGCCGGGTGCGGTGAGTGCGGGCAATGAAATGGTGCCGAGCGCGCGGCCCAATGAGATGCCGCCGCTACCTTCCTGCCCCGCGTCACCCGCTCTCACGCCTGAGACCCTTTACGACATTGCAGGTGACGGACTGCGCATGATGCTTGACGCGGGCCGCATTCAAAACCGACCACTCAGAGAGCGCGACATCATCGAGGCCGCCTGGCGGCTTCTGCCCATGCTCGACTTCCATCCGTCAGCCTGGTTCGAGGGCCAGAGCACCTTGGGCGATCGTGGAGTGGCGCTCTGCCTTCTTCTGGTCGATGCTGGGCGAGATCACCCCACATATCCCGTTCCCAATCCGGGCGGATTGATGCAAGAAATGATCCGGCGAGCAAAGGCACGAAGGCTGGACATCAGTGCCAGCATTACAGCCCTTCTGCGGCGCCGTGGCAGGTCACAGACTCATCAGTGAGTTCGACAAATCCTTCTGAGCCGTGTTCGACGGTGACGGTGACGCCTTGCCGGCGCCCCTTTGCCCGCTTATCTTCCACGATGCAGCACCGGCCCCGCGCCGTGCCTGCTGCGCCCGAGGGCTCATCGCCCTGACCCTGTCAGGCTCCCCTGATCCCCTGAGCACGGCCCGATCCGGCACCCCGCCCGACCGGGAACTTTCAGGAGTCGAACCCATGTCCAAAGAGAAAAACCGGGGCAACCGCGAGGCCAAGAAGCCCAAGAAGGAAAAGCCCAAGGTGCTCGCCACCGCGAATTCCAACGCTGGCAAGAACGCGACCGTGATCGCTGGCAAATCGGTCAAGTGACGCCACATTGCGGCCTTGGGGGTGATCCCCGCCTTGGCGGGGATCACTGGCGGTGCGAGGAGAAAAGGGCCGCGCGCGCCGCTCAGACCTCCTCGGTCCGGCGGGGCAGGACCCAGTCGGGGCGGGGGAAGTGGCAGGTATAGCCCTGGGGGAAGCGGTCGAGATAGTCCTGGTGCTCGGGCTCGGCCTCCCAGAAATCGCCCGCCGGGGCCACCTCTGTCACCACCTTGCCGGGCCAGAGGCCGCTGGCCTCCACATCCGCGATGGTGCGCAGCGCCTCTTCCCTCTGTGCCTCGGAACAGTAGTAGATGGCCGAACGGTAGCTCATCCCGATATCGTTGCCCTGGCGGTTGAGCGTGGTCGGGTCGTGGATCTGGAAGAAATATTCCAGCAGCCGCCGATAGCTGATCCGCGCGGGATCGAATATGATCTCGATCCCCTCGGCATGGGTGCCGTGGTTGCGATAGGTCGCATGGGGCACATCGCCCCCGGTATAGCCGACGCGGGTGGAAATCACCCCGTCGAGCTTGCGGATGAGATCCTGCATCCCCCAGAAGCAGCCCCCCGCCAGAACCGCGCGTTCGCTCATGTCACATCCTCCACCTGATCGAGATAATCCCCGTATCCCTCGGCCTCCATGTCGTCACGATGGATGAATCGCAGGCTGGCCGAGTTGATGCAATAGCGCAGGCCGCCCCGGTCGCGCGGCCCGTCGGGAAAGACATGGCCGAGATGGCTGTCGCCGTCGCGGCTGCGCACCTCGGTGCGGATCATGCCATGGGTGAAGTCCTGCTTCTCCACGACATGCGCGGGCGTGATCGGTCTGGTGAAGCTTGGCCAGCCGCAGCCCGAGTCGAACTTGTCGGAACTGGCGAAGAGCGGCTCGCCCGAGACGATGTCCACGTAGATGCCGGGCTCCTTGTTGCGCAGATACTTGCCGGTGCCGGGGCGTTCCGTGCCGTTCTGCTGGGTGACGCGGAACTCTTCCGGGCTGAGCGCCGCGATCCGCTCGGGATCCTTGCGATACTGGGGCATGTGCGGTTCCTCCTTGACGCTTGGAACAGAAGATGGGGCGCGCGCGGCGAAATCAAAGGGGGCGGGGATTGCCCGATGCGGCGCGCGGTCATATCATCTGACCAATCTGAACGGAACACTGCCATGCCCTTCGAAAAGGTCACACCGGAAAAGCTCTCGACGGCGGTGACGCGACAGATCGAGAAGCTGATCCTGCGCGGCATCCTGCGACCGGGCGAACGCCTGCCCGCCGAGCGCGAGCTGGCCGAGAAGCTGGGCGTCTCGCGCCCCTCGCTGCGCGAGGCGGTGGCCGATCTTCAGGCCAAGGGCCTGCTGAGCACGCGGGCCGGGGCGGGCGTCTATGTGGCCGATGTTCTGGGCAGCGCCTTCGCGCCTGCGCTCATCCGGCTTTTCGCCGAACATGACGAGGCGGTGTTCGACTATATCGGCTTTCGCCGCGACCTTGAGGGGCTGGCGGCCTGCCGCGCGGCGCGGCTGGCCTCGGACACGGACCTGCGGGTGATCCAGACCGTGATGGACAAGATGGAGGCCGCGCATCGCAAGACCAACCCGGCGGATGAGGCGCGGCTCGACGCGGAGTTTCACATGGCGATCATCGAGGCGAGCCACAATGTCATCATGCTGCACATGATGCGATCCATGTTCCAGCTTCTGCGCGAGGGGGTCTTCTACAACCGGCAGGTCATGTTCAAGCAGCGCACCACGCGCGGCGCGCTGCTCGATCAGCACCGTGCGATCAATGCCGCGATCCAGGCGCGCGACCCCGCCGCCGCGCGCGCCGCCGTCGAGGCGCATCTCAACTATGTGGAGCGGGCGCTTTCCGACCAGCAGAAGGCCGAACGCAACGAGGCCATCGCGCGTCAACGTTACGAGCACGAACAATCCCGCTAGCACGCGCTCCAGTCAGCCCGCCGCCTGGATAACCGATGTTGGGGGGCGCTGTGGATCAACCACAAGATGTGGACGGGTGAGTGCCTGGAGCGTCAAAATTCCCTTATAAATTGGAGCTTTAAACAGAACAGCTCATGTGATACTGTCCCTTCAACAATAACGCTGATCGCGCAAAGCGGCGGCACGAGGCAGTAGAGAGCAGTTCTATGAAAACATGGGGCAGGCAGCCTCTTCTGTGGGGCTTGATCGCGCTGGCGACCTTCTGGATGCTGGTCATCGTGCCATTGAGCGCGGCGGCGGCGCCCTATGCCGGGTTCGTCATGGATGCACGCAACGGCAAGGTGCTCTATTCCCATAATGCGGATACCCGCCTGCACCCGGCGTCGCTGACAAAGATGATGACGCTCTACGTGGTCTTCGAGGCGGTCGAGCATGGCGAGATCGGGCTTGACGACATGGTGCGCATCTCGGCCCATGCCGCCTCCGAGCCGCCGAGCAGGCTCGGGCTGCGCGCCGGCCAGAGGATCAAGCTGCGCTATCTCATCCGCGCGGCCGCCGTGCGCTCGGCCAATGACGCGGCCACGGCACTTGGCGAGGCGATCGAAGGGTCGGAGGCACAGTTCGCCCGCCGCATGAACCGGACCGCCAAGGCGCTCGGGATGACGCGCACCACCTTCAAGAATGCGCATGGCCTGACGGAGAGCGGACATCTTTCGACTGCGCGCGACATGACGATCCTGGGGCGTCACCTGTTCTATGACTACCCGGAATACTACAACCTCTTCTCGCGGCTCGAGGCCGATGCCGGGGTGGCGCGGGTGCACCATACCAACCGGAAACTGCTGCGCAGCTATCGCGGCGCCGACGGGATCAAGACCGGCTATACCCGGGCGGCGGGCTTCAACCTCACGGCCAGCGCCGAGAGGAATGGCGAGCGCATCATTGCAACGGTCTTCGGTGGCAAGTCCACGGCCTCTCGCAATGCCAAGGTGGCCGAACTGCTCGATCTCGGGTTCCGCAAGGCCCCGCGTCTCGTGGCGGTCTCGGTGCCCGAGCGGCCGCCCTACATGGGCAAGTCCGGATCGGCCCCGATCATGATCGCCGAAGGAGAGCCACGGCCCGTCCTTGCCGGCAAGACCGTGCGCCTGACCTCGGCCGCCGCCGTCGGCAAGAGCCTGCGCCCGCAGATGCGGCCGGGCAGCGACGCCGCGGTCACGGTTGCGGCGGTCGATCCCGAGACGATCGCCCGAGCGGTGACCTCTGCCGCCGAAGCGGCGGCCAGCCTTCAGGCCGTGCCGGAGGTGGTGGCCGAGGCCGCGCCCGAGATATCGCGCCGCCCGGAGACGAGGCCAGAGATGCCGCAGACCGTCGCGGCGGCGCTACCGGAGGAATCCGAGGTCGTCACGCGCCTGTCCACATCCGATGGGCGGCACTGGGGCGTGAATGTCGGGCGCTATCCAAGCGAATACAAGGCGCGTCAGGTGCTCTTGCAGACCGCGCTTGCGGAGATGTCCACCCTTGATGACAGTCTGCGCAAGGTTGTCCGGCGGCCATCGGGATTTGACGTGAACTTCATGGGCATGACCCGCGAGAGCGCCGATCTCGCCTGCTGCCGCCTGCAGGCGAAGAAGATCACCTGTTTCATGATCGGGCCGGGCTGACCGCTCAGTCGCCGCGCATCACCGCAAGCGCGTAGGGCGGCCACATCATCACCCTGCGAAAACGACCCAGGGGCCAACGCCGCGGCGGCTTTCGCAGGATCTCGGGATAGCGATGGCGGGGCGGCTGCCCCATGGCCAGATCGGCGAGGATCACGCCCGCATAGCTGGCCATGGACACGCCGTTGCCGTGGTAGCTCAGACCGGTGAACGCGCCCGGCATGTCGGGAATGGGCCCCGCATAGGGGGTGAGGTCCGGGGCGAGCGACAGAAGGCCGTTCCAGCTATACGGCGTCTCGACATGGCGCCATTCGGGGAACATCGCCTCGAAATGGCGCCGGATCGTGCGGTGCATCCGGGTATCGAACCGGGCCGAGGAAAACAGCCCCCCGCGCATTCCGAAGAGCATCCGGTTATCGGGCATCAGCCGGAAATAGTGCAGGAAGAACCGGTCATCATAGCACATCTGCCGCGTGGTCCAGCCCTGTGCGGCCAGTTCCGCCTCGGTCAGCGGGCGGGTGACGATGACGTTCGATTGCGTGGGCAGGTAGCGCGCGCGCATCCAGCCGGGAAGGTCGTCCGAGGAATAGCCGTTCGTGGCCACGATCAGGCGGCGCGCGGTGATCTGCGCCTCGGGCGTTGTCAGACGAAACGCGCCGTCCTGCCGGATAGCGGTGACGGGTGACTGCGCATGGATCCGCGCGCCCGCCCGCGTCGCGGCACGCGCCAGGCCAGCCGTGTATTTCATCGGGTTGAGTGCCAGGCCGACCGGCGTGGTGAGCGCGGCGTGAAACGGGCCGCGCATCCCCGCCTGCGCCAGTGCCTCGCCGGGGATCAGTGTCGGGGTCACACCGTAATCCTCGGCGATGCGCGCGGCGCGTTCGGGAAACGAGGCGGCCGCCTGCGGCGTATGGGCAAGCAGGGTCTCGCCCTCGGAATGGGTGTCGGCGGCAATGTCGTGGCGCGCGATCAGGTCCTGCGCCACGCGCACGGCCTCGATCTCGGTCCGCCGCCAGGCGCGGCGGGCCTCCTCGCCGTGCAGGTGTCGCAGCATCGCGTCCGAGGCAGCGGACCCGCCCAGGCAGCAGAACCCGCCATTGCGTCCCGAGGCCCCCCAGCCGGGCGTTTCGGCCTCAAGGACCCGCACATCCTGCCCCGCCTCGGCCAGGTGAAGCGCCGCAGAGAGGCCGGTAAATCCCGCGCCGATCACCGCCACGTCGCAGGCGATGCGCCCCTCGGCGTTCGGGTAGTCGGGCGGAGCGGTGGTGGTCGGCCAGAAACAGCGCGCGCGCGGTCCCTCGCCATAGGCATGGGCGGGAAAGATGCGTCTCATGTCTGGGCGGCGGCGGCGCGTTCGTAGGCTTGCTGGCGCAGGCTCGCGCGTTTGGTGATCAACGAGGCCGCGATCACCCCCACGGCGACAATGCCGATCATGATGGTCGAGAGCGCGTTGATCTCGGGACTGACACCAAGCCGGATCGAGGACCAGATCTTGATCGGCAGGGTCGTGGAGGACGGCCCGGCCGTGAAGGAGGCGATCACCAGGTCGTCGAGCGACAGCGTGAAGGCCAGCAGCCAGCCCGAGATCACCGCAGGCGCGATGATCGGCAGGGTGACAAGGCGGAAGGCGTCGAAGGGCGAACAGCCCAGATCGAGCGCCGCCTCTTCCAGCGAACGGTCGAAGGTCACGAGCCGTGACGAGACCACGACCGCGACGAAGGCCATGGAGAAGGTCGTATGCGCGAGGATGATGGTGATGGTCCCCCGGTCGAGCCCGATGCCGATGAACAGAAGCAGCAGCGACAGGCCGGTGATCACCTCGGGCATGACAAGCGGCGCGTAGATCATCCCTGAAAACAGTGTCCGCCCGTAGAAGCGCCCCGCCCGCACCAGCACGAGCGCCGCCATCGTGCCCAGAACCGTCGCGACGGTCGAGGAGACCACGGCCACCTGAAGCGTGACCTTTGCGGCGTCGATGAAGGCCTGGTCGCGCAGGAGCTCTCCATACCATTTCGTCGAGAACCCCGCCCAGACCGTCACCAGCTTCGATTCGTTGAAGCTGTAGACGATCAGGATGAGCATCGGCAGGTAGAGAAAGGCAAAGCCGAGCGTCAGAGAGGTGACGTTGAACCAGGTCAGCCGTCTCATTGGTCGGCCTCGCGCTGTTTCTGTTCGTTCATCTGGAAGAGCACGATCGGAACGATCAGGATGAGCAGCAGGATCACCGCCACGGCGCTTGCCACCGGCCAGTCGCGGTTGTTGAAGAACTCCTCCCACAGGACCTTGCCGATCATCAGCGTCCGCGACCCGCCCAGGAGCGAGGGAATGACGAATTCGCCGATCACGGGGATGAAGACGAGGAAACAGCCGGCGATGATGCCGTTCTTGCTGAGCGGCACGGTGATGAGCCAGAAGGCCGAGAGCCGCGAACAGCCCAGATCCTCGGCCGCCTCGAGAAGCGAGCCATCCATCCGCTCGAGCGCCGAGTAGATCGGCAGGATCATGAAGGGGAGGTAGGTGTAGACGATGCCGATATAGACCGCGACAGGCGTGTTGAGGATGGTCAGCGGCTCCGTGATCAGGCCGAGCCAGAGCAGGATCTGGTTGAGATAGCCCTCGGTCGAGAGGATCCCCATCCACGAATAGACCCGGATCAGGAACGAGGTCCAGAAGGGCAGGATCACCAGCATCATCAGCGTGGGCCGCCAGTGATCGGGCGCGTTGGCCATGCCATAGGCGATCGGATAGCCCACCAGAAGGGTGAGCAGGGTCGAAAGCGCCGCGATCCGGAGCGAGGAGAGATAGGATTTCCAGTAGAGATCGTCGGTGGTCAGGAACACGAAATTCTCGAAGTCGAGTTCCGCGAAGAAGGCCTTGATCCCGGCCCAGCCCTCCGAGAGGTCGAGCGTGGGCGTGTATGGCGGGATCGCCAGCGCGATATCCGACAGCGAAATCTTCAGAACGATCAGGAACGGCACCAGAAACAGCGCCAGGAGCCAGGCGAACGGCAGGGCGATGAGGAACAACCGGCCCATCCCCTCACTCCCTCAGCAACACGGCGGCGGTGTCCGACCAGGATAGCCAGACCCGGTCCTCCCAGGTGAAATCGCGTCGCGAGAGCCGCCTGGTATTCGCCGTCTGCGCCTTGATCATCTGGCCCGTGGGCAGCTTGACGTGGTAGGTCGAGAGATTGCCGAGATAGGCGATGTCGATGATCTCGCCCTGCACGGCATTGCGCCGGGCCTCGGGACGCTCGGCGCTGATTGCCACCTTTTCCGGGCGCAGGGCGAGGTGGCAGGTCTCGCCATCGCCGAAGCCGGTTTCGGATTCGGCGTAGAACGGCGCCGTACCCTCGGCATAGTGGATCTCGTAGCCCGCGCCGGACTTGTACGCCCTGCCGGTGATGATCGTCACCTCGCCGATGAAATCGGCGACATAGACGGAGTTGGGGTTCTCGTAGATGCGCGCGGGCGTGTCGGCCTGGATGATGCGGCCATTGTCCATCACCGCGACGCGGCTGGCCACGGTCATCGCCTCTTCCTGGTCGTGGGTGACGATGACGAAGGTGGTGCCGGTCTTTTCCTGGATATCCATGAGTTCGAACTGCGTGGCGGTGCGCAGCTTGGCGTCAAGCGCGCCCATGGGCTCGTCCAGAAGCAGGAGTTTCGGTGCCTTGGCAAGGCTGCGCGCGAGCGCCACGCGCTGCCGCTGGCCGCCCGAGATCTGGTGCGGCTTGCGGCGCGCGAACTGCGTGAGACGCGTGAGCTTGAGCATTTCCTCGACCCGCGCCGCGATCTCTTCCTTCGACTTGCCGTCGCGTCGCAGGCCGAAGGCGATATTGTCCCAGACCGTGAGGTGCGGGAACAGCGCGTAGGACTGGAACATCATGTTCACCGCCCGCTTGTTCGGCGGGATCGGGGCGATGTCCTGGCCGCCGAGCAGGATCGTGCCCTCGGTCGGTTTCTCGAACCCGGCGAGCATCCGCATCATCGTCGTCTTGCCGCAGCCCGAGGGGCCGAGAAGGGCAAAGAACTCGCGTTCGTAGATGTCGAAGGTCTGATTGTCGATCGCGGTGAAATCGCCGAACCGCTTTGTGACGTTCTTGAACTGGATCAGAGGTTTGGCTTCGGGATCGTTCCAAGGCTCGAAGACGGTCTGCCCCATTTTGCCCCCGGCTGGCTATCGTTGGGAAAGGGCCCGCACCTGTCGCGGCGCGGGCCCGGTCGTGCTCAGGTGCCCGACTTGATCTTGGTCCAGAGCCGCGTGACGACCCGCTGCACCTTGGCCGGGTAGGGGGTGGTGGTGAAGAGGTTGTCGAGCGCCTCCTGCGAGGGGTAGATCGCCGGATCTCCGATCACGTCCTCGTTGAGATACTGCTGCGACGCCTTGTTCCCGTTGGCATAATAGACATAGTTCGAGGCCGCCGCCATGTTCTTGGCGTCCATGATGAAGTTCAGGAAGACATGCGCGCCGTCGGGGTTGGGTGCATCGACGGGGATTGCCATCTGGTCGAACCACATCTGCGCGCCTTCCTTCGGAGCGTTATAGACGATCTCGACCCCGTTATCGGCCTCGGCGGCGCGGTCGCGCGCCTGAAGAATGTCGCCGGACCAGCCCACGGCCACGCAGATATCGCCGTTGGCGAGTGCGTTGATATATTCGGAGCTGTGGAATTTCTGGATATAGGGCCGGACGGCCATCAGCACGGGTTCAACCTTGGCGATCACCTCGGGATCGTGGCTGTTGGGATCTTCGCCGATATATTTCAGCGCCATCGGGATCATCTCGGCGGGCGCGTCGAGGAAATGCACGCCGCAGCCGCTGAGCTTTTCCATGTTCTCGGGGTTGAGCACCAGTTCGAGGCTGTCGAGCGGCGCGTCCTCGCCCAGCACCTCCTTCACCTTGCCGACATTGGCACCGATGCCCGTTGTGCCCCACATGTAGTTGATGGAATAGGCGTTGCCGGGGTCATATTGCGCGGTGCGCTCGCTGACCACATCCCACATGTTCTTGAGATTGGGCAACTTCGACTTGTCGAGCTTCTGGAAGGCGCCGGCCTGGATCTGGCGCTGCAGGAAGGTACCCGAGGGCACGACCACGTCATAGCCCGAGCCGCCGGCGAGCATCTTGGTCTCCAGCACCTCGTTCGAATCGAACACGTCATAGACGAGCTTGAGCCCGGTTTCCTGTTCGAACTTGGTCAGCAGTTCCTCGTCGATATAGTCGGACCAGTTGTAGACCCGCACCTCCTGCGCCTGGGCGGCAAGGCCCATGAGCGCGAGCGCGGCGGTGGTCAGCATGAGATGTCGCATTATCTTCTCCCGTTGGTTCGGCACGTTTTCTGCCTTGGTCCGGATTTGATCAAAAAATCCGGCGTCTGGCAATATGGTAATGTTTTCATGCAGCCGTTAAACTCGCAAGGATGGAGTTGCGGCGCGGATCGAAGAGGGGCAGCGATGCAGAAACCCGCACGGAAAACGGGCAGCGAGCCGGACCCCGCATCGCGCCTTCCGGTGCACGAGACGATCTATCGCCAGTTGCGGGCGCTGGTGCTGTTCGGCGATCTCGCGCCGGGGCAGGCGGTGACGATCCAGGGCCTGTGCGCGCGCCTTGGCGCGGGAATGACCCCGGTGCGCGAGGCGTTGCGACGGCTGATCGCCGAGGGCGCGCTCGAG
>MDTD01183585.1_pt1 | contig 12737 bp, 10 predicted proteins | sample 811221 | NCBI WGS metagenome assembly MDTD01 (sample SAMN05326646, study PRJNA326480) | marine metagenome | isolation source: seawater | place: Pacific Ocean: South West | collected 2011 | reverse complement strand
TTAGGTGCTGTTATTTTTACAATAGGAGTGGTTGGAATATTTCTTAATAGAAAAAATGTAATAGTTCTTTTAATGAGCATAGAGTTAATATTATTAGCGGTAAACATTAATTTAGTATCCTTTTCAATATTTATAAATGATTTAGGGGGTCAAATATTCACTTTATTTATTTTAACAGTTGCAGCCGCCGAGGCTGCAATAGGTTTAGCGATTATTGTGGTTTACTTTAGAAACGCTGGAACCATTAGAGTTGAGGAAATAGAAAAATTAAAAGGATAGTATGGAAAAACTAATTATTTTTTTACCACTTCTTGCTGCCTTAATTTCAGGATTTTTTGGAAAGATTGTTGGAAATAAAGCTTCTCAAGTTATTACAAGTCTTTTTGTATCTTTGTCTGCTTTGCTTTCAATTTATATATTTTATGATGTTATTACAAACAACTATAGCAATAACGTTCTAATATTTAAATGGATTAACTCTGGTACTTTAGATGTTAATTGGTCAATAAAAATTGACCAGTTGTCAGCAGTAATGCTTGTTGTAGTAACTTTAGTATCTGCAATAGTTCATATTTATTCCATTGGTTATATGTCTCATGATCCTCATCAACCAAGATTTATGTCATATCTTTCGTTATTTACTTTTGCGATGTTAGTTCTTGTAACGTCTGATAATTTTTTACAATTATTTTTTGGTTGGGAAGGTGTTGGACTCTGTTCATATTTTTTAATTGGTTTTTGGTTTAAAAAACCAACAGCAAACGCTGCGGCCATAAAAGCATTTCTTGTAAATAGGGTTGGAGATTTTGGATTTGCTCTAGGTATATTTTTAGTCTTTTATATTTTTGGGACCATTAATTATGAAGAAGTATTCAATCAAGTCTCATTGTATAAAAATAATAATTTAAATTTTCTGGGACTGGAGGTAAATGCTATAAATTTAATTTGTTTTCTATTATTTATTGGGGCTATGGGTAAGTCTGCTCAAATTTTTCTACATACTTGGTTACCTGATGCTATGGAAGGGCCAACTCCAGTTTCAGCATTAATTCATGCAGCAACTATGGTAACCGCAGGTGTTTTTCTTGTTGTAAGATGCTCCCCTATATATGAGTACTCTCCAATTATTTTAAATTTCATCACAGTTATAGGAATGACTACGGCATTATTTGCTGCATCCGTAGCTTTAGTACAAAATGATATAAAGAAAATAATTGCATATTCGACATGCAGTCAATTAGGCTATATGTTCTTTGCAACAGGTGTAGGAGCATATAACATTGCTATGTTTCATTTATTTACACATGCATTTTTTAAAGCTCTTTTATTTTTAGGAGCAGGATCAGTTATTCACTCTTTTCAAGATGAGCAAGATATAAACAAAATGGGTGGTGTATATAAGCAACTACCGTATACTTATTCATTGATGTTGATAGGAACATTAGCATTAACTGGCTTTCCCTTTTTATCTGGGTTTTATTCTAAAGATTTAATTATTGAATTTGCATATTTAAAAGGAAATACAGTTGGTTATTATGCCTGTGGTATAGGAATATTTACAGCTTTTTTAACATCGATTTATTCTTGGAGATTAATATTTAAAACTTTTCACGGCGAATATAAGAATGAAAAATATCAAATCACTACCATGCATGAGTCTCCATTTATTATGATTGGTCCATTAATAATCTTAGCTTTTGGTTCAATATTAGCAGGGTTTATTTTTAAAGATTTATTTTTAGGGTATAGTTCTTTTTCAGATTTTTGGAATGGATCTATTTTTTTTCTCGAGCCACTATCTACAGATCATCCACCAGGATACATTTTATATTTGACTCCTATACTAGTAATAATTTCAATACCATTAAGTTATTATTTATTTTTAAAAAATAAGTCATTTTTAGAAGGTTTAGTTAAATCAAATAAACCAGTTTATATATTTTTAAAAAATAAATGGTATTTTGACGAACTTTACGAAGTGTTATTCGTAAAATCTTCTAAATTTTTAGGCAAATATTTTTGGAAAAAAATAGATGGTTTAGTAATAGATAGATTTGGGCCCGACGGTTTGTCAAATTTATTTAAATATTTTGCAGTTAAAGCAGTTAAATTTCAATCAGGTTTTATCTATCAATATGCATTTGTAATGCTAATCGGTTTTTCATTAATACTAACAATAATTATAATTAAATAATGAACTTTCCTATTTTGTCATCATTGATACTTCTTCCTTCTATTGGTGCAATTTTTATTTTATTCGGAAGGTCGTCTTCAAATTATAATAGTGCAAAATATATTTCACTATTTATTTCTGCAGCAAACTTTATAATTAGTTTATATCTTTGGAGTTTATTTGACAAAAATATTTCTGGATTTCAATTTGTTGAGGAAAGAGTCTGGCTAGAAGGCTTTATTAATTATAAAGTTGGAATAGATGGTATCTCTATTTTATTTATTATTCTAACAACTTTTATAATTCCTCTTTGTATCGTTTCAGTAAATTATACTATCAAAAATAGACTAAAGGATTTTCTAGTGGCTATTTTACTTATGGAAACTATGATGATAGGTGTCTTTTGTTCATTAGATTTAGTTATTTTTTATATTTTTTTTGAGGCAGGTTTAATACCGATGTTTTTAATTATAGGTATATGGGGTGGAGATAGAAGAGTTTACGCGGCTTTTAAGTTTTTTTTATACACATTACTAGGCTCTGTTTTGATGTTGGTTGCAATTATTTCAATATATTGGATTACAGGAACTACTGATGTAATAAAGCTATATGAATTGGGAGTTGACACAAAATATCAAAATTTACTTTGGTTAGCATTTTTTAGTTCATTTGCTGTTAAAACACCTATGTGGCCAGTTCATACTTGGTTACCCGACGCTCATGTCGAGGCGCCAACTGCGGGATCAGTACTGCTTGCTGCAATACTATTAAAGATGGCCGGTTATGGATTTATAAGATTTTCTATTGGATTATTTCCAGTAGCATCTGAGTATTTTGTACCATTAATTTTTGCATTAAGTGTAATTGCAATTATTTATACATCTCTAGTAGCACTTATGCAGGAGGATATGAAAAAATTAATAGCATATTCCTCAGTTGCGCATATGGGATTTGTTACAATGGGAATATTTACAATGACACAACAAGGAATTGAAGGAAGCATATTTCAAATGATTAGTCATGGCATTATTTCTGCAGCCCTTTTTTTTAGTGTAGGTGTAGTATATGAAAGAATGCATACTCGAGAAATAAAAAATTATGGTGGAGTAGTGAGTGTTATGCCTAGATATGCTGTAGTTTTTATGATATTTACACTTGGTTCACTTGGACTACCAGGTACCACAGGATTTATAGGAGAATTTTTAATATTATTAGGAACTTTTAAAGTAAATTTTGCTGTTGCAACAGTTGCAAGTTTAGGAGTAATTTTAGGGGCAGCATATATTCTTTGGTTGTATAGAAGAGTCATATTTGGGGAAATTACAAATCCAGAAGTAAAAAATCTTAAAGATTTAAATAAGTCGGAAACGTTTATTTTAACTTTTTTGGCTTTTGTTACAATTTTTTTTGGTTTTTATCCAGAACCATTGTTAAGCGCAAGTTCATCATCAGTTAACGGATTAATTAATTTATACAATTTTAATTTGGAAACATTTACTGCAAGTAATTAATGATGGATCTAGATTTAATTTTTCCTGAAATATTTCTTTCATTGTCTATTATGTTTTTACTTATGGTAGGTGTATTTAAGAGAAATAGTGAAAAAATTGTTTACAATTTGTCAATCATAATATTAATAATTCTTTTAGCATTAGTCATAAATTTTTTTTCAATTCAAGAAAAATTAATTTTTAATGAAAGTTATAAAATCGACAGTTTATCATCATTCATGAAATCTTTAACAATAGTAGTAGCTATTTTTATAATGCTTTCCTCTTCAATATATCTCAAATCATTAAATATTTTAAAGATTGAATATCCAATTTTAATTTTAAGCTCAATCCTTGGAATGATGGTAATGATTAGTTCAAATGATTTGATTGTTTTTTATTTAGGTCTTGAACTGCAATCTTTAGCCTTGTATGTACTTGCTTCTTTTAATAGAGATAATATTTTATCATCTGAATCCGGGTTAAAATATTTTGTATTAAGCGCATTGTCATCAGGTTTACTTTTATACGGTTGTTCATTAGTTTATGGATTTTCAGGATCTACTAACTTCATTGATATAGCGAACTCCTCATCAGCAGTTGAATATGGCGTTATATTTGGTTTAGTATTTATAATTGTTGGTCTTGCATTTAAAATTTCAGCCGTACCATTTCATATGTGGGCCCCTGATGTGTATCAAGGCTCCCCGACGTCCGTAACATTATTTTTTGCAGCATTACCTAAGGTTGCTGCACTAACAGTAATTATAAGATTTTTATATGTACCATTTGTTAATTTAATTGACCAATGGCAAACAATACTAATTTTTATCTCAATAGCATCAATGTTATTTGGTGCAATAGCAGCCATAGGACAATCAAATTTAAAACGACTTATTGCATATAGTTCAATTGGGCATATGGGTTATGCCCTTGCTGGTTTAGCCTCTGGTAGCAATCAAGGCATACAGAGTTCAGTAACTTATATCTCTATTTATTTAGTTATGACATTAGCTTTTTTTTCATGTTTATTTATGTTGAGAAAAAAAAATATATTTTATGAAAAAATTGAAGATCTATCTGGCTTATCAACAAATCATCCGGTTCTATCAATTGCATTACTAGTGGTTTTATTTTCTCTTGCAGGAATACCCCCGCTAGCAGGTTTTTTTGCAAAGTTTTATATATTTATGTCTGTAATAGAACAATCTATGTATTTTTTAGCTATAATAGGACTATTATCTACAGTAGTAGCAGCATTTTATTATTTAAGATTAATAAAAATAATTTATTTTGACGAGGCAAAAGAAAAATTTGAAAAGGACCATAATTTTGGATTAAAGGTTACTCTAGCTATTTCTACAGGTATTTTAGTTTTATATTTTATATATCCAAGTTTTCTCAACGAGTTAGTTTCTAATATTACTATAATTTAATGAAACTTATTAAATATTTATTTAAATCGGTGACAAGTACAAATGATAAAGCAATAAAAAAAATAAAACAAGGATACCCGGCGGGAATTATAATTGCTAAAAAACAGACAAAAGGTAGAGGTAGATATGGTAGCAAATGGATATATTTAAAAAATAATTTATTTATGTCAATTTTTTTTAACTTAAATACAAATACAAATTTAAAAAAATTAACCTTAACAAGTTGTAAAATAGTAAAAAAATCTTTAGTTAAATTTGTAAACAAAAAAATAAATATTAAAAAACCAAATGATTTAATGATAGATAAAAAAAAAGTATGCGGAATTTTGCAGGAAACAATATTTCATAATAATAAAAAATTTGGGATAATTGGTATAGGTGTAAATGTAGATAGATGTCCTAAAATTGATTATTATCCTACAACATATTTGAATTTATACAGTAACAAAAAATTAACTAGTTTTAAAATTTATAATGAAATAAAGAAGAATTTTGAAACTTATTTAAATAAATGAATATGAACATAATAGGAGATATAGGCAATACAGAAGTAAAGATTTGTTTAGTTGTAAATAATTCAAAAATTAAGAAAAAAATTAATATTAAAACAATTGAAATAAGTAAATCAAAAATAAATAAGAAACTAAAATATTTAAATAGATACAAAAAAAAAGTTAAACTTATCGTATTTAGTAGCGTTGTACCAAAAGTATACAATCAAATTAAATCATACTTTAAATCAAATTTTGGTATTACTAGTGTTGAAATAAAAAATCTAAAACTAAAAAATTTAATCGATGTACGTGTAAACAAAAAACAGGTTGGATCAGATAGGCTTGCAAACTCAATTGCTACCATTGACTCAAAAAATAATTATATAATTATTGACTTTGGCACAGCTACTACTTTTGACGTTTTAATTAAAAAAAAATATTTAGGTGGAATAATTTCTCCTGGTATTAATTTGTCACTAAATACGCTAATTTCTAAAGCTTCTCTAATCCCTGAAATAAATATAAAAAAAATATCAAATGTAATAGGAAAAAACACAAATGATGCAGTAAGATCAGGCTTTTATTGGGGATATGCGGGTTTAATTGACAATATGATTAAATTAATTAAAAGACAAACTAGATCTAATTTTAAAGTTATTTTAACAGGCGGTCTTGCAGACCTTTATAAAAATTCAATAAAAAATAAATGTAAAGTTGATAAAGATCTGACAATAAAGGGAATTATTAAAATTACTAAAAATCTGATTTAAAATGAAAGAAGAATTATTATTTTGTCCACTTGGTGGTTCCGGAGAAATTGGAATGAACCTAAATTTATATGCCTATGGCAATCCTGATAATCAAAAATGGATTATTGTAGATGTAGGTGTAACATTTGCTGATGATAGTGTTCCAGGAATTGATCTCATTTATCCAGATCCAGGATTTATCGTAGATAAAAAAGATGAAGTTTTAGGTATTATATTAACTCATGCACATGAGGATCACATAGGGGCTATTGCACATATATGGCCAAAATTAAAATGCAACATTTATGCAACTCCATTTACAGCAGTTCTAGTAAGAGAAAAATTTAAAGAAAAAAAAATTGATATAAGTTCAAATATGAAAATTGTCGAATTGAATGGCAAATTAAATCTTTATCCATTTGAAATTGAATTTGTAACTCTAACGCATTCAATTTTAGAACCAAATGGTTTAAAAATAAATACTCCATCAGGTACAGTTCTACATACCGGTGATTGGAAATGTGATCCAAATCCGCTTATAGGAAATAAAATTGATGAAAGTAAATTGAAAAAAATAGGAGATGAAGGAGTGCTAGCTATGGTTTGCGATTCTACTAACGTTTTTAGCATGGGTAGATCTGGGTCTGAAATGGATGTAAGAAATAATATGCTCAAAATAATCGAAAGATTAAAAAAAAGAATTATTGTAACTTCATTTGCGTCAAATGTTGCAAGAATGGAAACCGTATTTTATTGTGCCAAGAAAACTGGAAGACAAATAGCTCTTGTTGGAAGATCAATGCATAGAATTTTTAAAGCCGCAAGGGAATGCGGCTACCTTCAAAATGTTATTGATCCAGTAGATTCAAGAGAAGTCAAAAATATAAGTCGAGAAAAAATAATTTATTTATGCACAGGTAGTCAAGGAGAACCATTAGGTGCAATGATGAGAATTGCAAATTACGTTCATCCTGATGTTTTTTTAGAAAGGGGGGACGCAGTTATTTTTTCCTCAAAAATAATTCCAGGAAATGAAAAAAAACTTTATAAATTACATAATCAGCTAGTTAAAGAAGGTGTTGAGGTAATTTCTGAGGAAAATGAATTTATACATGTATCTGGTCATCCAAATAGAGAGGATTTAAAAGATATGTATGACTGGGTAAGACCAAGCTCAATTATACCAGTCCATGGCGAACATCGTCATATGATTGAACACATTAAATTTGCTAAAGAAATGCAAATCCCGTTTACGGTTAAAGTAGAAAACGGAGATATAGTTAAATTAGCACCGGGCAAGAAACCAGAAGTATTTGATAAGGCTCCAAGTGGAAGATTATACGTTGATGGAAATGTAGCAGTTGAAGAAGACTCTAAATCAATTAAAGAAAGAAGAAATATTTCGGCAAATGGTATTCTTGATGTTACAATTCTAGTGACACCAAAAGGCAACATCCATAATAAACCAATTCTAAATTACAGTGGATTACCAATAGATAATGATGAAGATTATCAATATGAATTAGAAAACATAATTGAAAAAACTGCAAAAACATTTTCTTTAAATAATCAAAATCAAAAAGATAATATCATTGATGCAATAAAAATTTCCTGTAGAAAAATTACAAAAGAGATTACTGGAAAAAAACCTTTGACAAGTATAAAGTTAATAAGGATTTAAATTGAGTATAACTGGATCAGTTGTAATCTTCGTAATTATTTGGTGGATAGTTTTTTTCTCTCTTTTGCCAATTGATGTAAATAGAAACAAAAATATAAAAATTGAAGGCGAAGACCCAGGTTCGCCAGAAAACCCAAAAATTCTTAAGAAATTTATATATACAACAATAATATCCTTAGCTCTTTTTTTAGCAATATATTACTTGGTTCAATATAATTTTCTTAACCTAAGAAATTTTTTAATGTAATTTAAAGTATGTTTTTTTCAAAATCTTTTATACCAATACTTAAAGATAACCCAACAGAAGCAAAAATTAAATCACACCAGCTGATGTTAAGAACGGGAATGATTAAGCAATCATCAGCTGGTATATATTCTTGGTTACCTTATGGATTTAAAGTAATGAAAAAAATAGAAAAAATTGTTAGAGAAGAGCAAAATCGTGTAGGTGTTCAAGAAATATTAATGCCTACAATTCAATCAAGTGAAATTTGGAAAGAGAGCGGAAGATACGATGATTATGGGGAGGAAATGTTAAGAATAAAAGATCGACAAAATCGTGAACTGTTATATGGCCCAACTAATGAAGAGCTAGTCACAGAAATATTCAGATCCTCAGTAAAATCTTACAAATCATTGCCACAATTATTGTATCATATCCAGTGGAAGTTTAGAGATGAATTAAGACCTAGATTTGGAATAATGAGGTGTAGAGAGTTTTATATGAAAGACGCTTATTCTTTTGATATTTCAGATGAAGAAGCTTATTTTTCGTATAATAAATTTTTTTTATCATATCTTAATACTTTTAAACGTATGGAACTTTCAGCAATACCAATGGCAGCTGATACAGGACCCATAGGAGGAAATTTATCTCATGAGTTTATTATTCTAGCTGATACAGGAGAGAGCAAAATTTTTACAGATAAAAGAATTTTTGACGTAGATAGTTCGATAACAACAATTGAGAAAAATTCTTTATCAAAATTAAGAAGTGAGTTTGAACAATTTTATTCAGTTACGGATGAAAAATTTGATAATGAGGAATTTGAAAAAAATGTTCCTAAACAGCACAGGCTTCAAACGAAAGGAATAGAAGTAGGTCATATATTTTATTTTGGTGACAAATATTCAAAACCAATGAACGCCAGTGTCGATTTTAACGGCAAAAAAGAATTTGTTAAAATGGGATCATATGGAATAGGAGTTTCAAGATTAGTGGGCGCAATAATAGAAGCAAAGTATGACGATAAAAAAGAAATTATGAAGTGGCCTATGTCAGTTACACCATATGACTGTTCAATACTTCCAATAATAAATAAAAACGATAGTTCAAATTTAGAAAAAGCAATAAATATTTACAAATTACTTTTAAAAAATAATGTAGATGTTTTAATTGATGATACAGAAGATAATTTTTCATCAAAAATTAAAAAATTTAATTTATTAGGTATACCTTATCAAATAATAATCGGTAAAAATTTTAATGAAAATAAAATTGAGTTAAAAGAAATTCATAAAGAACCAGTCTTCGTTTCTATAGAAGAAATCATAAAGATAATTAAAAGTAAAAAACCACATTGATTACATTATTAGAAAGAAAAATAGCCCTTAGGTATTTACTTACAAAAAAAAAAGATGGATTTATAAATATAATTTCAACTTTTTCATTTTTAGGTATCTCCTTAGGGGTTGCTGTACTGATCATTGTAATGTCAGTAATGAATGGGTTTAGAACTGAGTTAATCAACAAAATAAATGGTTTTAATCCTCATTTAAAAATATTTTCATATGAAAATTCACTTGATTTAAATAAATTAAAAAATGATAAAATAAAAACTATATCAAGGAATTTTTTTTTAAGTAATTCAGGAGAAGCTGTAATTATTCATAATTCGTACACTAAAGGTATCATTTTAAGAGGATATTTAAGAGACGATTTTAAAAAACTAAAGGTAATAAATAATAAAAATTTTTCTGGAAATAAATTAATTTCTTACAATCATATTTCTATTGGTAAAGAACTAAGCTTTATACTAGACGTAAATATTGGTGACAAAATTAATATAATCTCTCCTAGTAGTATTATGTCGATTGCTGGAAGTCTTCCCAGGCAAAAATCTTTTATAGTAGAGTCAATCTTTGAAAGCGAAATTAACGAATTTAATCAAAATATTGCATTTTTAAATTTGAAAGATTTAGAGGAATTTTTTGACTTAGATAAAAGTAATCGTTACTTAGAGGTTTTTCTTAAGGATCCAAATGATATAGAAATGAAAAAAAAAATATTTCAATCTATTTTTGACAATCAGCTTATAAATTCTTGGGCAGACGTAAATCAGTCTCTTTTTTCAGCATTAAAAGTTGAAAGAAATGTTATGTTTATCATTTTATCGCTAATAATTTTAATTGCAGCTTTTAATATTATTTCAGGGTTAACAATTTTAGTAAAAAATAAAACAAGAGATATAGCAATATTAAAATCTATTGGTGTTAAAAATACATCAATTACTAAAATTTTTTTTATAGTTGGTTTTTTAATAGGAACAATATCTACGACAACTGGAATAATAATTGGTGTAATATTTTCTAAAAATATTGAGAGTATTAGATCATTAATAAGTAAACTATTTAATATAAGTTTATTTCCAGAGGAAATTTATTTTTTGAGCAAAATGCCATCACAAATAGATCCAGTTTCAATAATAATAATAAGTATTTTTTCTATTATGATAACATGTTTAGTCTCAATCTATCCTGCTATGAAAGCTTCGAATTTAGATACAATTAAATCTTTAAAATACGAATAAAATATGGAAATTAAAAATCTTAGTAAAAATTATATAGACCAAAAAAAAATAAATATTCTTAAAAATTTAAATTATAAATTTAAGAAAGGAAAAATTTATTCTTTAGTTGGACCATCAGGTTCTGGCAAATCAACCTTACTAAATATATTATCTTTAATTGATCGGCCATCAAGCGGAAACGTAATATTCAACAAAAGAAAAATAAACTTTGAGGACATAAATGATAATGATAAATTGAGATCTGATAATATTGGTATTATTTATCAAGAAAAAAATTTACTTAATGATTTTACTGCTGAAGAAAATATAAATTTAGCTGGTATAGCAAACGGTAAGTCAAGTTTTGAATGTGAAAGACTAACAAACAAAATTCTAAAAAAATTAAAACTAACTAAAAGGTCAAATCATTTTCCTTCACAGCTCTCAGGAGGTGAGAATCAACGAATCGCAATTGGTCGTGCTTTAATAAACTCTCCCAATATAATTATTGCTGATGAACCATCTGGAAATTTAGATTACAAAAATGCAAAAGACTTCTTTAAGTTGTTATTTGATCTTAAGTCAGAAGATAGAATAATTATATATGCAACTCATAATAGATATTTTGCCAATTTAGCAGATTGTCGACTGCAACTAATTAATGGTAAATTAAAATCTATTAATGGAAGAAAATAATCAAAATTTCAATCATTTAAAAATACATACTCAATTTTCTATTTGTGAGGGTGCTATAAAAATAGATGAACTCAAAAATTTTTGTAAGGAAAACAAAATAAAATCAATTGGATTATCTGATACTAATAATTTATGCGGTGCACTGGAATTTTCAGAGGAAATTTCAAAAGTCGGAACACAACCTATTATAGGAACGCAAATAAACTTTAAGTTTAATGATGTATTTGGCACATTGCCTTTAATCGCAAAAAATCAGAAAGGATATGAAACAATTTTAAAATTATCATCAGATTGCTATTTAAAAAATGATGATAACACGCCACCGCATTGTATTATTAAAGATCTTTTAAATAATAATGATGGTATAATTGTTTTTTCAGGATCAATTAATTCTTTATCAGGAAATCTATTTTTAAAAAATAAATTATTGGATTTAGCTGAACTTTACAAATTACTAAAAAAAAATTTTGACAATGATTTTTATTTAGAAATTCAAAGACACAATGATCAAAATGAAAAACAACTTGAACAATTTAATTTAAACCTATCGAATAAATTAAAAATACCAATAATTGCAACACATGAAGTGTTTTATCTTGATGAATCTATGTATGAAGCTCACGACGCTTTATTATGTATTAAAAACAAAACATATATTAATGATAGAAATAGATTCAAGTTATCAAAAAATCACAATTATAAAAATGATAAAGAAATGTTCGAGCTATTTTCGGATCTACCAGAGGCTCTATCGAATAATTTTTATTTGCCTTATAAATGCAATTTTAAAGCAAAAAGCTCCAAACCGCTCTTACCAGATATTACGTCTGACATAGACACTAACTCAGATAAAATTTTAGAAGATCAAGCAGTAAAAGGATTGGAACATAAATTCCAAAATAATTTTATTAAAATTGATTATTCTCAAAATAAACAAGAAATATTTAATAAATATAAAGAAAGATTAGATCATGAAATTAAAATCATCAATCAAATGAAATACTCAAGTTATTTTTTAATAGTTTCTGATTATATTAGATGGTCAAAAAATAATGATATTCCGGTAGGACCTGGGAGAGGTTCAGGCGCAGGATCTTTGGTGGCATGGTGTTTATCAATTACAGATATTGATCCTATAAAATTTAATTTAATTTTTGAGAGATTTTTAAATCCTGATAGAATTTCTATGCCAGATTTTGATATTGATTTTTGTGAGGAAAAAAGAGACT
>MDTD01192340.1_pt1 | contig 12738 bp, 11 predicted proteins | sample 811221 | NCBI WGS metagenome assembly MDTD01 (sample SAMN05326646, study PRJNA326480) | marine metagenome | isolation source: seawater | place: Pacific Ocean: South West | collected 2011 | reverse complement strand
CTCGAAAATATCTTTTTTAAGTATCCTGACTCAGAGAATTATATTTTAAATGATGTATCGTTAAATATTAATAGCAATAGTATAGTTGGAATATTTGGTAGATCGGGTGCTGGAAAATCAACATTATTAGATATCATATCTTCATTGATAAAACCGACAAAAGGAAAAATTTTTGTAGATGGAAAAATGATTAATGATACAAAAAGTTGGCAAAAAAATATTGGATATATCACTCAAGATACCTATTTATTAGATCAAAGTATTAAGAATAACATAGCCTTTGGAGAAAAAGACAAAGAAATTAAAATGGATAGAATTAATAAAGCTATATCTCTTTCGCAGCTAAAAGAATTTGTAGACATGTTACCAAATGGATTAGAAACTATTATAGGTGAGAAAGGTTCAAAAATTTCTGGGGGCCAAATCCAAAGAATTGCTATAGCAAGATCATTGTATAGAGACAATGGTTTAATAATATTAGATGAATCAACAAATTCTTTAGATCAAACAACAGAAAGAAATTTTTTAGACGATTTAGTAAAATTGAAAAAAATCTGTACTATAATAATTGTTTCGCACAAGATAAATACACTTAAAATTTGCGATAGAGTTTATGAGATTAAAAATAGCAAAATATTCTCAAACAATTAGTTTATTAAAATTTACTATTGTTTCAGGGAGGAGCTTTAAAAATATATGATACCAATATCCGAACCATATTTAGTAAAAAAATCAAAAAGATATTTATTTAATTGTATAAAAACTAATTGGATTTCAAGCCAAGGAAAATATATTCTAAAACTAGAAAAGCAACTTAGTAAGTACCACAAAGTTAAGTATTGTATACTAACATCTAGTTGTACTACAGCTTTACACGTTAGTTTAAAAGCTATTGGAATAAAAAAAGGTGATGAAGTAATCTGTCCAGATCTCACATTCATTGCTCCAGCTAATATGATAGTTTTAAGCGGTGCTAAATTAAAACTTGTTGATATAGACCCTGAAACATTAACTATTTGCCCAAAAAAAATAGAAAAAGAAATAACCAAAAAAACTAAAGCAATTTTAGTTGTTCATCAATTTGGTCATGCAGCCGATATGGAAAAAATCTTAAAAATAGCCAAAAAATATAATTTAAAAATAATAGAAGATAATGCAGAAAGTATTGGAGGAAAGTACAAAAGTAAAATACTTGGAAGTATTGGTGATGTATCTACTTTAAGTTTCTATGCAAATAAGATTATAACTACAGGAGAGGGCGGAGCTGTACTAACAAACTCCAAAATTATAGCTGACAGAGCAAGACTTTTGAGAGATCATGCATTTACTCAAACCAAAGATGTAATAAAAAAATATAATCATGAATATTTGGGATATAACTATAGAATGACCAACCTCCAGGCTGCTATTGGCTGTTCACAAATTGAGTCTATCAAAGAAATTTTGAAAAAAAGAAAATTCATTGAATATCAGTATAAAAAAAGACTAAATAATTTACAAAGTTTGCAAATCAGAAGCTATAAAGATTGGTGTAGTCCAGTAAGTTGGCTTGTAACTTTAAGATTAAAAACTAAAAATTTGAAATTAAGAAACAAATTAATATATTTTCTACAGTCAAAGGGTATAGATGCACGTCCAATGATTAGACCAGTGCATCAAGCAAGGCACTTTAAAAATTACTTTAATAAAAAAAGATATTTAAATTCTTATGAACAATCAATGACGTCTTTTCATTTACCAAGCAGTCCAAACTTATCACTGGTTCAAATAAAGTATATTTGCAGTCAATTAAATTTATTTCTTAAAAAAAATGAAAAAAAAATTTAAGAAAATACTTCTTCTTTGCAGAAAAAATGATAAAAATGTAAATAAACTTATAAGTTTTTTTAAAAAAAATTCTAATAAAGTTATCTTAATTTGGTCAAAGCATCCTAGAGAAAAGATAAAAATCTCAAAATATATTTTAAAAAACAATTTTGATTATATTGTTTCATTTAGAAATTTTTATATTTTAAAAAAAAATTTAATTAGAAGAGCAAAATATGCTTCAATTAATTTTCATCCTAGCACACCCGATTATCGAGGAATGGGTGGTATAAATTTTGCTTTATTTGATAATAAAACAAGATATGGAAGTACCGCTCACATAATAGATGAAAAAATAGATCACGGTAAAATTATTAATGTAAGTAGGTTTAAAGTTAAAAAAAAATACAGTTTAAAAACACTTTTAAAAAAAACTCACGATAATATGTTAAAACAAGCGATTAATATTTTCTCAAAACTTAAAGAAAATCCATCTAAATTAGAAAGAATGATTATAAAATCAAAAAATGAGAAATGGGTAAAAAAATATACTACCAGAGAAGATATGGACAAATTTTATGAAGTTAATAAAAAAGCATCTTATAAAAATTTATTAAGAAAAATTAGAGCTGTATATATAGAGGATTTCAGACCCTATATTATGCTACACGGTTTAAAATTTTCATTATCTTCACCAGTAAAAGAACAATATTCTAAGAATATAAGCAAGAAAAGATACAAAATGTATTTTGATTTTATTCCTAAAGATTTAAAAGATGAGTTTAATAAAAATTAAAAAAAAAAAAATCGGAAAAAACTATCCAGTATTTTTTATAGCTGAAGCAGGTGTAAATCATAACGGATCGTTAAAATTAGGAAAGAAACTCATCGATGTAGCAGTTGAAGCAGGCGCAGATGCAGTTAAATTTCAAAATTTCATAGCTGATGAGATAATTTTGCCTAAAGGTCCAAAAGCTAAATATCATATTGAAACCACTGGTTCTGACAAGAAACAGTCTTGGATGGAATTATTAAGAACGCAAGAAATTTCAAGAGAAATGCTTTCATCATTAATAAGTTACGCTAATAGAAAAAAAATTATTTTTTTAAGCACTCCATATGATGAAAAAAGTTCAGATATGTTAGAGGAATTTGATATTCCAGCCTATAAAATCGCATCAACAGATACGAATAATTTCAAATTGCTCAGTCATATTTCAAAAAAAAAGAAGCCAATTATATTATCTACTGCAATGTGTAAAGAAAATGAGGTAATAAAATCAGTCAATTATTTAATACAAAAGGGAGTTAAACAATTAGCGGTGATGCATTGCACTGGTAGCTACCCAACTTTAACAAGAGACTCTCATTTAAACGTATTAAGTAAATATCATAAATTATTCAAAAACAAATGTGTTATTGGATATTCGGATCATACTGAAAATTCACCTAATCCCATTATTGCTACCTCAATGGGTGCAAAACTTTACGAAAAACATTTTACATTGAACAAAAAAATGAGAGGACCAGATCATAGAATGTCACTCTCACCAAAAGAATTAAAAGAGACTATTAAATTAATTCGTGAAACTGAAAAGATTATGGGAAATAAAAAAAAAGAAGTTTTAAATTGTGAAAAAGAAAATAGAAGAAAATTAAGAAAAAGTATAGTTACTATTAAAAATATTAAAAAAAATGAAAAATTTTCGCTAAGCAACTTGTCTGTAAAAAGACCAGGATTTGGAATTTCCCCAACAGAGTTTTATAAGGTAATTGGAAGAAAAGCTAAAAAAAATATTAAAAAGCATAAAATTTTAAATAAAAAAGATTTTTAAAAAAGTGAAAAAACTATTTATTTCAACAACTTTCGCAAAGGATAAATCAAAAATAAGCGATGTTTTATCAATATGTAAAAAAAATAGTATGAATAATATAGAACTAGGCTCAAATCATTCTTATGAAAATAATTATTTAAAATTATTAAAAGGATTAAATTTTTCATATTTGATCCATAATTATTTTCCAATACCTAAAAAAAGTTTCGTAGTGAATATCGCTTCAAAAAATAAATCTATTAGAAACAAGAGTTTAAAACACGCATTCAAAGCAATAAAATTATGTAAAAAAATTAATGCAAAACTTTATACAATACATCCTGGTTTCTTGGAGGATCCTATAAGCTCAAATCAAAGTAAAACTAATTATGATTTTGTATGGAAAAAAAAGAAAGGTAATCACAATTACTTAAAAAGTTTTAATTTAATGGTAAATTCATTAAAAAAAATTACAAAATTTGCAAAAAAAAATCAGGTTAAGATTGCAATAGAAACAGAAGGATCAATCAAAAAGAGGAATTTCTTAATGATGCAAGAGCCAGAGGAATATAACAAACTTTTTGGATATTTTAAACCAGGCGAAATCGGAATTAATTTGAATATTGGACATCTAAATCTTGCTGCAAAAGCTTTTAAATTTTCCAAGTTCAAATTTGTCGAATTGATAAAACCCTACATTTTAGCATTAGAGATAAGCCATAATAATGGGTTAGAAGATCAACATTTACCTATTAAAAAAAAAGGTTGGTATTGGAAAATTTTAAAAGACTGCGAACTTAAGAACACTTATAAAATTTTAGAATTTAGGAACACAGACATTCAAAAAATAAAAAAAGTAATAAATTTATTTTAAATTTAAAAAATATTTTTAAAAATAATCAATGGTAAAATTAAATAAAATTAAAAATACTTTAAAGATTATTAATAGAATTAAAGATATTTTGTTGATGTTTATTTGTTTAAATTTGTGCCCAACTATTACTTATAAATTTTCCACTAGAAAATTATTACCAAAACCAAATCAGAAACATAAATTTAATAAAGATGAAATTTTCCGTACAAAAATTTTATCGAATAATAAAAAAGAAATGAAACATTTTGATGAAGTAAATCTTGTAGCCTACGGAAATAGTTTTGATATCAACAATATAAAAAAGTTTAAGAAACCCACCTTTCTAATAAGTTTTTGGTCATCTTTAAGAGTAAAAAAAGATGGTAATTTAGTTACTCATTTTACTTCAATAGACCATAGATATAATCCAAATTATGAAAATTTAGAGCCCTATAATAAAGATAATATTTATTATGTGGTTGCTCGAAACGATATTTGTGATGATTTAATAAAAAATAATTGTAATATAATTCATTTTGAGGAATACAGGCAATTAGTCTCTGGAAATTATATTAAAGCAGATGAATTTAATTCAATACAAAAACAAGAAATAGAAAAATACAATAAATATAAAAAAAAGATATCTGTAGATATATGTTTGAATTTTTATAAGCCGCAGGAAAATAAAAAAGAAGCAATAAAATATTTTGCTCCATGTGGTTCATTTTTAGCCTTATTATCTTGCATAATTCCGTTCTGTAAAAAAATCAATATATATGGATGGGATTTTTATTTAAAAAAAAAAGCAGGAGATTTGAATACTTTTCAAATACAAAAAACTTTATTTAACCCAAAAATGGATTGGCAAAATGGCAGGTCTTGGTTTCATTTTGAGTCTGCATTAATTAATTACTATTTCGCTTACGCAATATCTAAGGAAAAAAATATAAATTTAATTAGTAATCTAGGCACAATTGATAAACATACCCATCTAATTAAAAAAATTGAAAAAGTATTATTTAATTAAAAATTGAAAAAGAAAAAATTAATCATTATTGGAGCAGGCGGACACTCTAAGTCTTGCTTAGAAGTTGTAGACTCATCAAAAGATTATAAAGTAATCGGTTTTATTGATAATAGAAAAATTACAAACAGTTTCTATAAAAAATTTAAAATTTTTAAAGAGGGAGACTTAGAAAAGATATTTAAAATTGTTAAAAATGTTCATATTGGTATTGCCCATATAAAATCACCGAGCTTAAGAATAAAATTATTTAAAAAATATAAAAATAAGGGATTTAGATTCCCAGTTTTAATTCATTCAAAAGCTTATGTTTCGAAATATAGCTCTATAAAAGAGGGAACATTAATTGGTTTAAACTCAATAGTTAATGCTAACTGTAAAATAGGTTACAACACAATTATTAATACTAAGTCTCTTATAGAGCACGATACAGTTATAGGAAATCATTGTCATATAGCAACTGGTGTAATAATAAATGGAAATTGCTCTATTGGAAATAACAGTTTTGTTGGATCAGGTACAATAATTTTTAACAACGTATCAATCGGAAATAATTGTACTGTTGGCTCAGGAAAAATTATCAAAAAAAATCTAAAAGACGGAGCATTAGTAAGATAATGAAAAGAACACTTATTATAGCTGAAGCAGGAATAAATCATAACGGAGATATTAAAAAAGCAATTAAATTAATTGATGCCGCAAAATCTTGTGGAGCAGATGTAATTAAATTTCAAACATATTCAAGCGATGATATTACAATTCCAAGTGCACCTAAAGCAAAATATCAAATTAAGAAAAGTTCAAAAAATAAAAAAGAAAATATGCATCAAATGTTGAAAAAATATGAATTATCTCATAATGAATTTAAATTTTTGAATAATTACTGCAAAAAAAAAAAAATTGAATTTTTATCTTCAGGTTTTGATACAAGTAGTATTTTATTTCTTAAAAAATTAAAAATGAGAAGATATAAAATTCCCTCTGGAGAAATCAATAATGTTCCTTTATTAGAACTTATATCAAAATTAAGAAAAAAGGTAATATTGTCAACAGGAATGAGTACTTTTGACGAAATAAAATTAGCTTACAATATACTTAAAAAAAATTTAAATAAAAAAAATATTACAATAATGCATTGCAATACAGCTTATCCAACACCTTTCGAGGACTCAAATTTGTTGACTATAAATAAATTAAAAAGAATTTTTAAAACACCCGTAGGATATTCAGATCATACTATTGGATATGAGGCTAGTATTTCAGCAGTCGCACTTGGCGCTACAATAATTGAAAAACATCTAACACTTAATAATAATATGTCTGGGCCAGATCATACAGCAAGTTTAAATCCTAAAAATTTTAAGAAAATGGTCAAATATATTCGCAATATTGAAAAAGGGCTTTTTGAGAAAAAAAAAGCTTCACTTAGTGAGATAAAAAACTTGAAATACGCCAGAAAATCTATTTTTGCAAACAAAGTAATAAATAAGGGGGACCAATTAACAGAAAAAAATTTATGTTTAAAAAGACCTGCTATTGGTATTTCTCCTATTTACTGGAACAGAATCATCAAATTAAAAGCAATAAAAAAATATTTTAAAAATGAAAAAATTTCAAAGAAAAATTTGTATTATAAAAAATAGCAGAGCTTATTTTGCAATTTTAAAGGCTTTTCTAAGCTATAATGTCTAGATTGACACAGGATAACTATCTAACTATAAATATATTTTAAATTTCAAGGCACAAAAAATTAAAAAATGTCACAAAAAATTTTATTTGCTGTATACGACAACGGTTCATACGACCATATATTTCCAATGGGATTTGGAGCACTAGCTGCAGTATTAAAAAGAGACGGTCACGATATTAAGGTATGGAGTCAGGATATGAATCATTGGCCAGATGATTATTTAAGAACTTATTTAGATGAAAATAAATTTGACGTTGTTATTCTTAGTGTGATAGCCGGATATTACCAATATAAAAAAGTTTTAGCTTTATCTAAAGCCATTAACCAATCTAAACAGCGACCCTTGTTTGTAATGGGTGGCTATGGCCCAACACCCGAACCAGAATTCTTTCTAAAAAAAACAGGAGCCGACGTAGTTTGTATGGGGGAGGGAGAAATAACAATATGCAAACTAATGGAGTCTCTTGAGAAACAAAAAAAAAAGACAGGCAGTTATAAACCTGGCTCATGGTTAGAAGATGTTCCCGGAACAGCTTGGCTTCAAGGAGAGGCAAAAAAACTTAAAAAAACTCATCGAGCACCTTTAATACATGACTTAGATAGCTTACCACAAATCCCTTATGAGCTTTTTCCAATGGAATATTATAGATTACAAAGGTTTCCAAAGGTCAAACCAACTGATTTTGTATTTCCATTAATGTCAGCAAGAGGATGTTCTTTTAAATGTACATTCTGTTACAGAATGGACCCTGGATATAGAGTTAGATCACCAAAAAATTTATTAGACGAAGTTGAAATGCTTAATAAAAAATATGGGATTACTTATATAGCTTTCCAAGATGACCTTTTGATGTCTTCAGTTGAGCATACAGAAAATGTATGTAAAGAATTCTTAAAAAGAGATTTACCTGTTAAATGGGCGTGTAATGGGAGATTAAACTATTGTAGTGAGGAGTTACTCCAGCTCATGAGTGACGCTGGCTGTACTTTTATAAACTATGGTATTGAAAGTATGGACCAAAAAGTTCTAAACAACATGAAAAAAGGATTAAGACCTGACATGATTGAACAAGGTATCAAAGATACTCTTAAAGTAGGTATAAGTCCTGGGTTAAACTTTATTTTTGGAAACAAAGGAGATAATAAAGAAACTATAAAAAAATCTGTTGAATTTTTAATTAAATATGATGATTTCGCTCAAAAAAGAACAATAAGACCTGTAACACCATACCCTGGTTCTCCACTTTATTATGATGCAATTGAGATGGGATCTCTCGATAAAAATAATCCAGCAGAAGATTTTTATGAAAGAAAACATTTAAACTCAGACCTTATTTGTACAAATTTTACCGAACTCACAGACGAAGAATTTTATGAATGCTTAAAATGGGCGAATACTGAATTAATGAAAAATTATTTTAACAAACAAAGAGATGGAACATTAAAACAGATTACTAAATTATACGAGGAAAAAGATGTAAATTTTAGAGGTTTTAGACATAATGGAGGAGGCGGAAAAAATGACAACGCTTCTATTTATCTGAAACAAAAAAAAGAGAAACAAAATATTATCCAAGGAAGTGAAATTATGGATGGTATGGTGAATTGGGAAGCAACAAGTTCAGATGGAGATAGATTTAATTCAGAAAATACGCCTAAAAATGAAAGAAGAAAAGGATTAGCTTGTTTTGATGAATACTTAAAAAGAAAAGAGGCGAGAAAACAAAAGAAAGATTTAGAAAAGATAAAAAAAGCCCAAGCTAAACAATCCAAAATACCACAACAAACCCAAGCATCTGAGCAGCTACATTAAAAATACTGTTTAATTTCATAAGTAAACAGAAATTATTTATAGGACTAAATCAAAATTACTTAAACACATCTATTTCTAAATTTACGGATTTGTTTTAAATTAAATTATTACAATAAAATGTCAAAAATTATTAAAATACCAAAAAAAATAGATTTAAATTTATTTAAAAAAGAGATAGTAAATCCTTCTCAAAAATTTGGATTACCCCAAAAAGTGGTTTTTTGTAAAAAATGCACTATTTCAAATCAACGTCCGAACTCTACAGTTGAATTTTTGAGTGAAGCAACAGAAAAAAAAAATACGATTAATTTTGATAGTAATGGTGTTTGTGATGCTTGTAATTATAGTGATAAAAAAAATAAGATTGATTGGATAGAAAGAGAACTTGAATTACAAGAATTGTGTAATAAATTTAGAAAAAAAGATGGTCAATATGATTGTATAATACCTGGATCAGGGGGGAAGGATAGTGTTTTTGCCTCGCACTTACTTAAATATAAGTACAATATGAATCCGCTAACTGTAACTTGGGCTCCAACAATTTATACCGATTGGGGTTGGAAAAACTTTCAAAAATGGATTAATACAACTGCAGATAATATTTTAATGACCCCGTGTGGTAAAACTCATAGACTTTTAACAAGATTATCATTAGAAAACCTATTACATCCTTTTCAACCCTTTATTCTTGGCCAAAAAACTTTAGCAGCAAAAATGGCAAAAAAATTCAATATAAGCTTAATTATTTACGGCGAAAACGAAGCAGAATACGGAAATCCTGAGGCTCAAAATAATGAAGCAGAAGTAAGAAGTGATTTGTATGAGTCAAATACAGACCTTAATGATTTTGTTTTAGGAGGGGTAAAAGTAAAAGATCTTATCAATGATTATGGTTTAAAATTAAGTGAGTTACAGTCTTATATTCCAATGGAAAAAAATGATAAAAAAGGATTTACATACTTAGATTTTAGATACTTAGGGTATTATCTAAAATGGCACCCTCAAAGTTGTTACTATTATTCTGTCGAACATTGTGATTTTGAAGCAGCGCCTGAAAGAACAGTTGGGACATATTCAAAATATAATAGTTTGGATGATAAAATGGATGACCTACATTATTATACCACTTTCATAAAATTTGGTATTGGGAGGGCTACTTATGATGCAGCTCAAGAGATTAGATCCAAAGATATTACAAGGGAAGAAGGTGTTTCATTGGTAAAAAAATTTGATGGTGAGTTCCCAAAAAGATTTTTGAAAGATATTTTTCAATATTTGTCTATTGACAAAAGAGACTTCAATAAAGCTTATAAAATGTTTGAACAACCACATTTTGATAAAAATTATTTTGAATTGTTATGTAACAGTTTTAGATCTCCCCATATTTGGTACAATAAAGACAATAAGTGGTTTTTAAGAAGAACAATTTATTAATTAATTCAACATAATGAACAAAATAAGACTAATTGGTCGTTTAGATATTAAAGGGCCAAATTTAATTAAAGGTATTAGGTTTGAAGGCCTAAGAGTGTTGGGAGATCCAGAAAATTTTGCAGTTAATTACTACAATCAAGGTATCGATGAATTAATGTATATCGATACCGTCGCAAGTTTATATGGTAGAAACAATTTGCTTGAATTTGTTAAAAAAATTGGAAAAAAAGTCTTCACACCTCTTACTGTGGGTGGTGGTATTAGATCACTTGATGATGCAAAAGAATTTTTAAATTCAGGAGCAGATAAAGTCGCTCTAAACACTGCAGCAATTAATAATCCAAAAATTATCAATCAAATAGCAAAAAGATTCGGAAGCCAAAGTATATCTATAATGATTGATGCTAAAAAGAAAAAAGAAAATAGTTGGGAAGCTTACACACTTCAAGGTAGAGAAAAAACAGGTAAAGATGTTGTACAGTGGGTAAAAGAGGTCATTGATCAAGGTGCAGGTGAAATTATATTAACATCAGTTGATAGAGATGGAACCTTAAAAGGTTTTGATGAAAATCTAATTTCTATAGTAAGCGATGTTAGTACAGTTCCCCTGATAGCAGGCGGTGGCTTCGGAAAATTGAATGATTTAAAAAAAATTTTAAAAATTAAAAAGAATATTAACTTTTCTATAGGCACTGCAATTCATAAAAAATTTTTTTCAATAAAAGAAATAAAAAATTTTATTAAAAAGAATGGATGTGAAGTTAGAAACTAAAATTATGAAAAAAATTAAAAAAATTTTTCTTGTAACAAGTAATAGGTCGGAATATGGAATAATGAGAAACTTAATAAAGGATTTTAAAAAATCAAAAAAATTACGGTTATACTTAATTGCTACTGGTTCCCATCTTAACAATTTTTTTGGATATACAATAAAAGAAATGATAAATGATAAAAATAAAATTTTTAAAAGAATTAAGATTAACTCATTTGAAAATGGATTAGAAAAAAATTTTTTTCAATCATCAAAAATAATTACGAAATTTTCATATTTGTTTTTAAAATTTAAACCTGACCTATTATTAATTTTGGGTGATCGTTATGAAATTTTTTCTGTAGCAGCCGCTGCAGTTTTCAATAATATTCCAATAGCGCACTTACATGGTGGTGAAAAAACAGAAGGCTCTATGGATGACATATTTAGAAACTCAATTACAAAAATGTCTAATTACCATTTTGTAGCTACAAAGAATTCGAAAAAAAGAGTTTTACAACTAGGAGAGAGGCCTCAAAATACATTTTTTGTTGGCAGCTTAGGAGTAGAAAATATTAAAAAAATTAAAATTTTGGGGAAACAAAAACTTAAAAAAAATTTGAGTATAAATTTCAATAAAAAAAATATAATGCTTAGTTTTCACCCAGAAAGAGAAATTTCGGATACAAAAAAGAACTTAATTGCAATAATACAAGCATTAACATCACTAAAGAATACAAATATTTTTATGTCAATGCCAAATCCTGATAAAGGAAACCAAATTATTTTTAAATTAATTAAAAATGTTTTAAAAAAAAACAAGAATTTTTACTTAATAAAATCTATGGGAAGTCAAAATTTTTTATCAATGTTAAAATATATGAACTTGATTATTGGAAACTCCTCTAGTGGAATCATAGAAGCACCCAGCATTGGTATACCGACCCTTAATATAGGAAACAGGCAAAAGGGAAGGGAACAATCTAAATCTATTTATAATTGTAAGGGAGAGAAAAAAGAAATACAAAGATTTCTTTTGAAAATTCTGAAAAAAAATAAGAATAATGTAAATTTTTCAAATCCTTATGAAAAGAAAAATACTAGTAAGAATATTATTAAGATTTTGGAAAAGGTGAACTATACGGGGATTTTAAATAAAGAATTTTATGATTTATGAAAAACATAACGATTAAACCTGATCATAGCATAATTTCAGCGATGAAAAAACTTGAGCTTACTGGAGAACGAAGCTTAATAGTTGTAACAAAATCTTCTAAATTTTTAGGCACATTAACGGACGGTGATATAAGAAGAAATATTATTAAGGGTGTAAGTTTAAAAACTCAAATTAAGAAAATATATAAAAAAAATGCTATTTATTTGGTTGAAGGTCAATTTACAGATAAGCACGTTAAGAGAATATTAAATAAACAAAATAATATTACTATTCCAGTTGTAGATAAAAAAACACGTAAGTATTTATATTTTGTTTCATGGAGTAGTTTTTTTGGTGACAAAAAACCAAGAGAAGAAATCAAAAATTGTAGTGTCGT